>Ga0325414_1004873_pt1 | contig 14098 bp, 10 predicted proteins | sample PopdelMetagenome_8_FD_206183 | JGI IMG/M metagenome (GOLD analysis project Ga0325414, IMG submission 206183) | Populus deltoides microbial communities from Bellville, Georgia, United States - Leaf-PdKOR-R3 | ecosystem: Host-associated > Plants > Phyllosphere > Phylloplane/Leaf | place: USA...
GTGTGAATCAAGGCTTCGATCCCACATTTTCTTTCTAATGACAGCCGACCCTCCCCTCTTCTCTTCTTGTTTAATTTTTTTTTCTTGTTAATCCCTTTCCCACCAGGGTTTATTTTACCTATAACCCTCATTCTGGGATGGGTTCTTGAAATTTTGGTGTTTCTCTCTTGATTTGTATAAACAATAGATATAAAAACTCCCTCTTTTGTTTCTTTACGTAGCTGCAGATCTTTTTTTGGTGAGAATAGGAGTATTTATGCTCTATAATTATTCTTATTTGCATTTAGGCCCTATTTTCTTTAAGTGTATTCGTTCTTGCCCCCACTTCTTTTTAGTTTACTTTATTTTCTTTAATTTAATCCAGCCTTAGTTTTTTTCTCGGGATTTACACATACTCTGGAAATCTCCCCTCAATTTATAAAGGATGATTCCTTGAATCATGTTGAAGATCACATCAGCAACAAATCTGCCAACAATCAAGCATGTAATAACTAGGAAATAACAAGGAAAGTTGTATGTGTATGTTGATTCTGTTTTTAAGCTTGTAACCATTAGAAAATATATCCTTAACTTAAGCTTTCTTTCCTAGAATATACTTTACAAGTAATGTATATATATAGAACAATGATTTGTGTATTCATTAGAGTTTGCAATACAATTGTTCTCTTGAAAGTAAACAATCTGTGCAAAAGCTAATCTCAACATTGTATCAGAGCATCACTCCACCGAGAACTCGATTGCTAACTCACATAACTTTCTCCCACCTATCACAAATTCACAATCCACTACAGATGCTCCACTCATTACATTAAACATTACAACCCAAATTAATGAAAAACTCATACCCTCAACCTTCCCTCAATGGTGTGCACAGTTTGAAGCCCTCCTAATTACCTATAATCTCATTGACTATGTTACTAGTGATAAATCATGTCCCTTCCCAAATAAGTCCTCTGTTTCTCCTCTTAAAAAAAACCTACTAGGTCAGGCAAGACAAGTTGATCCTAAGTGCTATCTTAGCCTCCACTACACCCACCATAATCTATTTATCTTTATTGCAACAACATCTCAAGCCGCATGGTGTAAATTAAACACCATGTATTCCAACAAATCACGAAGTTGTGCTATACAATTAAAGAAGGAACTTACCTTGATCAAGAAAGGAAATCGATTGATTCAAGATATATGCATATTGTTAAGGCCCTTACCGATGAGATTGCACTTATTGATCATCCCATTTCAGAGGATGATCTTACTATTTATATCCTAAATGGTTTGGGACCAGATTAGAGAAATTGTCGCACCCATCCAAGTAAAGGGAACGTCCGTTGTCCTTTAATGAGCTTCATGATTTACTTGTGAGTCATGAATGTTACATGCGTCATCTTAAGGCCACCACACAGCAGTTCATCGCTACAACTAATTTTTTAAGTCATGGATTGTTCTTCAATTCTTTAAATGGGGGCAATGTCTCTAGAGGATTTAACAAGCCAAACAAAGGAGGCTACTTTAAATATGATGATCATTCTGCCTCAACTCATCACGATGGAAACCCACGTGACAATAAAAAGCCTCATAAATTCAATGGCCAGTGTAGGTATAAACCCAAATGCCAAATATGTGATCAATTGAGTCATACTTCTGAGTACTGTCCGCAATTTAACTCCTATGATGCAACAGTTAATTGTGCTTCCACCTCACAAGCCATGGATACTAAATTTCTTATTGACTCAGCTGCTTCTCACAATATCACCGGTGATCTTGCAAATTTATCAGTTCATTTAGAATATGATGATACTGATGAGGTTGTCATTGGTGACGGATTAAGTTTATGTGTCTTAGATATTGGTTCATTGGCATTTCATTCACCCACTCGCACATTTCATCTAAATGATATACTTTGTGTTCTGAGTATACAACAGTTAATTGTGCTTCCACCTCACAAGCCATGGATACTAAATTTCTTATTGACTTAGCTGCTTCTCACAATATCACTGGTGATCTTGCAAACTTATCAGTTCATTCAGAATATGATGGTACTGATGAGGTTGTCATTGGTGACGGATCAAGTTTGCGTGTCTCAGATATTGGTTCATTAGCATTTCATTCACCCACTCACACCTTTCATCTAAATGATACACTTTGTGTTCTGAGTATACATAAAAATCTTATTTCTGTTCATCATTTCACTTTCTAAAATAATGTTTTCGTTGAATTTCACCCTTTCTTCTTTCTTGATAAGGATCAGATCATGGGGGCGGTTTTATTCAAAGGTGCATGTGAAAATGGTGTTTACACACTTCCAAACTCACTAGTATCCTCTCCAAAAAATGGTTGCAAATGTGCATGAACGAACGTCAATTGATGGGTAGCACAAACATCTAGGAAATTCATCTCAAAAACTTGTTAAACAAATTGTCAAGTCTTTTTTGCTTCCAATAAAACACAAAGACCAAGTACCCTTTGTTTGTATCTCTTGTTCAATCAATAAAGTTCATAAGCAACCATTTCATCAAACTAGTCTTGAACGTCATGCACCACTTGATCTTATTTACACTGATGTTTAGGGACCCTCAAACACGGTTGGTCTTGATGGTTCACAATTTCATTTGAATCTGGTTGATCATTTTACTAAATACATATGGTTTTATCCCATGACATATAAATCCCATATAAGCATCATCTTTCCTCAATTCAAACACCTAGTTGAAATCAAATTTCAAACAAAAATCAAAAGCATTTACTCGGATAATGGTGGTGAATTTGTTGCACTTAAACAATAGTTTTCTATACATGGAATTAGTCACTGCACCACTGCCCCTCATACACCTCAACAAAATGGTGTCTCTGAACATCGTCATCATCATTTAGTGGAAACTGGTCTTACACTACTACATGATACCTCTCTTCCATTATCTTATTAGCCTCATGCCTTCTCCACAACTGTATATCTTATTAATAGGCAACCAACTCCTCTGCTATGAAACAAAACTCCATTGAAACCTTATTTCATTAAATTCCAAATTATCTCATATTATAAAAATTTGGTTGTCTTTGCTTTCCCTTCACCAAATCATATAACACCAATAAGCTTCAACTAAAAGCCATCTCATGCCTATTTATTGGATATTCTCAAACTCAGAATGCTTACAAGTGCCTAGATTTATCAACAAACAAAAACTCTATCTCTCTCGCCATGTTACGTTTGATGAAACCCAAACACCATTTCAAATACTCTCCACTGAATGCACACCATCTTATTCATCGTCTTGGACAGATACACTACCCATCAGTATACCTACTCCGTCATGACCATCACCAGTGACCTCGAATCATGCCACCACTTCTGCATCACCTTCAAGTATCGCCTCTGATCTTTCTTTTTTTGTTGAGGAACAATTGCAATTAAACTCTACATGTTCTAGTCCTAATGTATTACATCATAGTGAGGATTTCTCTCTTTCATAAATTTTGCCCTTCACGTCGACTCTGTTTCATAGACACACACAAATGTTGTCATCTCCTCCCCAGTTTCACCTACTGTGTCTATTGTTCCTAATGAATCCCAGCCACAAACAACCCACTCCATGGTCACTAGGTTCATGAATCAAATTTACAAACCTAAGCAATTTCATGTTGTCACCAAACATCTTATCACTCAGCTATTGAACCAAGTTATGTGAGACAGGCACTATGTGATCCTCATTGGAAACAAGCCATGTCTGAAGAGCTTACAGCTCTGATGAAACACAGTACATGGACATTAGTATCTCCACCCAAACATTGTAATCCTATAGGTTATAAATGGGTATTTCGGGTTAAAGAGAAAATTCAATGGGTCGATTGATCGCTTTAAAGCTAGATTTATTGCAAAAGGCTTCAATCAACGTCCTGGTTTGGATTACAAGGAAACATTTACTCCGGTTGTGAAACCGACTACTATTCAGACTGCCTTAACCATTGCTATAACACAAGGCTGGTTATTGAGACAACTTGATGTTAATAATGCATTTTTCCATGGTATGTTAACTGAGGATGTATATATGGTTCAACCTTCAAGTTTTAAAGATGATACAACACCTCATCATGTCTGTTGGCTAAACAAAGGTATTTATGGTCTCAAGCAAGCCCCACGAGCATGGTATTCAGCTCTCAAATGCACCATTTTAGAGTTTGGCTCTGTGAACTCTAAAGTTGATTCTTCATTGTTCATCCATAAAACTAAATCTGTCACTTATTACTTCTTGGTGTATGTAAATGATTTGGTTATTATAGGAAATGATCCCATCTTTGTCTCATCCATCATTGTTCAACTTGGCAAACAGTTTTCTTTAGAAGACATGGACCAACTACCTTTACTCCTAGGCATGAAGGTTATTCCCACTACAACAGGTCTCTTTTTGTCTCAACATAAATACATCAGAGACTTATTAACAAAAATTAACATGTATGGAGCAAAAAAGGTTACCACTTCATTGTCCATAACCATTGTGCTTAAGTTCATTGATGGCACATCTTCGGTTGATAGCATAAAATTCAAAAGTGTTATTGGTTCTTTGCAATACTTATATCTCACATGTCTAGACATTTCTTTTGCAGTAAATAAGTTGTCCCAGTTCATGCATAAGCCAACAACAACTCATTGACAACTGTAAAATAATTGCTTCGATACTTGAAGCAATCTTTCATGGGATTCACATTCAAAGAAACAAAACCTCCAAACTCATCACATACTCTAATGTTGATTGGGCAGGTAACTTTGATGATCGAAAATCTACTTCGGCATACATATGTTTTCTTGGTTCTAATCCTATTTCTTGGAGTTCAAAAATACAAAGAGTTGTAGCACGATCATCAACTGAAGCTGAATATTGAGCGTTTACCAACACTGCCTCTTAGACATTATGGCTCCTTGCACTCTTTGCTGAACTTGGCTACTCCACTTCAGCTTCTCCAAAGCTTTTATGTGACAATTTAGGAGCAACACATTTGAGCTTCAATTTGGTCCAACATTCCATAATGAAGCACATTCATATTGACTTGCATTTTATTCGTGACATTGTGCAGAAGGGTACACTACATGTTCTTTATGTCAATATATAAGATCAGCTTACTAATCTCTTAACAAAACCTCTATCACGTCAGCGAACAGAGTTTCTTCGGACCAAGATTGGAGTAACTGATGGTAACTCTATCTTGCGGGGATGTATAAAGGATGATTCCTTGAATCATATTGAAGATCCCATGAGCAACAAATCTGCCAACAATCAAGCATGTAATAGCTAAGAAATAATAAGGAAAGTTGTATGTGTATGTTGACTATGTTTTTAAGCTTATAACCATTAAAAAATATATCCTTAACTTAAGCTTTCTTTTCTAGAATAGACTTTACAAGTTATGTATATATATAGAACATTGATTTGTGTATTCATAAGAGTTTGCAATACAATTGTTCTATTGAAAATAAACAATATGTGCAAAAGCTACTCTCAACCCAATTATCGAACTGTGTAGATCTCTACTAAGCTACAAATTTTAAAGGAACAACATTCTCAATTACAAGATATAACAAAACTCATAGAAAGAAGCTATTATTTTTGTTTGTAATGGCAACATGCAATACAAATTACAAATTGTTTGTAATGGCAACATGCAACATGCAACATGCAATAAACAACAGTCCCATAGCATCTTTTGTAACAAGACAATGGATGTATATCCTTATATAATTCTTACAAACTCGCAGGGTAAGATAAAGATCAAAGCAAAGATTATAGTGTAACACTACGAAAAAGATCAATATAGATTATACTGTAACACCAATTAATAGACTAACAGCTCAAGACAATGAGTGTTCCACGACTCAAATACCATGCAACCACATGTTGGATCAATGGGATGAGTATCCTTGGCCATTGATTTGTGTGTAAGTTTCAGCAATCCCTACAGGAAGTGCTTCGATGTCAGAAGCTTCAACTAAAACTAGGTTTATTTTTTAATTGATTAGAACAGACATTTACAGCAAAACACTGTTAAAGTAAGTCCACAATAATTATTTTATAAAAAATTCATAATGTGGTAACATGAAGTCATTTCGTAGAGAAGCAAACACTGCTTATAAAGCTGCAAGATATTAGATACATACGACTCTAAAGCATGAAGAGTGCACATATACGATTTACATTTGTTTCAAAAGACAAGGTGAAACAAAATTCACCACCAGGGTCAAACCCAAGAAAAATTTGGAAGAATATAGATAAACAAATCACTCAAACAAATTCAGCGTAGACAAGGCAAAGATTCTGTCAAAATAAAAGGAATAGAATACAACATACACAATTCAAATGGCCTCTTAAACCCAATGGCCCAGGTTCACTCGTATATAATAACTAAAAGACAGGAAAATCCAGTATAAAAAGAAAATAGAAAATACTATTTGATTAAAGCCAGAAACCGTAACAAAACAAGTCCATTAAAATATATGGTTATAATGTTTGAAAAACAATGATAGAACAAAGGAAGGATCACTACTCACACAATTTGATGGAATACAATACACTAATAATGGTACTCTCACATCTTTCATTATCAAATCCATACAATATATATAGACATTATAAAATGTTTTTTACAATCTTCAAAGTACTTAATTAATATTAGACTCTTCAATACTTACTCTAGGTTCATAGTACTACTAGATTCAAAGTATTTCTAGATTCATAGTATTTCTAATGTGGATGATTATTCATTGAACTAACTTCAATACACTTAATCTTGATAAACAACTTTAATAACTAACAATCTCCTCATATAAACTTGTTATGTCCATCTTCATGATTCCAAGCTTCTTCTGTAAATAACAGAACACATCAGTCTTCAATGGCTTTGTAAAAATATCTGCAATTTGTTCATGAATTTTGACATGAATTAACTCCACATTGCCTTCTTTTATGTGCTTTATGATGAAGTGAAATCGAGTATCAATATGTTTTGAACATTCATGATAAACTGGATTCTTTGCAAGTGCTATAGCAAACTTGTTATCAACAAAGATTCATGTAGCCTTGCTCTTTTTCTGCTGCAAATCTTCCATCAGTTTCCTTAGCCATATTGCATGACGTACATGATGTATCAGTAATGTATTCTGCTTCACATGTGGATAATGTGACAATAGATTGTTTCTTTGACGTCCATGTGAAAGTTGTTTTTCCCATAAAAAAATATAAATCCAGTTGTGCTTTTTCTGTCTTCAAAGCTTCCTGCCCAGTCACTGTTATTGTAACTTGTAATTTCACGATTCTGCGAAGATGAATAAAACAATCCATAGCTTGCAGTTCCTTTAATAAAACGAAGGATACTCTTTGCTGTCTTCAAATGTGAACTTCTTGGCTTCTCCATATATATGTTAATCAAGCCAACTCCATACAAAATATCTGGTATGGTATATGTTAAATAACACAAACAACCCACAATACTTTTGTAGTATATAGGATTAACTAAATCTCCTTCTCCTTCTTTAGTTAACTTGGTCCCATATTCAACTGGATTGTCTGCTATACAACAATCTTTCATAGCAAATTTCTTCAAAACTTCTGCTGCATACTTGGCTTGTGAAATGAATATTCCATCACTGCACTGCTTCACCTCTAATCCCAAGAAATAGGCCATGAGACCTAAGTCTGTCATTTCAAATCCCTTCACCATGGATTGCTTGAAGTCTTGAATCATAGTTGGATCATCCCCTATGAAAAGTATATCATCAATATACAAACAAACAAACATTACTCTGCCTTGTAAACGTTTCTTCACATATAATGCATGCTCATAAGGCATCTTGTGAATACTTTCTGGGAAAGATAGTCATCAATCCTGGAGTTCCATGCTCTTGGTGCTTGTTTAAGCCCATAAAAATCTTTCTTCAATCTACAAACCTTCTCTTCTTCTCCTTTTACCACAAAGCCAGCTGGTTGTTCTACATACACTACCTCTTCAAGGTTGTCATTGAAGAATGCTGACTTTACATCCATCTGAAATATCTTTATCTTTTCTGAGCTGCTAGGGAAATCATCAATCTTATTGTTTCCATTCTTGCTACTGGAGCAAAAACATCTTCATAATCAACTCTATATTATTGCTTGTACCCCTTTGCTACTATCTGGCTTTATGTTTTTCAATTTCTCCTTCTGCATTCCTGTTTGTCTTGAAGATTCATTTTACTCCTATTGCATTATGTCCTATGGGAAGTGTTGTCAATCCCCATGTCTTATTTTTTATGATGGAATTGATCTCCTCCTTCATTGCTTTCTTCCATCTGTCTTCTTGATATGCTTCTTCAAATGTAATAGGATCATTTCTTGAAAACAAGCAAAGCATATTAACATCATCAAGATTGATTCTTTCTGTTACATCATAAATCTCTTGGATGCTCTTTGTCTTTCTTGTTGTTGAGCTTGAAGGACCAACATGACTATTAGTTGATGGGGATGGAGCTAACATGATGTCTCCTTCATCTTTCTGAATCTGTTCTTCATCTACAATTAGTTTTTGTGGCCGATCTTCATAATTCCAGCTTCATCCTTGCTCTTCATTAAGCTTCACATATCTTGACATGATCACCTTATTTGTCATCGGATTGTACAATTTGTAACCATGCGTGTTTTCTCCATATCCCAGCAGTATGCATTTCTAGCTTTTATCTTCAAATTTAGTTCTTCTTTCCTCTTGAATTTTGGCATAAGCAACACTGCCAAAAATTCTCAAATAATCAACTCTTGGTTTCTTCATGCTCCATGCTTCTTCTAGTGTGATCTTATGAAGTTTTTTTGTTGTAAATCTGTTCAACATATACACAACACATACAACTGCATCTCCCCAAAACTCTTTTGGACAATTTTTTTCTTTTAGCATACATCTAACTATGTTCATAATAGTTCTATTTTTTCTCTCTAATACTCCATTCTGTTGTAGAGTCTGTGGCATTATGAGTTGATGAACAATACCATTTTCCCTACAATAATCATCAAAATCACGAGAAATATACTCTCCTCCCCTATCTGTTCTTAAGCATTTTAGCTTTTACTCACTTTGTTTTTCTACTAAATTTTTAAACTCCTTAAATTTGCTCAGCACTTCTTTCTTTTCTTTTAACATATATACCCATGCCTTTCCACTAAAATCATCAATAAAAGTGAGAAAATACCCGCTTCCTCCTATGAAGCAGGCGAAATAGGGCCACATACATCTGAATACACTAAGTCAATAGTCTGAGATGCTCTTGAGCTCTTCTTTGGGAATGGCTTTCTGTGCTGCTTTTCCATTACACACACTTAACACATTTTGCTTGTGTGCTCTAACTTTGATATTCCAAGAACCATTTTTCTTTTCTCCATTAGCATAAGTGATCCACAGTTTAAATGTCTATATCGCAGATGCCACAAATTCGTCATGTTAGAGATTTCTACCTTAAAACATTTTGACAGATATATGCTCAGATCCAGAGGGAACATCCTGTTTCTAGTCATTTTAACTGAAGCAATTGCAGCTCCAAACTCGTCAAAATTCCTTAGATTCTTATCTTTCATCTGCACTTCAAAGCCTTTCTTCAAAACTGCCCCAAACTCAAAATGTTGTTCTTCACGTTTGGAACATAAAAAAACTTCTGATATGAACTTCTGCTCACCATTTTTAATTTTAATAAGAATTATGCATCTTCCGTCAACTGGTCTTTGAGAAAGATCTCCAAAGGTAATGTTACCTTTATAACTTTCATTGATATCAACAAATGCTTGCTTTATACCACACATATGATTTGATGCTCCTGTATCTAGATACCAGGTGTTGGAGTTGCTGCCATCAAATTTTCCACAGGCCAACAATAATGCAGGCTCTTCATAATCAATTTCTTTCTCAGCAAAGTTGATATTCTTGTCTTCAAATTTGTGTTGTGAACAATCTAAAGCAAAATGACCATACTCTTTACAATTATAACATTGTACATTTGCATGATTATTCCTCCAAATTGAATATCCTCAATGACTTCTTCCTCTGCTTCTGCCATGGCTTCTGAAATTAAAATTTTGATTTCATGCTCCAAGAGATTCTTGATTTCTGAATGATCTTCCTCCTCTTCCTCTTCTATGAATGAACCTTCCTCTTTGAAATGCTCCTCTACCAGATTCATTAACATTCTTCACAGTTAACTTTGTCTGCAATGCTTGTTCAAGAGATCTTCCTTCTCCTCTTTTATCAATTTTTTGCTAATGGGCTTGTAGAGATCCCATTAATTCTTCTATTGTCAAATCTTCCAAATTCTTTGATTCTTCAATTGCTATGACCATATGATCAAACTTTGAATCCAGAGACCTCAAAATTTTCTCCATCACACGAACATCATCAATATTTTCACCATTCCTTCTCATCTGGTGAACCACAAAGATTACTTTTGTGAAGTAATCTGAAACTATCTCATTACTTTCTTTACTTAACTTCTCAAAGTCTCCTCTCGATGCTTGCAACCGTACCCTTTTTGTCTTTTCAACTCCACTATAAGTCTTGTTAAGCATTTTCCATGCCTCCTTTGACGTCTTTGTTCGTGCCACCATCTCAAGAGTTGCTTCATCAAATCCTTGATAAATGGTGAATAACGCCTTATTATCCTTCTTTCTTGATTCTCTAAATGTTTGTTTTTTTGCATTACTCATTGCTACCTCTTCTCTTATTGATTCTGGTTCAGTGTAACCATCTTCAACTAACTCCCATAACTCTTGTGATCTTAGTATTGCCTTGTATTGAATACACCACAAATCATAGTTTTGTTTGGTAAGACGGGGAATATGAAATTGAGAATTGTTGTTGCTGGAAGTCATATCTATCATCAAGCTTTGATACCAATTTGTTGGAAAAACAATGACAGAATAGAGAAGGGATCACTACTCACATAATTTGGTGGAATACAATATAATAAACAATGGTATTCTCACGTTTTTCATTATCAAATCCATACAATATATATAGACATTATAAAATGTCTTTTTCAATCTTCAAAGTACTTAATTAATATTAGAGTCTTCAATACTTACTCTAGATTCATAGTACTACTAGATTTATATCCATTGAACTAACTTCAATACACTTAATCTTGATAAACAAATTTAATAACTAACATATAGCGAATCAAAGCAGCAACTTGAACAGTGTGAAGATTTGGTCTTCACAGTTATTTCGAAATTCAGTTCACATATTTTAAAAAAAAAGAAAACAAGAAAACATCACCTCTGGTACACTAGCTGTGCCAAAACGAGCAGTACGAGTGGGATAAACACAGTCATACATGTCAGCACCTAAACCACTGCAAACTACAATATCCAGTGGATGACCAACACCCTGTAAAAGAGTGCAGGTAAGTATTAATGACAGACAAATTAGAAAAGCAAAGCAGCTAATAATTCCACAATCAACCAAGTTTAAAGAACGCAAGTTAAAATGATAAATGTTGTTTTTACCATCACATATCGTGGTTTATCTTCAGGCAACAGAGCAGTACACTGAGCAACAACTGGCCAAAATGAATCTTTATAGCTGTCAAAGAAGCAAACTCAGTTAATTTTAATAAAACAATCTCAGAACATAAATTGAAGTTAAATAAAACAATAAAAAGAACATCTACAAGTGAAAAAATAATAACAAGCATTAAGTACCGAGAGACCTGAGATTGAACAAGCAATAAGCTGCTCTATCTCACAGAAAGTTATGATCCATTTGCAGGCTTTCAAAGGGAATAATTTTGTATTCTATAATTAGAGAATTTGATGGATTTGACAATGACAGCTAACTACATTTAACACCCAAGACCTGAGTCTGTAAAATGGTGCTACATAATGTAATAAGTAGTAATGGATAACTTGACATATAAAGCTACCTAGTTTGATTTTGGAAAATGACATTTCATCTAATTTCCTTGCTTTATTTTTTCTGCAAAGCAAGCAACAAAGGGATCACTTGAAATTTGTTCAGCCATGTGCCATGAATAAATTCAATGGTTCAAAACACCGATCAAGCACAAGGGCGGTAGCAATAAAAAGGAAGGTCCAAAATGAATGATGATAGATAAATCAGTAATTCTGTCCGCATAATCTTTAACTGCTGAATTAACGTTATCCTGCAAAAGAATGAATGAAGATACCCAGGTAAATTCATCTCCACCAAGCCTCTAACACATATATCCCTGATTATTTGGTTAGACAGACAATGGTAAGTTATAAGAGCTGCAAAATAAATAAATAAATAAATAAATAAAACAGAAGAGAATAAAATACGCACCAAGCAAAGAGAGCAGTTTAAGTAAATTCACCTTAGTTCAGGATCCAAACCACCTTGAACAATACCAAATAAATTTTGTTCATTGGCCTCTTGTGATGCTTCAATCACCGGTTAAAATTTCCTTATTTATGGTACACTACACCAAGAACGGGAAAAGGAGAGTAATGGACACCCAAACTAGACAGTTTAGGACTAAGAGGTTAGTAATTTGTTTCATGTTCGAAAAGAATCTGAGAGATCCCATGAATATGTGCTGATGAAGCATTTGTGGAGAATTTACTATGTAATTCAGGGTGAACTTGAAGTTTTCTAGTTAGTTGGCCGAGTGGGGTTTTGAGGATCGTTCGGAGCTCCATCTTTTACAAATTTGGAGAAAAGGATAAGTTTACTAAATCACATCTGCTTCTGCTTCCCTCCAAAAACTGAAACTTGAAGCTTCTTATTTTGATTGTTTTTTTCAAGTGCAGTTTGAATAAGAATAAACTGGGAGAAGACTCCGTCTTCTCTCCTATATGCTGAAGTATTTTCCCTTTTTGAAGGCCCTACTGATTCTCTTATTGAGATGGGCCAATATCTTTATTTCAGCACTAGAAGCGACAAGAGCATCAGATTTTTTGTATAAAATATAACAGATTTTTTCAGTTCCATTGGGCCATCCAAATCCTGTTTGCTTTTATAATATAGCATGATAATTTCCTGAAAGATGATATGGTTCAGAAAGTTAAGGTTATTAGATTAGGACTTGTGGTATTTCTCGCTGATTCAGATGAAATCTGGAATAAGCTTACGTGATTGTTGAACTTACAGCAACAAGCAAGCAAATGCCTTTTCAACATGTTTCCTCTGTAAAGAGTTTTGAAATTATAGCTTCACTTGTGTAGTGTTTGTCTTCTGTCTAGGGAACACATTAAGATGACCTTATTCCTTAGTGATCCTTACCCCTCAAGGACCTGGGACTGTTTATGTTACTACATGCATATATTGTTTTCTGTTCTGCTCTGTCAGTGCCTGTGTGATTTATTTCTCATTCTTCTCTTTTACTAAATGCAGGGTCATTGAACATCATGTGGATGGATTTAGATGTGACCTTGCCAGTGTACTTTGCCGAGGAACAAATGGGTCTCCTCTTGACGCTCCCCCACTTGTCTGGGTGAGAGGTTTTTGCCCGTCTGAATTTATATTTGTCAGAAGTGAATTGATAGTCTTTCAATTTGCATGGAAGACCAGGATTTTGAAACGGGCCTAAAGCCCAGCTATGTTATTCCATAGTTTTTATGATTATCAATGGAAAAAAATTATTTTATAAAAGATATTTTTAGTTAAAGTTGGTTAGGTAAAATAAATATTTGGTTAAAATTATGATTGAAATTTAAGTTAAATAAAATGTAGTTTAATGTGTTTAGTTAAGAATATTTTTTCAAATTGAGGTTATAAAATAACTAAAAAGAACATATATTAATATTAATAGTTTTTAATTGAAATATTATAGATCTAACTACTGCTATTACATCATGAAATAAAAAATATTTTATATAAAATATTTTTTATTGTTCCATTAAATTATCTGCAATTCCATCACATATAAAATCCATCTGATAAGAACTACAGTTTCTATAGCTTCCTGAGCATACAACAACAACAGGTAAAATATCATGAGGAACAAAATTGGGATTATGATCAAATTTTGCAAATGTTACTTCATCATGCGATCTCCTTCTAATGTAATTATGTAGTGCAATAATGTTAAATAATAGTTTTTCAAATAAAATACAATATCTGA
>Ga0325414_1004876_pt1 | contig 14095 bp, 9 predicted proteins | sample PopdelMetagenome_8_FD_206183 | JGI IMG/M metagenome (GOLD analysis project Ga0325414, IMG submission 206183) | Populus deltoides microbial communities from Bellville, Georgia, United States - Leaf-PdKOR-R3 | ecosystem: Host-associated > Plants > Phyllosphere > Phylloplane/Leaf | place: USA...
TTGTAGCAATCCATAGTGTTTTGTGAGGAAAGATACAGTGTTTTTGCCACCTGATTTAGCTTTTCTGTTAATAAAAAGCAAAAAAAATTACAAAACTAAATTCTCTACCAACTTAATATTAAAAAAAACCCAACAAAGATAATTTTGGAAGGAAAAAAAACCCACGAGGAAAAACATTGTAGCAATTGACAATGTTTTGTGAGGAAAACTACAGTGCTTTCTCTAATAAAATCGACAAAGATAATTTTAGAAAAAATCATAAAAAAAATCATTTAGAGAAATACTGGAGCAATTCACAGTGTTTTGTGAAAAAAGCTATAACACTTTCCCCATATGATTTAGCTTTATTGTAATTATAATTCTTAACCAACTCAATATTAAAAAAAAATTCAATAAAGATAATTTTGAAAAAAATCATAAAAAAATCATATGGGAAAACACTGCAACAATTCACAGTGTTTTAAAGAAAAAAATTACAAAGCTAAATTCTCAATAAGTTCAATATTAAAAAAAAAATCGACATAGACAATTTTAGAAAAAAAACAGGAAACAAATGTTGGAAACACTGTAGCAATTCACGGTGTTTTGTGATAAAAGCTACAGTGTTTCCCCACATGATTTAGCCTTATTTGTAATGACATGTAATTGTAATTCTCAACCAGTTCAATATTAAAAAAAATAAAATTGACAAAGATAATTTTTTAAAAATCATAAGAAAAAAACCCATGTTGAGAGATATTCTAACAATCCACAGTGTTTTGTGAGAAAAGCTACAATGTTTTCTCCACATGATTAAGTTTTATTACAAAGTTAAATTCTAACCAGCTTAATATTAAAAAAATAAAATCGACAAAGATAATTTTGAAAAAAAATTACAAAAAAAAAACACAAAAGAAACTGGAAAAAAAACCATGTGGGAAAAAACACTATGGCAATTCAAAGTAATTTACGAGGAAAGTTACAGTGTTTTTCTCACATATTGTAGCTGTAATTTTTAACCAACTCAATATTAAAAAATAAAATCGAAAAAGATAATTTCAGAGAAAATCATCAAAAAACAAAAAAAATCCATGCGGAGAAACACTGTAGCAATCAACAATGTTTTTAAAAAAAATTGCAAAACTAAATTCTCAATCAGCTCAATATTAAGAAAAAAATCAACAAATATAATTTTGAAAAGTCAAAAAATAAAATGGGAAAACCATGTGGGAAAACACCATAGCAATCCATAATATTTTAAAGAAAAAAAATTAAAATGTGAATTTTTTAACCAGCTCAGTATTAAAAAAATAAAATCAATAAATATAATTTTGAAAAAAAAAATGGGAGGGGAGTTGGAAAAAAAAGGAAAGTAATTTTGGGGAAAAAAGAAAAAAGAATCGAAAAAGAAAAAGAAAAAAAGGGCAAAGTTGGAAGAAAAAGAAAAAGTGAAAAAAAAGATGAAAAAAAGAAAAAAAAAAACAAGAGAGGAATGCAATGTAGATTACTAGTGTAATCCACGGTGCATTAAGTGTGGGTGAACAGTGAATTCCCCACACCCTTTAGCTTATTATTTAATTATAGCTTCTAAACATAACACATGAAAATAATTGTAAATTAATTTTTAAAGTATTAACCGTAAAAGCTATTAAATATTTTGTTATTAAATCCCTACTTGATTAGTAATTTTTTTAATTCTCAAAATATCTTAGTGTATGAACCAATGCATTAATTATGTGATGAGAATGATTGTATATAGGTGTATTGAATGGCTGAAAATAGATTAAAGAATTTCTTGAGTTATTTCATCCATTTATTGTTGATTTTTCTTACACTTATTCTTCTATTTATTATTTTTATTAAAGAGTTTAAGTTCAGTCTTTGTATATAAATATTAAGTATAATTTATTTGAGTTCATTAGATCTTATTTGTAAGTGCATATGAACAAAAAGAGATTGTTGGAATCCTTAAAGGTTTGTTGAAGTTAGTTATTTTGCACAAACTGAGAGGCAATAAAACTTTAAGGACAAATTATTAATCCTTGACAATAACAAAAAAATTCAGGTTAAATTCTTTTTCTAAAAACTTCAATAAGTAAGCGCTCTAAACTAATTTTGTTGAAGTATGATTTCAATACTTGTCTAGTTTGCATGCTAGGTTTGTTTTTTTACATCTCTTACAAGTTTATATATTTGCTCAACATGTATGCTAGCTAGATTTTTAGATTTTTATAATAATTGTAAGTTTACCATGTTTTTAGATGCTTGCATGATTATAAACTAAACAAATATGCCACCTGTTTAATCATCTAATCATTTTATGATTAATTTACAACAATATTAAGGTTTTTTTAGTAGTCCCTGTTTAGTTTATATTTTTTTGCGATAACTAGATTAATAGTTAAAGAGGATGTCGTAATCTCTGTGAAATCAATATATTTCATAACATGATTTTTAAAATCTTGCCTGGTTGAAATATAATAAGCTATTATCAAACTTTATTTTGTTAAAATATCAGTATTGCCTTGATATTTTATTTTATATACTTGCTCTAAAAAGCCAATTATATTTATATAGGTTTGGCGGGTTAATACGATTGACTCGAGTTTTTTTTGTTTATTTTTTTAATTGATTTTTTTTTCAATTTCATCATTCAGCATTTTTAACATTTGATTGATTATGAATTAGGCTTTGTCATTTGTTTTAGTTTGTTTTCTATGAAGTTATCTTAATCTCATGACCCGGATTATGAGTTTTACGAGTTAACTTGGGTAGACTTAAGTCAGTTTATTGTGTCTTTTTTTTTAGATTGAATTTTTCCTAATCTCATCATTCAACAATGAGTTTCTTTGAAATCAAGCTTCATAATTTGTTTCAATTTGTTTTACATGGGGATTATCCTGGTCTTATGACCTAGATCACGGATTTGAAAAGTTAACTCAGGTTGTATCGAGTTGATCTAACATGTTGTCTTCTCGATATTTTTTAAAAAATATGTGGTCTTGAATTTTTTATAGTCAAATTACATTTTTACCAATTACCAAGTTATCTTTGGATTCGTCGAGTCGATTGGGTGAACTCCCACGCTGTTTAATTTTTTTTTCTACTATAAAATATGGATGTTTCTTTTTACGTTTTAAAAAATGATCTCACTTGTAGCATAGCGCAGGCCAATGATCTCGTATTTACTAAATATGAATGTTTAAATTTTGAAATTATATCTAGATACGCGATGTTGTATTTAAAATTTCAATTGCATAATTTCAATTTAATTTTTCTTTGGATTTAAATTGGAATTATATATGTTGAATTAATATTTTGTTTTTTTACACACACACATATGAACAATATAACCCCGCAATGACATGCTAAAATACTCTGAAACCAAAATGTATTATTCCAGTTAAAAATAAAACGGCAATCAGAATGAAATTGACAACCTTGGCAAAAACGCCTTTTCATGAAACAATTTCTTTTTGATGAAGTCATGAAAAAACTTCAAAAAAAATTTGACTTTCTCTAACTGATAAGTTTTGGGCCTAAGTCGTACCTGTAAAATAAATTCCTCATGGAAAAAGAGACACTTCGATACTTAAATCAATATTTGAGTTTTTATCTGGTTACAAGCATGTGAAAATTCAAGAAGATAAAAATAATGTTTTTATATGAAGAGAAGGGATGTGTGTTCCTTGTTTTGATTTTTATCTGTATAATGAAGAAATGCAAGGGTAAGTGTTCAGATCTCGCTCCTTTCTCTCAAAACCTAAGAATATATAGCTTGAATAATATCCAACAAGTATCTTAAAAATATATACAAAAACACATGTTGAAATACTATTCATAGATAGTATGATTAGTATTGTGCATAAACAATACCTTGCAAATATTGTTATTCACGAATAATAAAACGAAATAAGACAAGGTAGCTCGATCTGACTGAATAAACGGAAAAAAGGAGAGAGAGATTAGAGAGTTGAGCTCAGTTTGATTAAGTCTGAAGGCTCGTTCTGAACAAGTTTTGCATAATAAATACTATTCATAAATAGTAGACAAGACCATACTAAACTAAAAAAATGAGAGACAAAGGAAAGAGAGAGAGGAACTCTCTTAAACCGTGACCTAACTTAGGGGGCGTTTGTTTGATTTTCAAACTTTATTGTGTTTGTTTGTCATTAGAAAAGTTGATCAACAAAAAACACTTTCCAGTCAAAAAAAAATTTGGCTTGGTTTTCAGGAAAGGAAAGTGTTTTCCTTTTATTTTGGCGGAAAACACTTTCTGGAAGTTGTGAAAAATTTAGAAGTGTCATATTATTTGCTGATTATATCAAATTTGATCATCAAACTTTTGATTGCTATATATATTTTGTTTTGATTTTTTTTTTCAATTTCATCACTTAGAATTTAATTTTTATATTAACTTTGTTTCTCATTTTTATAATTGTTATTTGCTTTTCCCTTATCATTTTTTAATTGAAATTTTTTGTTTATCAAATTTGATCATCATTCTTTTAATTGTTACTTATTTTATTTGAAACAATTTATGAAATGGTAATTATTATTATTTTAATTTCTTCGTCTTTTAATTTTTTTATTTGTTAGATTTAATCTATATTATTTTGATTATTATTTATTTTATTTGAGATAATTTATGAAATTATATATTTTTTTCAATTTCATTTTCAGTCAACTTTTTAATTTGTAAGATTTGTTCCTCATTATTTTAATAAAGTTTAAAAAATATTAATAAATTATTTTCCAGCTTATATTCCATGACATAACTAAATACTAGAAAATATTTTTCAAATTATTTTCCATTACACTACCAAACATCGAAAAATGATTCACTTTTCCAAAATTCACTTTTAAAAAAAAAAACTACTTTCTAGCAAATAAACGGGGCCTTAACTGCTTTTTTTTTTGTACATCACTTTTCTTTCTTGGATGGTTTTTTTACTTTTATTAATGTGATATTTTCTGAAACAGTTAACTCGGTATTTATTTTTAAAAAATCTAACCATTTCATGTGGAGAGCAAATCATGAATCTATCATTTGAGTTCTTATACGCTAGCTAGTCTTGCCTTTTGAATCGGCATTATTGAGTTGGAAATTCCATCAAAAAAAATTTATTTATTTGTAAATAAACATGAACATGAACTTACTTGTCAGAATAAAGGGGAAAAAACAGAAGCAATTCAGTTATTTTTTTTCGGTGTCAAATTGCCATTGCTGTCTGGGATTCTTGAAGCCTTCCCAAATTCAAATTTAACATTTGGGCTTTCAAGTCCGAATTTCTGAAATGGACCAAAACATACTCTAGCCTAACCCAAAATTAAGGATGAACTTGGGCTCTGTAGCTAATAAATAGTCGAGACCCAGAGTGCAGCCACGTATGCCAAATTGGCGCCAATACTTCCCGCCAAAACAACGCCCCCGCCACTTTCTCATAAGTACAGTGTATGGGCTGAGAAAAAAGAAATTCCCCAAATCTTGCATTTCCAGAAACCCCCCTAAAAAGAGATAATGGCGTCTGGCAATTCTGGAAATCCACCATCATCGCCGGATTCTCCAACCACATCTGCGGGATTCAACACCGATCAGCTCCCTCACAACACCAGCCAGAACTACACCGACGACGACGATGAAGCCGCCGTTGATCCCCAAATCCTCCCTGAAGAGCCTGAAGAACCCGAAGAAGAAGAAGAGGAAGGAGAGGATCTATTCAACGACAATTTTATGGAGTCAGTTTACTAATTATTGCTCTTATTGTTATGATGATTAGTTGCTTTTTGTGTGAATGTATATTTATACGTGGGATGAAATGTAGTGATTATCGGAGAATGGATGAGCATGATCAGTACGAGACCGTGGGGCTGGACGAATCGTTCGAGGATGATAGGGATCCTGATCAGGTGATTCAGGATCGGAGGGAGGCTGAGTTGGAGCTCGAGGCTCGTGATGTTAGATTTTCGAATCGGAAGCTCCCTCAGCTTCTACATGACAATGGTATCTTCTTCTTCACTAATTTGTAGCTGTTATGCAAAAATAAAAATAAAAAAGAAACCCTAAAGTTGGCTTTTATTTTTTTTAAAAAAAGACAAATTCAGTTTCTTTTTTGCTCTCTGTGAGTTTAAGTTAGTTGATTTTGTCATAACTAATTGAGAGGTTTATAGATTCAAATTCAACGCGATCTATGCTTTTGAAGCTGCCTGTATCATAGTTTATACCTTAATTTCGTTAGATGTCATTGTGCTGCGCCTCTGTTTTTGACATTGTTGAGTCTTGTTCTTGTGGGATATTTTGTTCCTGTGTTATAATTAGAAGTTAAGAGATATGTTTTTATATAAGGTTAATATATTCAAATAACGAATATGAGCTAATATGATTATGTGATACACATTTTATTTATACAGTAAGTACATTTTAAAATTTTAGCCTTTCACTTCTCTTAGCATGTCCAATGGTACTTGAAATCTTTTTTTGGTGAAACTCAAATTTCACTGTTTGTTCAGAAATTTGTTGAATGTATGATGTTAAGAAAGTTTTTCATGATTGGAAATTTGGTTGCAGATACGGATGATGACAGTTACAGGCCTTCAAAAAGGTCTAGAGCTGATTTCAGGCCCCCAAGAAGCTATGATGATGTTGATACTGATGATGGTTTGCAGAGCTCACCAGGTAGATCACAGAGTAGACATTCAAGGGAAGATGTGCCTATGACTGATCAAACAGAGGATTATCAAGATGAGGTGATGAACAGTATTATTTAATCTTTTCGCTTCATTTTTGAGAAAATTTTGTGCTGTTTCATACGAAGCATTATGCTATTTTTCCTCATTACCAAAGTGATACCTATGTAGGATGAAGATGGCGATGAAGGCGAGTTTGAGATGTACCGTGTCCAAGGAACTCTCAGGGAGTGGGTTACCAGAGATGAAGTTCGTCGTTTCATTGCTAAGAAGTTTAAGGAATTCTTACTTACATATGTCAATCCAAAGAATGAAGATGGATATTTTGAATATGTTCGACTGATAAATGAAATGGTGTCAGGTGAAACATCTGACAAATGTGATCTTAGCTTGTGATTGTGTATGCTAAACAATTTATGCACTGACCAGGCCCTCGCTGTTGTTAATCATTGAACTTACTTAATGTTATATCTGCAGCCAATAAGTGTAGCTTGGAGATTGATTACAAACAATTTATTTATGTCCATCCCAATATTGCCATCTGGCTCGCTGATGCCCCTCAATCTGTCCTAGAGGTCATGGAAGAAGTAGCCATGAAAGTTGTCTTTGATTTGCATCCTAACTACAAAAATATCCATCAGAAGATCTATGTCCGCATCACCAACTTACCAGTCTATGATCAGATCAGAAACATCAGGTATTGTTAATTATTTAATTTTGACGACTTTTTCTCCCCTTTGCCATGAGGTTTCAACTTTGTACATTCTGTTTTTCAGGCAAATTCATTTGAACACTATGATTCGTGTTGGAGGAGTTGTGACTAGGCGATCTGGTGTCTTCCCTCAGTTGCAGCAGGTAAAATATGATTGCAACAAGTGTGGAGCAATTTTGGGACCATTCTTTCAGAATTCTTATTCAGAAGTCAAGGTTGGTTCTTGCCCTGAATGCCAATCAAAAGGACCATTCACTGTTAACATTGAGCAGGTAAATATCTCATATCTGTCCAATATTCTCCCTTCCCTTGCTGAAATGTCTGAGAGGATGAAGAAATTATCGTTAATCTTGTATTTCAGATATTCCTTGTTGTATTAGTCTCAGTTGAGCATCTTTGTTTCCTTGTCCTACTAACCAGAAATAATATGATCTTAAGAAATTTAACCAGTTTTCGACAAGGTTATTTTTGCAGTTGTATGGAGTGGATTCATAGACTCGAAACTCGTTGACATGGTTTTCTACGTCTTGCTGCAGACAATATACAGAAATTACCAGAAGCTTACACTCCAAGAAAGCCCTGGAATTGTGCCTGCAGGTCGGCTTCCAAGATACAAGGAAGTGATACTGTTGAATGATTTGATTGACTGTGCACGCCCTGGGGAAGAAATTGTAGGGATCCCTTTCTTGGACTTGCTTGTTTTTGCTTGCTTGCTTTCTTGGTGGCTGCTTCCTCATTGTCTTTTTTTTTTCCACGTGATGTATTTCTCAGGAGGTCACCGGCATATATACAAATAATTTTGACTTGTCTTTGAACACAAAGAATGGATTTCCTGTCTTTTCCACTGTAATCGAAGCAAACTATGTCACAAAGAAGCAGGATCTCTTTTCTGCATACAAGCTCACTCAGGAGGACAAAGAAGAAATTGAAAAGTTGTCTAAAGACCCAAGGATAGGGGAAAGAGTGAGTTTCCTTTGTTTTCTTTTGTGTGGACCATGGTTTCTGTTATATCATAAAAAACTGCTTATGATTACATTCTTGAACTGAATTTTTAGATTATCAAGTCTATTGCCCCATCCATCTATGGACACGAGAACATAAAAACTGCATTAGCTCTGGCTATGTTTGGAGGCCAAGAGAAAAATGTTGAAGGGAAACATCGGCTGCGAGGAGACATCAACGTGCTTCTCCTAGGTGATCCTGGCACGGCAAAATCTCAATTTCTGAAGTAAGACCTATGCTTAGACAATTCTAAACGGTCTCTTTCTTGAGATGGTATAATGGCAATGGTGCATTAACCAAGGATGATATTTTTTTCTCAGGTATGTTGAAAAGACTGGACAGAGGGCCGTGTATACTACTGGTAAAGGGGCTTCTGCTGTTGGTCTAACGGCTGCAGTGCACAAGGACCCAGTGACAAGAGAGTGGACCCTTGAAGGAGGAGCCCTTGTTCTAGCCGATAAAGGGATCTGCCTGATTGATGAGTTTGACAAGATGAATGATCAGGACAGGTATGAAAACGTTTGTTTATTTCTTGGTAATCTGAGTTCCTGTTCCTGTTGCTGTTGTGAGCAATAAAGATCTACCCATGATCAGGGTGAGCATCCATGAAGCAATGGAGCAGCAGAGTATTAGTATATCCAAGGCTGGCATTGTTACTTCTCTCCAGGCTCGGTGCTCTGTTATTGCCGCTGCAAATCCTGTTGGAGGAAGGTATTCAAGTTGATAAATTTATTTAGTTTCTAAAACTGAAAATTGGTCGAGGAAAAACATGCAGAGTTTTTTTTTTTTTTAATGGGATACTCATCAGGTGGGCCAAATGTGAAAACATTTGAATTTGCAACAAGTTTTTCAAGTGTTAACTTCTTATTTCAATCAACCTGTCAGATACGACTCCTCCAAAACATTTTCACAGAATGTCGAGTTGACAGATCCCATCGTTTCTCGTTTTGACATCCTCTGTGTTGTCAAGGTAACTCTTCTACAAACTCTGATTTTTCTTTTTTACATGTCTACTCAATCTTACCAGGAAGGAAGTTTGATTAATTGCAGGATGTGGTTGACCCCATAGCAGATGAGATGCTTGCAGAGTTTGTAGTTGATAGTCATTTCAAATCACAGGCCAAGGGTGCTAATATAGATGATAGATCCTATGGCGAGTCTCAGGAAGATCAAGCCTCTGCCAGGCCAGTTGATCCAGAGGTGGCATGCTCAAGCTCTTACCATCATCTTCTTTTTTCTGTTTGTTTTTTGTCATCTTTTCCTTTGATTTTTAATCATAGAGAGATTCTCCATCTTGTTTCAGGTTCTTTCTCAAGATTTGCTGAAGAAGTACTTTACCTATGCCAAGTTGAACATATTCCCAAGGTTTCATGATTCTGACATGGAAAAACTCACACAAGTTTATGCTGAGCTGCGGAGAGAATCTTCGGTGAGACTCATTGCTCTTGTTTCTCTCAATGATTTGAGTGGTAATCCTGTATTAACAATCTCTTGACAGCATGGACAAGGTGTACCTATAGCAGTGAGGCACATAGAATCAATGATACGGATGTCTGAAGCACATGCCAGAATGCACCTCAGACAGCATGTCACTGAAGAAGATGTGGACATGGCAATAAGTGTTTTGCTAAATTCATTCATTTCTACACAAAAATACGGGGTGCAGAGGGCTCTGCAAAAGGTACATAAAGAAATTGTTATTTTCTTTTATGAAACCTTCCTTTTGTTCTATATTGTCTGCGCTTCTTGACATGCCTACCAATACCCACATCAGTTTGTCCATCGTGAAAGGGAAAGAAACAGAGAGAGATGCATGAGTGCACAATACGAAGCTGCCACGTTCTTTACCCTGATTTACTTTTATTTCTTTCTATCTTGACAGCAGTAATAATACTCGACATCTTGAATGCGCTACTGTTAGAAATAGGTTATAAATAGATGCATGGAAATATGTTTAAGATTCGACTGGTCAGTGGTAATTGTGGTTACTGAACTTTTAGATTTTCAAGTATGATATTTTCAACTCTATTGTTACCCGATGCTTCTGACTGGATTTTGCTGCACTTAGAAATCCCTGCAAATCAAAAACATATCATCGATTTTAAAGCTTTTGGATATAGCTCCCTGTACTGGATATGCTCCCCTGAACTGTTGGATATCTTTCATCATTTTTGTGTTGCTCACCATTTGCCTATAACTCAGAACCAATTCTGTACTCTTTCACTACCGCTGCAACATGTATGTCATGACACCCTGAATATGTTGACCAGGGGAATTAGCTGATTACATAAATTTTAGTGTTTTTAGAGGTTGATTACTGAAAATAATTGATATACTAATGTAGAGTTTCAGAAAGTACATTACTTACAAGATGGATTACAATAGAATGCTTCTCAATCTTCTACAAGAGATTGTGAACAGAGCACTGCGTTTTGAAGAAATCATTTCTGGCTCGGCGTCAGGGCTTACCCACATAGACGTGAAAGTAGATGATCTGCTGAACATGGTAACGGAAACCAGTACTTTGGTTTGCCTATTTCGTCACAAAAGGGTTGTACCTCGCATTGATTATTATTGACCTCGAGTTTTGATGTATTTTTTGCAGGCTGAAGAGCGTGGGATCAGTGATCTTAGACCCTTCTTCTCGAGTACTGATTTTTCTGCTGCCAACTTCAAGTTGGATGAAGAACGACGAATGATCAGACATCTCCTTCCGAGACACTAAACAGTATCAGATTGTGTTGCACATCATTAGATTAGGCTAATCATTTAGTTAGAATTTCAACAGTGTTTATGGTTGGTATTGGAGGAGCAACAAAAGTAATGATTATCAGAAGAATTTCTCCGGCGATATCTTTGAGGCGTAACTCTTTTTTTCGGGTGACATTCGTTATATATTTTTGTTCGAACAATTCCAAGTAGATTGGAGAACTGTACTTGTGGATTTAAATTCTAAAAGAAATTCTCGCAGGATCTAAATGCATTTTCATGCATGTGGACGCTTTTGTTTTCTGAAAGGGAATGGGTTCATTTCCGATGCCCTCTTGCATGTAGTCTCTAAAAAACTGTTTGCTTGAGGAAAAGATCCGCTTGGTTTGAACTATTTGAGTTCATTTTCTATTTTTCAGAAAAGAACATGAATTTGACCTAAAAAAAATCATCCAATTTAAAAAATTTGAGGATTACATACACAGTCTCTGAAATAGGACTGGTTAATTAGCTTCATTATATTACAGGGACTACGTTATAGTCTCAGGATAGAGCACAGGAAAAGAAAGTGGGGCCAAAGTAAAATGTCTAAAAAGACCTCAAAACCTGGTTGGCGTAAGTAGCCATTTTTTTTTATTTTATTCTGGGGAGTCGAATACAACCAGAGAGTAAGGCCTTTACTGGCTGCAAGGTTCCATTGAAATGGAAAGGAGCTGGAAGCTGATTCCTCAGCTTCTGTTGATTGCTTGCTTTGTCTTTCAGATCTGCGCTAGTTATGATGATGTGGTTGGTATCCATCTTAATTTCACTCCTTTCTTTACTTTTTAAATCTTATTGATACTCGCAGCTTATTTATTTCCATCATAAATCAATAGCTATGGCTAGTATAATATTAATAATAATCTCATACAGCTTGGTGTTCTTGACTTATGTTTTCAGATGTTTTACGAGCCATTTGATGAATCTTTTGAAGTGGATTTTCTCCGAGAAAGATTACTATCAAGGTTTGCTTTGCTTTTCTTTTTTGCATTTTCATTTCTTATATCCATTTTTTTATTTTTTGTTGCTCTTATTTATAGAAATCTAATGATGATTTTTTTTTTCATTCATAGCACTTGACTTGCTTTCTGTTGTGGGTTTTGCTATAAAGTTTGCTTATCATCCTTTTCTTTCTTAGAAAGTACAGACTACAGAGATTGCTTTACTTTTGCGTCTGTGTCTGTTTGTGTTGACCTCAAATATGAACGATGTCTGGAATCAATATATTAATCTGAGCGTGGATGACCTACTCAAGGCTTGACTGTGGGGGGGACTTGTTCTCACGCGCCAAAACTGAATATATGTGAACTACGCCTGATGTCTTGGTTAATTGAATGCTAAGCAAACTAGTTTGGTTGTGCTTGGTTCTCTTTTAGAATTCAATGAGCATGTTATATAACTGTCAGTAAAAATCTGTTACTGAAGAAAAATTATAGGGGACAAGGACAGTCATCTGCCGAGGTTTCTTGAACTTGGTGGATGGGTAATGATAAAGGTTTGCTCTGTGTGATGTATGAGATTAATTTAGTTATCAAGCTAACAAATGTAACTTCATTGGTGTCGAGGGGTCTGTCTACTTGTGATTTTTGTCACGAAGGAAAATTCTAATGTGAAGGGAAAATATGTTTCATAGAGTTGCATTGTAATCATTCTTGTACATTGTTTCAGCTGTAAAAACTAAAGGCTGATTCTGGTACTAGAATCTGTATGGTATTAGAAAATTCTGCCTAAATATAATGATTCTGTATAAACTTGAATATGTTGCAGGTGTCATGATTTACTTTATGGCTGGTTTGGTCTTTTTGCAATTTATGGTTCTATAATGGCATCCATTTTGTATTAGGTGTCTGGAAGCTCTCGAAAAGCGAGGGACGCGATGATTATGGACTTCTTGTCAGTGAGAAGGCCAAAAGGTATGCCATTGTGAAAGAGCTAGACAGTGTATTTAGTCTCAATGATGGAACAATTGTCCTACAGTTTGAGGTTCGGCTGCAAAATGGACTTGAGTGTGGTGGTGCCTACTTGAAGTACCTCCGTCCCCAGGAGGTTGGATGGAAACCCAAGGAATTCGATAATGAGTCTCCTTACTCCATAATGTTTGGACCTGACAAGTGTGGCTCCACCAACAAGGTTCACTTCATCTTCAAACTCAAGAACCCCAAGAGTGGGGAGTCTGTAGAGCACCATCTCAAGCACCACCCTTCAGTGCCATCTGACAAATTCCCATGTCTATACTGCAATATTGAAACCAGATGATGAATTGAAGATTATAATAGATGAAGAGGAGAAGAAGAAGGCAAATTTCCTATCTGCAGAAGATTTTGAGCCTGCTCTTATTCCACCCAAGACAATTCCTGATCCAGATGACAGGAAACCAGAGGACTGGGACGAGCCGGCAAAGATTCCAGATCCAGATGCAGTGAAGCCAGATGATTGGGATGAGGATGCACCAATGGAAATAGGAGACGAGGATGCCGTGAAACCAGAAGGGTGGTTGGATGACGAGCCTGAGGAATTGATGATCCTGATGCTTTAAAGCCTGGAGAGTGGGATGAGGAGGAGGATGGTTGTTAGACAATTGACATTTTAACTCTAGTGTTTCAGTTTGTCTAATTGTTATTCAATCAAGTATTGTCTGTTTTTTTTTCTTTCATTTCTGTTTTGATTTGGTCAAAGTAAATCCCTTGTTTTTCTGAAGTTGTTGCTGAGTTAGTGACAACACATTGTCCACTACAGAGTTGGTGGCAGCACATTGTCCACTACAGAGTTAGTGGCAGTTAACTAGGAAAGTTTGTTAAGCTTTCTCATGTATTTAAAGACATGAAGTTAAGGAAATACTCACTGAGACATTTTATCAAACACCTTGTGTGTAGTTCGTGTTCTTCAATACTCAGCATTGTTGTTCTTGATTGTGCATCCCTTCTCCTGCACAAAACACAGCAACATAATTTCTAACAGTGGTATCAG
>Ga0325414_1004877_pt1 | contig 14094 bp, 13 predicted proteins | sample PopdelMetagenome_8_FD_206183 | JGI IMG/M metagenome (GOLD analysis project Ga0325414, IMG submission 206183) | Populus deltoides microbial communities from Bellville, Georgia, United States - Leaf-PdKOR-R3 | ecosystem: Host-associated > Plants > Phyllosphere > Phylloplane/Leaf | place: USA...
AGTTGATTCAATGATGGTCTCTTACTTAGAACTCTTTCGGTCAACTACATCAATATCTAGATAAAACACATAACCTAACTATAACCTTAAGTCAACCTAATCAGATTGAAAACTAGCATTTATGAACTCGTTCATAATAAGGTCCTTTTCTTCATACATCAAGAACATATTCATAGTACCTCTCAAGTACTTGAGAATATTATTAACTACTTTCAAGGGACTCTCACTTAGATCTGCTTAGTATTTACTTGCATTACTCAATGTATATGATTCATTAAGCCTAATTTATAACATGACATACATGATGGATTATATAACTAAAATGTATATGATATTACTCATTTTATCTCTCTTATTATGTTTATGGACACATTTTCTTGGAGAGATATAGACAAGTCATATCGAAAGATATCTCATCTTAGATCATTGTATAATATATATACTTTTAGACATGCTAATCAACCTTTTAGATCTATCTTTATAGATCTTTATACTAGTATATAGCTTGTTTTTCCTAAGTTCTCTATACTAAAGTTCTTTGACAACCATGACTTTGATAAATTTTAAGATTGAGTTATCATTTTCAATGAGAAGTATGTCATCAACATACAAGACTAAGAATACAAATACACTCCCACTAACCTTCTTGTACATGTGAGGTTCGTATTTGTTTTGTCTGAAATCAAACTCTTTGATTATCTCATCAAAACAAAGATTTTAAATTTGAGAAGCTTGATTTGCTCAATCAATGGCCTTTGTAACTTATGTACCTTTGAGACATGGTCTTTGGGTACAAAGCCATCAAGATATGTCATATACACATCCTTCGCAAGATTTCCATTAAAAAACAAAGTTTTGACATTCATCTATCAAATTTCATAACTAAGGTAACAAGTAGGATCTGAATAGATTTAAGCATTGCTGCTAGTGAAAAAGTTTCATTAAAATCAACATATTGCATTTGCTTATAACCTTTTGATTGTGTGGTTGAATAGTTGACTACTCATTTAACTCTCTTGGTCGATCAAGCTCTTCAAACATGGTCAGTTATGATGATTCACAATTAGTTTCAACTTTCTTTCCTTGTTTTGTGGTGAATAATTAGTGTTCTTTGTGATTGATATGTGTATGTTTATTTTAGATGTAAAAAACTATTTATTTGACATGAACCAAAAATAAAGTTTAAACTCACATATTAAAAGCAATAAAACAAACTAAACCCTATATGCTAGATCATGTATATCAAAATTCATAATTATTTAAATTATTAGGAACATCTAATCCAATATCAAGATCTAAAATTACTAATAAAATTAAAAAAAGAAAAGGAAGAAGAAGAAGAAAGAGCTAAGAAAGACAAAGGGGTTATCATTGATGAAATACATATACAATAATAAAAAAGAATGTGTTTTTTAAAGAATAGCTTAAGGGGTGAAGAAAATATTATTAAAAAATAATTATCAAAAGCATTGAGTGTATTTCTTTTCTATTTTTTTTTTACAAATAAAAGGTCAAATTATAAATCTTTTAGGAAAGGGGGTATAATTTCCTTTTAACTAAAGAAAAAAAAACTAATTAGTTTATGTTTTTTGTATAATTCGTTAAAACTAACTAATCTCTACTATATTAATAGACAATAAGTAAGTGGAAAGTTTGAATTCTTCTAAAGTATTAGATAACAATAAAATAAAATTAAATAGAATATGATATAGGATAGATATGAGAGGACAACTTATATTGAACATATTTAAACATGGATGCCTATTTATAATTGTGGGGGCTTTAAGCATCTACCTCCAGTTCAAGATACAAGTGGTTGATCAAAACTCCAATCAATATACTAATTCTACCAGTAAAAATTATGGAGCAAGAATCATTTTACAATATATTGCTATAATATAATGATATTTTTGCTCTTCATGGTATAAATCAAAGAAGCACAAATTGAAGAGTAAAATGGTTTTTCCATGGGTTCAATTGACATTACCAAATTGAATAGAGATAAATCTATTTCTTCACTTCTTTTTTGCACAATAAAATTATGAATTTATTCTTAAAGAAAAAAAATAACTAGAAGGCAAAGACTTTTTTGACTTTTTATCTTTTTACATAGTATAATTATTTAATTACATTTGAAATTTTATTTTCTTGAAATTTGGTCCAGTAGTGTTTTAGTCATTTCATTATAGCTTTTTTTATAACTATCAAATAGACTCAAGGAAAATTGACTATTTTAACATATGTAAAATATAATTTAAAGGAGAAAATGGATGGCACTTACATTCTAGTGTAAGAAGCCCGTGCTTTTTGAGTGGTGCATAAGGGCTCTTATGATGGTCAAACACTGCCCTCCACGATGGTATTAAAAGCGGTGTACTGAGATCTTACAGGTGGTGGGGTGCGTGTCGGTGGCAAACTGACGGTGTGGCTTTGGTGGACTTTTTTAATTCTCCTCCGTAATTTCTTTCTCTTCTCCTTGGTAAAATACAAAAGTTTCATTTCATTTGTTTTTTGTATATGATTTAGTCCTCATCCTTTTGATTGCTACTTTTTTTAAAAAAATCTTTTATAGATTAATTTGTTTCTTCAATTTTATCCCTCATCATTTAGTTTTATTTAATTTTTTTTATCAAATTCGATTCTCATTCTCATAATTGCTATTTATCTCTTTTTTAATCTTTTTCTAGTTGAATTTTGTTTTCAATTTCATCCTTTTTTTTTATCATTTTTCTAATTGAATCTTGTTTTCAATTTTATCTCACAATATTTAATTTCAATTTATTTTTATATTAAATTTAGTCCTTTTTTTTATTGCTTTCAATTTTTTTTATCGCTTTTTTTCTTTTCAATTTCATCTCTTATTATTTTGTGATTGAGAATTTTACTTTGTTATTTTTAAGGGTTTGTCTTCTATAGGGTTAATCTCAGGCTCATAACCAAAGCCATGAGTTTTGAATATTAACATAGGTTGACTTTGTTCTTTGTTCTAGATTCTTTATTAAATTTGATTTTTTTTTCAAATATCATCTTTCAACAATGTTTGATTTATTGGGAATTGATATTTATGTTTTTTTTTTCGCTTTCCTTTTTCTTAAGGTTAATGGGTTAATTCGGGTTGAGTAAAAAAAAATTTGTTGCCTTGGCTTCTCCTCCCTCAGCTGCCAACCAAAGTTTTTCCTTTCCTTGCTCACCAGCCTTTCCTCCTCGAGCCAAGGAGAAGCTGTCCCCTCCTTTTGAAAGTCGACCACAACACCACCCTCTCCCGACCGCTCTCTCATGTTTCGCCAAGAGGAGCCGCCTCCTTCTTTGAAACAAAACGCGATCTTCCCCCACAGAACAACTGCACTTCCCAGCCGGCCACATGCCCATCAGTCCCCGTCTCTTCCACCGTCATCAACCACAACAAGTCTTCCCTCATCAGCCCCAACCGGCCTCCACCAAAACCAACTCCGGAGTAGCCCTCAACATAGTGGTTCCCACAGTCCCAGCTACTGGAAGCAGGGGAGAACAAGGCAAAACCCAAAAAACAAATCTGTAGTGAAACAGATCTGGAAGAAAGAAAAGTAGGTCGAGAGCAGATCTAAAAAAGAAAGAAAAATTAAAACCGACTGTCTTGTGTATTTTTCTACTTTTGAAGGTAACGGTGTTTGTCACCGCCGGTGAGGAAAGGAAGAAGGGAGGAAGCTGTTAGGATCCTCTGGTTTTCTTACGGCGGTGTGTGAACCACATGCCTCCAGTGGGGTGGAGCATGAGAACCACGCGCCGCCACTGTTCCTGCATTTGCCAGAAGCCTTCCTAGCAGTTTTCCTGGATTTTTAGGGGCTATTATGTAATTTTTTATTTATGTGAGGTGTTGTTTGATTTATTTTGAATTTTGATGATTTGTAACATGTAAATGTGGGTGTAAGAGAAAAACATAATAAAAAAGAATGTGTGTGTGTTTGTATTTTATTTTATGTATATTTTGTAAATGTTAAAAAAAAAGTGTTTTAATTTGTATATAATCAAATATCTTGAGGACAAATAAAATCATGTTGTATTTCCTGTGAAAATGTAAAAACATGTTCCTATATATTTTTTTGGGATTTAATAACTGATTTATTAAAGCCTTAAGAATACCCTAACATCTTTTTTGAAATTCCACTTAAAAAAAAAACAAATATTTGAAGTTTTGAAAATGTGTTTTCGAATGGATTTCTTAAACAAAAAAAAAATTATTTTCTTGCATTTCTCGATTTTACAACATGTTTGTAAAACTCCAAAAGGTATTGGCCAATATTCTAAAAAAATACAAACATCTTATTTTGGGGAGAATCCATCTATTATTCACCATTAATGTTTGGATAAAGAAATCCTAAAGGGATGAATATCCAAAATATTATTGGGAATAACTTGTTATTATTCACTGTTAATATTTGGATAAAGAAACCCTAAGTGATAAATATCCAAAATAATTTTCTAGGAATAATAAGTCATCGCCAATCCTTGAAAGAAGCCTTGATTACAATCGAGGACATTTTAATTTTTTTTCACTCCGTGGTTTACGAGCAGTGAAAGTATAAAACACTAAGGCAAAAATAGGCTTTTAAAGCACCCTAGATTTCTAAACTTTTATCCCTCCTCTTTGCGATTTACGAGTTGCAAGCTCTTGAAATATTAAGGGAAAAATGAGCTTTTGAAGCACATGGAATCTCCTTGGATTTCTATCTTAATGAATTTAGTTTGAATCAAACCTAGAAAAACAGATGGGATTAAAAAACAACAACACCATAGCAATTATAAGACAAACCAAACACCAAGCAGTTTACCTTAGGTAGGGCGTACTATGGGTGCTAATACCTTTCCTTTACGCAACCAGTCCTTTGCCTTAGAATCTCTGAAAGACCAGTTAGGTTTTTTAGTGACCATAATACTAGGTGGCGACTCCCATTTTACACAAAACAAATAACCTGAAATCAATCGAGGATTGCCACTCCGCAGTGACGGTGCGACAGGATGGCAACTCCACTGGAGACCCTTGAACTAGACTTGGTAATTTGTTTGTTTATGCTATGTATTTGTTGTTCTCTGATTGCTATGAATGGTTTACTTTGTTTAAAAACTTTAGCATGCATCTTTACATTTTTTCATACATGGTATGGTCATGTATCACTTTATTATTATTATCTTTTTGAAGGCATACACATTAAACTTTAAGTTAAGTGGGGGACTAGCAGCTTGCCTTATGACTTGAGTCAAAGTTTAAGTTTGTGTAAACCCAACTCTTTACTGAGTGTTTAGACTGATAGTGATTGGTACATGTGTCATCCCACTATCTGCTGAGCCCCCATATTGCCTTTATGAGGGTAATCACTGGGACAACAAGAGACCCTGTTTTAGAGACCAAGTAGTAAACCTACCCAATGTCTCACATAAAGGAACTAGAACCTATCCTTAGGATGTATGCTTCATAATATCGTTTTGCATCCAAACAAGCCTAAGCTCAAAGCATCTTGAATCTTAAGACCTTCGTTCAAAAGCTAGCCAAGGGAGAGATGTTCCTGAATTGGGAGACCCAAGAAGCTCCAATTGGTGTTCAAAATTTAATCAACAATGTTTGTTTAATCATGATATTGTGTTGTTTGCCTTTTCCACCTTTTTAAATCGAGGTTCCAAATGTCATTTGGATTTTATCCTTGTTTTTTTAGCCAAACTCTTTCTTTTAATGAGATTATGCATTTTTAAAAGTTCATCTTTATGTTTTTACTATGCATTTACACATCACTTTCCGCTTTCAGAAACCTTAAAAGCGGATCTTCCATAACAAACACCTGCACTTTACACCGAGAATAAATGGTCAAACTTTAAAGAATACAACATTAGGGAATTCATAAAATTAATAAAGCAGCATGAACAAGCTTGGAAACCTGCTAAAAAGGAACTTGAAACAATAGATGTGGGCAATGAAGAAATCAAGAGAGAGTTGAAGATGGGGACTTTGATTACCCCTAAAGAAAAAGAAGAGTTGATTACTTTGAGATTATATAAATGTATTTGCTTGGTCCTATGAGGATATGTCTGGCTTAGATATGGATATCGTAGTACAAAGGGTACTTCTGGTAGAAGGATGCAAATCAGTTAAGCAAAAGTTGAGAAGAATCCATCCGAATGTCTTAATCAAAGTAAAAGCAGAAAATGAAAAGGTAGTGGAACGCTAGTTTTTTTAGAAGTAGTCAAATATCCACAATAGGTGTCCAACATAGTGGTTGTATCCAAAAAGGAAGATAAAATAAGAATTTATCTACCACACATAGATATATTTGACAATGCAGCATGTAGCTCCATATATTTTTTTATGGATGGATTTTCGGGCTACAATAAGGTAAAAATGACGTAAAAGGATAAGAAGAAGACAACATTTGTAACACCATGGGGAACCTTTTGTTACAAGGTCATGCCATTTGGGTTGAAGAATGTCGGGGCCACCTACCAAAGGGCCATGGTGGCTCTATTTCACGACATGATGCAAAAAGAGATTAAAGTATACGTGGATGACATGATTGCTAAATCTAGAGAGGGAGAGAATCATGTCCAAATATTGAAGGAATTATTTGAAAGACTAAGGAAGTATAGGTTAAGGCTTAACCATGCAAGGTGTTCATTCGGGGTGAAATCTAGGAATTTGTTGGGATTTATGATGATTGACAAAGGGATAAAAGTGGACCCTAATTAAGTAAAGACTATTCAATCTATGCCAACTCCCAAGACTGAGAAGGATGTAAGGAGGTTCTTTGGAAGGTTGAATTAAATTGCTCAGTTTATATCCCAATTAACCACAACTTGTGACTCAATCTTCGATTGTTAAGGAAGAAAAATCTCAAAATTTGGAATAAGAGTGTGAAGAAGTTTTCGAAAAAATCAAGTAGTACCTACTAAATTCACCCCTATTTATCAAGCCGAATTGCAAAATGGCAAGTTCTACTGGCTGAGTATGACATAATATATATGATAAGGAAAGCCATGAAATGGAGTGTTATTGCCGATCACCTGGCCGACCACGCTAGGGAAGATTATAAGTCATTAAAATTTGACTTTCCTGATGAAGATGTGCTTTTAGTTGAGGAAGGGAAATTAGATTGGTGGACTATGTACTTTGATAGTGATGTAAACGTATGTGGTAACAGAGTTGGTGCAATGATAATCTCTCTTAATAAAAAGGAGTATTCGATTTTAGTTAAGTTGTAGTTTGGGAGTATGAAGCTTGCATTCTCGTTTTAGAGGTGGCATTGGAGATGAATATTAGAAAGATAGATGTGTATGGAGACTCAATTTTGATTATTTGCCAAGTGAAAGGAAAAGGGCAAACCAAGGACGAGAAGTTGAGACCTTACCAAGAATACATGTCTAAATTGGCTAGAGAATTTAAGGAAATAAAGTTCACCCATCTAGGAAGGGAAGGAAACCATTTTGCTGACGCTTTGGTCATGTTAGCTTCTATAGCTAGAATAGATTTTGGGCACAAGGTACAGTCAGTACATATTGATACCAGAAATAACCCAGCTCATTGTTGCTTAGTTGAAAAAGAAATTGATGGAAACCCTTGATATTATGATATCAAGAATTTCATCTAAAACCAGACATCCCATGGGGGCATCCAAATCGACAAGAAATCATCTGACGAGACTTTGTTGAGATGTTTGGAGGCAAAAAGTGGTGAAGAAATTTATGAAAAGAGATTTGATCTGTCGACATGGTCCACTAGAAAAGATTATATCTAATAATGCCCAGAACTTTAATGGTAAGATGATAATAGAACTCTACGCTAGATGGAAAATCAAGCATTCCAATTCCTCACCATATAGGCCAAAGATGAATGGTGCGGTAGAAGTTGCTAACAAGAATGTCAAGAAGATTATTCAGAAGATGATATTCATCTACAAGGATTGGAATGAGATGTTGTCATTGGCCCTTCACGCGTACTACCCCGCAGTCCGAACCTTAATAGAAGCCACCCCGTATATGTTGGTATATGGAACGGAGGCGGTGATGTCTTTAAAAGTTGAAAGCCCCTCATTAAGAGTATTGAGAGACTCTAAGCTAGAAGATGTAGAGTGGGTAAAAGTTAGATATGAATAATTAAATCTAATCAATGGAAATAGTTGCAATCTATCATCATCAACTATACCAAAGAAGAATGGCCAAACATAGGATAAGAAGGTCCGACCTTGAGGATTCCACGATAGTGATCTTGTACTGAAGAAAATACAGCCTTTACTAGGAGAAGATTAGAGTAAATAAGCACCGAACAATGAGGGCCCTTATGTGGTAAAGAAAGCGTTCTCGGGAGTTCTTATTGTTATCTAGAATGGAAGGAGAAGATCTAGTTAGACCAGTGAATGTTGACTCTACAAAGAAATACTATGCTTCCCGATCATTAAAATAAAGTTTGTTCATGAGTTCTCTCTGTAAAGAATCTTTTCTTCATAAAGCGCATGATCTCATAGTATTCAAAACGTTTTACTTAAAAGAACTGTTTTTACACATGACTAAGGACATGACTCCATCAATTCTCAAATTGGAGGGATCCAAACCAAATTTAAACCTAATAGGTATTGCACACCACACTGGGGGCAAAAGGTGCACGTAGGAGCCTATAGTGAACCAAAGCTCAAAGGGGTCATAGAACTTTTGAAACACCTTTTATAAGAGTTGCTTAAAACAAAATATGATGATTGCATTAAAAGTTTCAGTTTTCATGAATAAAACCAGATCTTTGAGATTTCCTCTGAAAACAATTTCTTAAAAATAGAAAAGACAATTTAAACATCTGCAAAAGTATAATAAAAGGCAATATTCAATGGAGCAAGAAAGGGTCCTATAAGGAATTAGAGATCTCTTCACCAAGCATAAGAAGGATATGAAATATAGCGCATGAAGCATATTCCAGTTCAAGAGGATAGGTTGGGCAAACAAATGGAAACAGGAGCTCGATGAAGGCTACAACGAAAAGGTGGACCTAGGTTTCCAAAAATATGTAAACAAAAACATACATGCTATATTATCATAACACTAACTTGGTAGAAAAGGTGTGATGAAAGCCAAATAGTTACAAGCTTCTGGGACTCGCTACTATACAGAATCTCAGGTCAACGGAACTACGGAAAAGAATATGAATTGTGAACCAGCACTGCTTCATTCCTCGAGGTAAGATAATTTCTTTTGAAATTCAAAACGGGTAGGTCATCCAATATTGAGACCATAAAAAAACAAAAGAAAAAAAACATGGAGTTTTTCTATATAATAATAATAATAATAATAATAATAAATGGAGTTTTTCTTAAAAACTTAAAAAGGGTCGGTCACCCGATGTTGAGACAATTTTCTAGAAAAAGCGTGGAGTTTTTCTAATATATATATATATATATATATATATATATATATATATATATATATCTTTTAAAGTGGCAGGTCTCTAGATATTGAGACCCCTTTTAAAATCCTTTTCAAAACGAAAAGGTCGTCCGTTACAAAGAAACCATTTTCCATCTGGGTAGGTCACCCATTAGAATGAAACCATTCTCTGTTTTTTTTACTTGGGTAGGTCACCTATTATAATGAGGCCATTTTTCCTCCTGAGTAGGTCACCCATAAGAATGAGACCACTCTTCCCCTTTTCCACTTGGGTAGGTCACCCATCACAATGAGACTATCATTTTTTTCTGGGTAGGTCACCCATAAGAATGAGACCACTCTTCCCCTTTTCCACTTGGGTAGGTCACCCATCATAATGAGACTATCATTTTTTCTGGGTAGGTCACCCATTAGAATGTGACCATTCTCTATTTTTTTTTTACCTGGGTAGGTCACCCATTATAATGAGGCCATTCTTCCCCTGAGTAGGTCACCCATATGAATGAGACCACTCTTCCCCTTTTCCACTTGGGTAGGTCACTCGTCATAATGAGACCATCTTTCATTTTGGGTAGGTCACCCGTCATAATGAGACCACACACACATTTTTGTATTGGTTGTGGTTAAAGGAGATTACCAAATGGGATCTTAGGTTAACCTAACCACACACAGAGTTTAGCTTTGGTTAAAGGGAATTGTTAGATGGGATTTCAGGTTAACCGAGCTACACACCGACTTTGCTTCGGATTAAAGGAGATCGCCAAATGGGATCTCAGGTTAAACCAACCACACACAGAGTTTAACTTTGGTTAAAGGGAATCGCCAGATGGGATTTCAGGTTAACCGAGCGACACACTGACTTTGCTTCGGATTAAAGGAGATCGCCAAGTGGGATCTCAGGTTAACCTAACCACACACAGAGTTTAGCTTTGGTTAAAAGTAATCGTCAGATGGCATTTCAAATTGACCGAGCTACACACCAACTTTGCTTCGAATTAAAGGAGATCGCCAGATGGAATCTCAGGTTAACCCAACCACACACAGAGTTTAGCTTTGGTTAAAGGGAATCGCCAGATGGGATTTCAGGTTAACCAAGTTACACACTGACTTTGCTTCGGGTTAAAGGAGATCGCCATATGGGATCTTAGGTTAACTCAATCAAGTGGGGAGGTAGCCTGTGAAAATAGACCAGCGTGAGTATGTGGGCAGGTCATCCATGAAAATAGACCAGGTTTGAGTGTGTGTGGGCAGGTTGCCCGTGAAAATAAATCAATTTTCTTTTAAAAAAAAGGGGTAGGTCACCCATGATAACGAGACAATTTTCTTTTAAAAAGTGAAGTCATTGGATGAGTGGATCACTCAGCTAGTAAGGAATACTTTTTTTTTCTTTTTTTCTTTACAAGCTTACTATGCAAAACTTTGAGGAGTTTTGCTTCGTAAGCATTGTAAAGAGGGGGCATCTGTTGCTACCCAATTTTTTACCCATGTTTTGATAAATTTTTCAAAAATATAAAATATAAAATATAAAAATATAAAAAAATATAAAAATAATAAGGGTTTATATGTGGCGATAACATAAAGCATCAGGACTAATATTAAGGAAGCAATGTGTCAAGGAGATAATTATTGAATCATATATAATTACTGCAATATAAAATACCATAGATATATGATTTGATTCATGCTGGATATTGAAAAAATCCCTGCAATATAAAATATCATATATATAGGATTTGTTGATGCTGGTTATAGAAGACATTCTTTGCAATAAATATTGCAATATTTCTTTAAATAACACATGTAGAGATTTTCTATATAAGTGAACCTCCAGCCATATGCACTGGAGGGAGAAGAAACTTTATAAGGGATAATTTTACACATTTGGGAAGCAACACAAACAAAACTCTAACCCTAAACCCATCTTTTTCAAGCAAACCAGTCGCCCTCCCCACCTTAGAAAAATAAAGAACACAAACCAGTCGGTCGCTCCCCCTCACCAGCCACCATACCCCTCTCCTTACCAGCCACAGACGCCGTCCCTCCATTTTAGAAACAGGCCATCCTCATTTTCTTCTTCCTCAGCCGCCACCCGAACAAGAGCTCCCTGTCTTCTCCCTCACCGGACCGTCCCTCTCACAGCCATAACCCTTGGCTTCTCCTCCCTCAGCTGCCAGCCAAAGTTTTTCCTTTCTTTGCTCACCAGCCTTTCCTCCCTAAAACCTAAAAAACAAATCTGCAGTGAAACAGATCTAGAAGAAAGGAAAGAAGGTCGAGAGCAGATCTAAAAAAGAAAGAAAAATTAAAACCAACTATCTTGTATATTTTTCTACTTTTGAAGGTAAACGGTGTTTGTCACCGCCGATGAGGAAAGGAAGAAGGGAGGAAGCTGTTAGGATCCTCTGGTTTTCTTGTGGTGGCGTGTGAACCACGCGCCGCCAGTGGGGTGGAGCATGAGAACCACGCGCCGCCACTGTTCCTGCATTTGCCAGAAGCCTTCCTAGCAGTTTTCCTGGATTTTTAGGGGCTATTATGTAATTTTTTATTTGTGTGATTTGTTGTTTGATTTATTTTGAATTTTGATGATTTGTAATATGTAAATGTGGGTGTACGAGAAAAACATAATAAAAAAGAATGTGTGTGTGTTTGTATTTTATTTTATGTATATTTTGTAAATGTTAAAAAAAAAAGTGTTTTAATTTGTATATAATCAAATATCTTGAGGACAAATAAAATCATGTTGTATTTTCTGTGAAAATATAAAAACATGTTCCTACATATTTTTTTGGGATTTAATAACTGATTTATTAAAGCTTTAAGAATTTGACTAATATGTGTTTTGTTGACTTTAATTATGATTTTAATGTGATGTTCATGTTTTTGACAAAGAAAAATATAAAAATGTTTTTGTGTGTTGCATACGGCCAATACCCTAACATTTTTTTTGAAATTCCTCTTTAAAAAAAAATATTTGAAGTTTTGAAAATGTGTTTTCGCATGGATTTCTTAAACAAAAAAAATTATTTTCTTGCATTTTTAGATTTTACAACATGTTTGTAAAACTTCAAAAGGTATTGGCCATTATTCTAAAAAAATACAAACATCTTATTTTAGGGGGAATCCATCTATTATTCACCGTTAATGTTTGAATAAAGAAATCCTAAAGGGATGAATATCCAAAATATTATTGGGAATAACTTGTTATTATTCACTGTTAATATTTGGATAAAGAAATCCTAAGTGGTAAATATCCAAAATAATTTTCTAGGAATGATAAGTCATCGCACATCCTTGAAAGAAGCCTTGATTACAATCGAGGACATTTTAATTTTTTTTACTCCATGGTTTACGAGCCGTAAAAGTATAAAACACTAAGGCAAAAATAGGCTTTTAAAGCGCCCTAGATTTCTAAACTTTTGTCCCTCCTCTTTGCGATTTACGAGTTGCAAGCTCTTGAAATACTAAGGGAAAAATGAGCTTTTGAAGCACATAGAATCTCCTTGGATTTATATCTTAATGAATTTAGTTTGAATCAAACCTAGAAAAACAGATGAGATTAAAAAACAACAACACCATAGCAATTATAAGGCAAACCAAACACCAAGCAGCTTACCTTAAGTAGGGCGTACTATGGGTGCCAATACCTTTCCTTTACGCAACTAGTCCCTTGCCTTAGAATCTCTGAAAGACCAGTTAGGTTTCCTAATGACCATAATACTAGGTGGCGACTCCCATTTTACACAAAACAAATAACCCAAAATCAATCAAGGATCGCCGCTCTGCCGCGAGGGTGTGACATGTTTATTCAATTTGCTTTCAACAGAATTATCCTAGTATCATGACTAAGTTACAGATTTGGTATGGTAACCAAGGTGAGCTTGGGTTAGTTTTTTTACTTTCGTTTTCTTTGCTATTTTTTTTATCAGTTTCTTTATTGTCATTATTTTTATTTATTTATATTATTGGAATTATAGGACTTTATTAAAACCGGTCAAGTAAATAACCAAAACCTCGGGTTTTGTTTTACTTCTTTGGAAACGCCCGGGTCGTCTTCTTAGAAAAAAATGATGTTGCCTGCGGCGTTTTGCACATCACCTATCTAATTAATGTAGTAAACAAGGAAACCCTGAGGTGTGTAGCTCAACTGGTTAGACTCTGGGTTTAGTTTTACTAATTTGAGTATCACAAACCTCAGTGCCACTGGAGGCTTACCTGGTCGTTAACTTCAGGGTCTCGAGGGATTAGTTGAGATGCGCGTAAACTAGCCCAGACACCCACAGTTTTATATATATATATATATATATATATATATATATATATAGTAAACCAGGACAGGATGAGAAAGGAGTCTTGTAGCTTAAACAATTGTCAGGCATGTGCTTGCATCGAGAAGCTGTTTGTAGTGATTCAAGGAGGAACCTTTATAATTTATAATTTTTATCTTCCCACCATTTGATTCCAAGAAAAAGTCCAAACAATTGTTTTGAAATCTATATAATGGCAAATATCTCAAAGTAATGACAAGTCATAACATTAAAGGAATATCTGGGTGTCGCCTTTGCTTTCGCTTATTTATTTCGTGTTACGCAGATCACTTGACATATCGAAGTATGAAGTAGTTCAAGTAATCCATCTGCTTCTCACCCCCACTGGAGACTCTTGGAAATTCATCTTGTTAGCTAAGAAACAGAAATGTACTAAACGCAC
>Ga0325414_1004881_pt1 | contig 14088 bp, 6 predicted proteins | sample PopdelMetagenome_8_FD_206183 | JGI IMG/M metagenome (GOLD analysis project Ga0325414, IMG submission 206183) | Populus deltoides microbial communities from Bellville, Georgia, United States - Leaf-PdKOR-R3 | ecosystem: Host-associated > Plants > Phyllosphere > Phylloplane/Leaf | place: USA...
ATTTTGAAGGAATCGTGGTTGGAGAGAAGAGAGACCGTGAGCTATGTGGTAGTGCTTGGTTTTGGTGGATCTGTGAAAGGGTTGTTAAGTAGCACTGGCGTTGATGGCATCTATGAGTGGTTGGAACATGGGTTATTTCTCTTGGCCAAGATGAGAGTTGTTGTCGATGGAAAAGACAGAATGGTCATTTATCTTAGTGGCGTTGTCATGGCCAATGTGGTGGCCAGCCGTCGTGCTGCTATTAAAGAGACATTAGTGAAGATTGGGTTTTAATGTGTAAGTGATAGTGAGGAAAAAGAAAAAGGGTCTCTTTATGTTCTCTTCTTTGAATGGTTGGCGGCATGGATTAAAAAATAGGTCTAAGATTTTTATGGGTCTCTCAGCTGGAGGTTGAAAGCTGCAGGTAATGGTGGAGTGTTTGTTGGTTTTTATTTTTTTGGTTTATGGACATGAGAGAGACCGTGGGGAGGGTGAACAATTGGTAAAAAATGGGAGAGGCTGAAGATGGGCTATTCTTCTTCTTTTTTTTGTGGCGGCTGCTTAGGTATGATGGGGGCTAGGGTTTTTTGTGTGTAGGATATTTGGAGAGAAAAGTGTGGAAAAATATTTTTTTGGCTTTTCTTAATTTTATTATTTTCTAGTCTCCCCTTCATTGCATGGTTTCAAAAACAATTTAGTCCCTTATTTTCTTCATTTGCATTTTTGGTCCTTTTATCCAAATATTGGTTTTTTATTTTTCTTATTTTTTTATTTGATTTTTTGATCAAGACAACATTGACTCGATCAGAAAAAATCAACGATTTTTAAAAATAGCACGTTAAAAAATGAACGCGTTGAAAAGAAATTTGAAATTTGAATTCTTTTGAGAAGACACTGAAAATGTTGAAAATGACACAAATACATCATAAACATGTTATTTGATTTTTTGTATTTTGAAAATATTTAGAAAAAAAGGTTAAAATTTAGGTTATAACAATTTCTCCCCTTCTTATAATAGAAAGTCTCGTAAGAGACTTTAGATAATAACTTTAGATATGGATTTACCAGCTCAAGAAATAGTCCATTTTTCCAAAATTTTGAGATACTCACAGATATCTTAAAGATTGATAGATCTTTAATGAAAAGTTTAGCAATGAGGGCTTGAAATCACACTCAAAAGGAATAGATATGGCTTGCAGGTACATTATCCGATATATGAGGGTTAGAAAGCATACTCGGAAGGAAAAGGATAGTGCTAGAAAGCACACTATTTGGGAGACGAGAGCTCAAAGGCGTACTTAAAAGAAAAAAAATAGGGTTCAAAAGCATATTATCTAGAAGATGAGGACTCAAAGGTGTACTCAAAAGAAAAGGAGATATGCCTCAAAGATGCACTATCTAGAGATAAGAGTTCAAAGGCGCACTCAAAAGAAAAAACAGATAGGGCTCAAAGGCGAAGATGAGGGCTAAAAAACGCACTCAAAAGAAAAAGAGATGATTTGGAAAGAAAAAGATGATGTTTGTGGAAAAAAAAAAGATGTTTTGAAATGGTATAATTATACTAGACGACCTGCCTATAGGTAAAATTCAAAGATTTTTGAAATAGTTAAATTATCATGGGTGACCTACTCAGGTAAAAAAAACAAAAAAAAATTCTCAAAGGTCTCATTGTAATAGGCGACCTGCCCAGGTAAAAAAATACGAAGATTTTTTAAAATGGTCTCATGGTAATGAGCAACCTGCCCAGGTGAAAATACAAAGATTTTTCAAAATGGTTTCATTATAATGGGCGGCCTATCCAGGTGAAAAATATCAAGATATTTCAAAATAGTCTTATTGTAATGGGCGACCTGCCATGTGGAAAAAGACAAATTTTTCAAAATGGATAACCTGTATAGGTGGAAAACGCAAATATTTTTTAGAAATGGTAAAATTTTCACGGGCGACTTGCCCAGGTGAAAAACATAAAGATTTTTCAAAATAATCTCATTGTAATGGGCTACTTGCCTAAGAGGTAAAAAATAAAGATTTTTCAAAATAGTCTCATTGCAATCAGTAACCTGTCCAGGTGAAAAATTAAAAGTTTTTTTTTTAAAAAAAAGATCAAATTGTAATAAGGACTTGTCCAGGTAAAAAATACAAAGATTTTTCAAAATAGTCTCATTATAATAAGCGACATGCCCATGTGAAAAAAGACTTACATAGAGAAAGGATTTTGCTAGAGATGTCTTAATTGCATAGTTGAGTCTAAAACTTCTTCATAGTAGAGTGAGACTTCCTGATTGTAGGATTAATTTTCTAATGATAGGATTGAATGAAGATTTCCTTTCCTGATTTTTCCATGTTAGAATTTTTTTTATTCGTTTGGAGCCTCACTAAGGTCAAAACCTTGTTGGTTCTTTTTTGTTGGAGTCTTTCTAGACTCTTCTTTTGCCAAAACCTTGTTGGGTCTTTAATCATTAGGAGCCTTATTGGGCTCGGAACCTTGTAGGGTTCTTTTTTTGTTGAAGTTTTGGTAGACACTTTCTTTGTCAAAACCTTGATGAGCTTTTAATCACTGGAGCTTTACTAGGCTCGGAACCTTGCTAGGTCATTTTTGCTAGAGTCTTGTTGGATGCTTTTTCTGTCAAAACCTTGATGGGTTTTTAATAACTGGCACCTTGCTAGGCTTATAACCTTGCTAGGTCCTTTTTGGTTAAGTCTTGTTGGATGTTTTCTTTGTCAAAACCTTGATGGGTTTTTAATCACTAGAGCCTTACTCCTCTCAAAACCTTTCTAGGTCCTCTTTGCCAGATTCTTGCTGGACCCTTTCTTTTTCAAAACCTTGATAGGTTCAGAACCTAGCTAGGTTCTTTTTGTTAGAGTCTTGCTAGACTCTTTCTTTGTCAAGACTTTGATGGGTTTTTAATCATTAGAGCCTTGTTAGGCTCAAGACCTTGCTAGGTTCTTTTTACTGGAGTCTTGTTGGACTTTTTCTTGCTAAGCCTTACTGGCTTTAGGATTATCTTGAGTCTTGCTGGGCTTTGGAATTTTATTGGATTCCTTCTTTGTTGAACCCTTGTTGAGCTTTGAAAACTAAATCGAGCCTTGCTTGGCTCAGAACCTTGTTAGGTTCCTGTTTGTTTGAGTCTTGCTAGACTTTATTAAGGATTATTTCTTGTGTAATTCCTAAAAAAAATTATGCAATGATTTGGGATTAGATGATATGCACGTATCCTTACTTGGTTGGAAACATAAGCCCTCTTTTCTTGCAAAACATCCTATGATTAGTGGAAAGGTTTGCTACTACCGATCTGGCCACTAGTTGCTTAACTTAAATATTCAACCCACTCAGGTTTTGTCCATGTGATCAATATGTTTGATTGCCTCTTCATTGCATCAGTTCGCTCAATTTTTTCCCACGTGATCAATTGTGCTTAATTGTTTCTTTGTTGTACAACCTAGAGTTTTAAGTGATGTATGAAGCTCTACTCAATTATTAGCCATGATATTGCCTCTTGGTCAACTGATGCACCCTGATTTATGAAATTCTTACACCGTTGCTCGCTCAATTCAATAGAGAAGCGGCACTCCATTACTTTCATTTTCTAAAGGAGTTCATTAAATTATCTATTGTCAATGACTGTTGCAAATTGCCCTCAACTAATGTATTCATATGATAACATTTTTCACATATCATAACCATTATTGGATTATTGCCACTCACTTTTATGAAGAAGCGACACTCCATTACTCTCATTTTATAAAGGAGTTCATCAAATCATCTATTGTCAATGACTGTTTCAAATTACCCCCAACTAATGCATTCATGTGATAATATTTTTCAAGTATTATAGCCATCCTTCAAAGGGTAAACTATATTTTCAAACATAAAGATACCCCTATATGTAGCATTACTCTCAACTGCTAATGGAATTTATGAAATCATAGACTTTTATTGAGCAACATTATCCTCAACTAATCTAGTTGTGCTCATTCTTATGCTTATCATTAAGAGGTATTTGTTAGCGCTAAATATTATTTATAGTTTTGATGGATTTTATAGAATCATCATTTGATTGTGTGTTTCTTTACTCCCTAGCCGATCTAGATATTGTCTGCTATCCCTCTCAGGATCCACTACATTGCCCCTTAACTACTTGACTTTTCAAGGATGACTTAGTGTCAACGTCATTTCTACCAAGGACCTTGCAAACTCGGTCAATAACCTTTTTGTTTAAACATCTTTCTTATTTTAGAATCAACTCGCAAATTTCAAGAATCATGTCCATTCAAATCTAATTGTTGAAATAAAATTAGAAAGATATAAATTTTGAAAGTATTCTCGAAGTTTAAACTTCTTTAGTCGAAGGCCCAAAACATACCTTTTAACACTAAGAGATATTTTGTTGATGATTGACAAGGTATAGGTTGAGAAAGAAGTATTAGCTTAAAGTTGGGGTTGTCCTTGGCTCAAATGATCTTTTTTGCATTTTAAAAACAGAAATTTACCTGATACAAGCTTAAAACAATTTTGGTGAAGGTACATGATGAAGTGACCTTTTGTTTTGTGGTTTTTAAAGCAAGAGACTTGAGCAAACACTTGAGGTTTTATTGAGGAAAATTTGTTTCATTTTTAGTGCTTATTTTATCAACATGAATAATGACGAGTAGGTTTGTTTGCAATATCATGATTCTTGTGAAAAAGTTCTTTTGTATTTTTCTTACATCATTTATGAGTTCAGTTTGCTTACTTGATTAGAAATGACTTTTTTAGGCATGCAATGAGGTCATAGCTCTTAACTATAAAAGAAAGGGATTTATAGGCTTAAAGAGTGTTTTAAAGTTCTAAAAACTTAAGATCACTGCTAATATGTCTTTCAATCTTCTTTTTTTTAATATCTAGTTGATTTGCCTTTTTTGTTTGCTTTAGTATGACATCCTTATTTTGTTTTTACCTTGACTTGGTCATCTTTTTTATATGGGAATGCCCCTAACATTTGGATTTCTCGGGCTCTTTGGCTTTTCTCACAACCTCTTTTTGGTTCTGATCTTTTAACTTATTTATGCTCTCCAATGTGGGGTGTGATCTCAGTCAGGATAGACCTTTGGCTTTTGAAATTCTCATTTAACTCCCAATATGGGTGTCATCCTAGTCAGGGTTCTTACAAAGAAAAAATTTTTCAAGCTCAAATAAGGGTTATAAGGGATATATTAAAATGTGAAGGGATAACAAAGATGACCTTTCATCATTTCAAGCACAAGTGGTTATAATTGATAAATTTTGTCCTTGTTTAGTGTGATTGTTTGCAACTTTTGCATAAAGACTTATGTTTTCATGAATTGATGACTAGTAAATCGAACTACATGTGATTATGTGTACAACTAAAATATAGCCAAAGAGACATGAGATGCAAGGTTTTGGTGCATTTTTCATTTTGTGCCTTGGTTCCAGATTGTTTGATCACCTTAAGATGAGAATTGATTGAATGATTCGTTTGCCATCGTATAAAAGGTGTCTAAACACTTTTTTATACAAACATCAAATTATTTCTAAAATCAAAAGGCAAATTCAAATTTTTCAGGATCATTTTGGCAAAAGGTATTTTTCAAAACTGATGTGATTGAAATGTTTTTAATAGACCCATGAAGTCAGTTATGAAAGTAAGTTTTATGAGTTTCAAAAAAGGTGAGGATTGCCTCTTAGCATCTTGCATAATGCATTATAGAGTTCAATCATTTTTTCCATTATATTTATTCAATCATGGATAGTAATATAATGCCAAGTTATTACTTTCACAAAAAAACATCTTTCAATTTCAAAACAAAAAAAGGATTGAAAAGACTTATTTCATTAAAATATTTGATGTAATCCCAAAACCAAAATACAGAATAAAAAAGTTTGGCACATACCATACTCTTTCTTGGATTAAATTCCCCAACGACATTTATGTCTAGTTAGTGTTTACCAACCATTTGTTATGCTCATGATGATCTAGTGATAATATGATAGATGACATAATCCTCCACAAACTCAATATGTCCCTTACTTCCCAACTTTCAGACTTGATACATGAAATTCCTGTAGTTTTTATTAAATGGTCGAGGATCTTATCATGATGTGCACACTTCTCATTTAAATTACACCACCTAAGGAATGATGATTTGATGGAACCTGATGGGATCGGGGTAATATGTTTGGTGTTTAAGAGATGATAAATACTTGAGTGGTAAATGTATGTCAATCTTTGGCAGTGATGTTTGAACAGCCAGTGATACAGTGAGATCTGATTGAACCAAATTCCTAATCTGAGAGTCATTCCCCAACTCGAATTCCATCATGACTTCAGAGTTCACAATTCCTACTTTGATAGCTTGTTAAATTCTTTCAGCCACAACCGCTATGTTAGTAAAGTTCTAGGTTACACTTCCAATCTGGAACTGAAAGTAAGGTGTTTTAAGTAGGATGGTCATCTCTCTTTCTAGTAGTGGAAGATCCATCTAAATAGCTACACCAAACCACTTCTAGGTATATTCCTAGGTAAATTCCCTATCACCCATTTCCATACCTTACAGGCTAGATTTATATGGAACGACATCCATATTATACTTATACTGCGTGATGAAAACATCTACGAGGTCTTTCCACTTCTAGATTTTCATGTTGTTGAGCATAGTGTACCAGCCTAAATTTTCCCTACTCAAATTGTCCTAAAAGAAATGCATTGATAATTTTTCATCGTGCACTGCTTCTGCCATCTTGTTGTAATAAGACTTGAGGTGAGTGATAAGACACTGAGTTTAAGAGTACCTTTTGAACTCGAACACAGAAAACATCTTTGGTACAACCACATTTGGGACTGGATACATCTCGACTACTTGAACAAGATTATACAAGTCCACTCATTTGATAACCCTTATTTTGTCTTTTAATGTTGTTATTTTTTTTATAATGTACTTAGAGGATTTTGTCTTATGAGACTCATTGGTGAATGCATCCACAACTGCTAAAGCTGGTGCAGGTATTGTTAATTGCACAAATATTGTATTACATTGGGTTCTTGACTTTATCCACTTATCATTTCTTCAAGCTTAATAGTTGAAAAAGTCACAGGCTAATTGGATAAGCCTTCACATGAGAGGTGTTTGAGAATCTGCTCAAGAAAGGTAGTGATGTAGGCCCTCAAGCAAGATAGTGATATAGGCCAAATTAACCTTTAGGGAATCTAGCTCCTCTTAGAAGTGGTCATCATGGTGAACACATTCTTTATCTTTCATGTTTCTTTGTCGCAATCGGGTGTTATAAACTTTTTGAATTGAGGCTTTCTAGGAACCTATATTTCAACCCGTGTATGACATTTAAACATGAACGCATATATGCTTACAAATGCAATTGTATGTACGCGTACATCAAATATGGATTAACTTGTTTAAAGGGCTAAACCATGACTTATTTGTTGAATACAAGAAAAAATCTGTAGTCTGATAAGAATAAAAAGGTCTTTCCCAAGTCCTCATCTCGGTTAAATCCAATACACATTAGAGAGTATAAAACAAAAGATGGGTCTAAGCCCCTTTCAATTAAAAAGATAATGGTTTTGTGTGCAGTAATTTCTTGACCTTAGTCTTTGGGCAATTCCCCCCAGCTAGTTACAACATATATTTTTGCTTGTATTTAGAAAAAGTCATGGTCTTACCTCAGAAAATCATATGGAGTCCTTGAAGCAAAAATGAAATATTAAGGAATATATATCATAAAAGCAAGTTCTAAGCTATTACATAAAGGGTAAGCATACTACTTGGTCTTTAAAAGGTCTATGATCTGCGCAGTAACCACATTTCTGAAGATAATATGGGGATTTACAAAGAATAGGTAAGCATACTAGCTCATAGTCAGATGTTTCCTGAATATAAACCCCGACTAAAAGTCATAATGCAGACTGCTACTCCCCACCTAACCTAAAATTAGGTTTATTTAGAAATTAAAATGTATGAAGGTCTTAATCCATACCCAATGTATTTATCCATGAGCAATATGTAAAAGATAAATGAGCAATATGAAAAAACAATACATGCTAAAATCAAATTGCATAGACCAATAAAAATAAATAAACAACTAAGCAAGCAAGCAAGCAAAACTCAGACCGATAAGACAAGTTTTTAGACCTTTTATAATGGAAGGGATTTTAGGTTTAATAATAACGTTATGATTAGTGGATTCATGAGTCATCATCTAGTATCATGGTTATTAGAAAACTTAATGGTCTGTGAGAGTCTGGGTAGTTATTAAACCCGGCTTGGGGGTTAACCCAGTCAAGAGGTCGAGTCCCCGGTTTCATAGGTTAACACGAAAAAATTAAAAAATATATTTAAAGCTTTAATATTTCATATGAAAAAATTAAGAAAAAATCCATGTAAATATAAGCTATACATATTGGAAATGATGAAGTTTAAAAGAATATTTTAAAAAGTATTTTATCCCAAATTAAAAAGATACTATGTTAAGCTTTTAAGTTAAGTATTTAAATCAAGAAATTTTTTATCCCATATTGAAGAAATAACTTTTTTCTTGGGAACATAGAGTATATATACTAATGGGTTTCAAATCTCACATTGAAAAAATATAACTTTTTTCTTGAGAACATAGAGTAAATATACTAATGGTTTCAAATCTTACATTGAAAAAACATAACTTTTTTCTTGGGAACATAGAGTATATATACGAAAGGGCTTCAAATTCCACATTGAAAAAATACTATGTTATCCTTTATCCCATTAAAAAAAATATTTTTTTTCTTGGGAATATAGAGTATATATACTAATGGGTTTCAAATCCCACATTGAAAAAACATAACTTTTTTCATGGGAACATAGAGTATATATATGTAAGGGCTTCAAATCTCACATTGAAAAGATACTATGTTATCCCTTTAAGTTGAAGTATTTAAAGCAAAACATTTTGTATCCCACATTGAAAAAATATAACTTCTTTCTTGGGAATATAGAGTATATATATTAATGGGTTTCAAATTCCATATTGAAAAAAACATAACTTTTTTCATAGGAACATAGAGTATATACATGAAAGGACTTCAAATCCCACATTGAAAAGATATTATATTATCCCTTTAAGTTGAAGTATTTAAACAAAAAAAAATTTTATCTCATATTGAAAAAACATAACTTTTTTCTTAGGAGCATAGAGTATATATATACTAATGGGTTTCAAATCCCACATTTGAAATTCACAAAATAATCTAGGGAAGTTGCCAGAATTTAGAACAATGTTGGGAAGAATTTGGAATTGCATGAACAGTGGCAACATGTGAACCTACGTGCCATCGCTGGCGAAGTGAAACCGATCAGGTAGATCTCCTCTTTCTCTTTATATCCGTATCGGTGGTGTCATACATCATCACCTGCAAAATAAAGAAAAATACATAAATAGTTGGTTTTACTTTCGTTTCTTATATATATATATCTGATTCTTTCATCCTCTTGTTTTTTTGATCAATTGTAAGAATTTATTATAGATCAAAAGTAACTGAAAAAACAGAAATTATAGAGAAAATATATACAATTAAAACAGCATAGAGACAAGCTCCCTAAGAAACAAATAGGAATACAACTGGAAATCACTACAATCAGCCACCTAATAAATAAAAGAAAAGAAAAGTCAAGGAACGGCCAAAACAAATTAATATACTACCAGCCGAAAACAGCAGCAACCCTTGACTCATCCATGAAGGGACGTAGAAATCTTTAGCTCATCCATGCAGAGACAGAGGCAACCCAGCCAAGAACAGAAACAGCCCATCAGCCAAAATAGTAACAGCTCTGAAGCTCATCCATGCAAAGATGTAGAACTCTTCAGCTCATCCATGCAGAGATAGAAGCAACCAACCAACAGTTGCAGCCCATCAGCTAGCTCATCCAACGGCTCATCAGCCACAAACAGTAGCGACATGTCAGCGCATCCATGCAAATACATAGAATCCTTGCAGAAACCATGCACGACCAAACCAAAACATAAAAACAAGCAGAGCGGTTTAGCTAGCAACACTGTAGGCTAGGGGATTCTTTTCGTGGAAATACAAGATTGTGTAAAATAAGATCTGGAATTTCCTGAAGATTACCTCAACTAATTTAGCAGTGTCGGTGAAGATTTGCCTGTTTCTTTCTTCCTAAATCAAATACACTAGAATAGTAAGAGAAACTCTTCTTATTTTCGGCTGCAACCTTTTTTTGTTGTTGATAAGAACCTGAACAACTCTATTTAAGGTAGGCATGCTACTATGAAGCTTGAGCCAATATCTAGCCTTACCTCAAAGAGAAGACGACCATGCACAATTGACAAAGAGATGCACATAAGATTCACTAGAATTCTGACAGAGAGGACATAGAGGATCAGTGGAGATAAACTAGAGTCTGTCCCTTGTTCTCAACTTGCCTAAGATTGCTAGCCAAAAGAAAAAGTTGTGTCTTAGAAGAGACTATTGCTCCCAAACCACACTAGCCCACTGAACAGGATCAGCTTTGTATCTAAAGAAATCATATGCATTGGCTGTAAAAGACCCTGGTCCAGAGTGCCAGCTTGAGAGCACTTGTCGCGCTGCAGAAATCCCTCCACATTGCTTGATCATTTTGTTGTGGAGAGAGAAGATTGATTTCCAAAGTGGAGAAGCTGCCTTTTTAACATTAGAGAACCATATAAAGGTATGAGGAATGTAGTAGTGATATACCCATTTAATCCAAAGGGAGTCGGACTTCAAATGAATGTTCCAGAGTTGCTTGGTAAAGAAACTATCATTTCTGGCTTTGATGTCAAGGACTGTCAGACCCCCTTCGTTTTTTTGGTAAACACACCTGCTTTCAAGCAACAAGAGCAAATTTACTTCTGAGCACATCTCCAGTCCATAGGAAATTTCAACACAGACTAGTAGCCTGCTAAACACACCTGTTAATCACCACGCCTGGGATTGGGAAAATACTAATCCAAAACTGCACCATACCCTACATGACAGATTTAATTAACTCCAGCTGACCAGCATAGGAGAGATGCTTCCCCATCTAACTCTGAATAGTTAATTCTAACTTGCGAATAAGAGGAGAGAATTGGCTAGCTAGCAGCCTGTGCGGACTGAGGGGAACACCTAGATACTTGAATGGAAAACTCCCTTCAGTAAACTTTGAATAACGAAGAATTGCCTGCTTCATTTCCCTTAAAATTCCAGCAAAGAATATAGAAGTTTTGCCTGTGTTAATTGCAAGACCAGATGTCTCCCTAAAAACAATTAGCTAGTGAAGGAAACTTCTGACAGAAGGCATGTCACAATGGCATAGCAAGAGGATGTCATCAGCAAAACCGAGATGACTGATTCCTAGAGCATGACATTTTGGGTGAAAGTGGAAACCAGGATTTTGTGTATTTATCTTTAGCAACCTAGTGAAGTAATCCATACAAATAATGAAGAGATATGGCGATGGATGATCTCTTTACCGAACACCACACTTTCCTTTGAAGAAACCAAAAAGAATGCCATTTACACATACTGAAAATGAAGTGGTCTCAACACACTTCATAATAAGATGGGCAAACCTGGCTGGGAAACCCAAGAGCTGGAGAAGATCATGAAGGAAGGGCCATTGGACAAAATCAAATGCCTTTCTGAAATCTATCTTGATGATGCATCTAGGGAGACATGATTTTGCCTGTACTACCTATGCAGCTCCTGAATGAGATTTATATTATTTGCCATGTAACGCCCTCCAAAGAAAGCATTCTGAGAAGGGCTGATAATATCATTAAGAACATAAGCCAACCGCCTAGCAAGAATCTTAGAAATCACTTTGTAGGTGACATTACAACAAAAAATGGGTTTGTAGTCTGCTGTCGAGTTTGCATGTGTTGATTTTGGAAGAAGGGCAATGATAGAGTGGTTGATTTGCTTGAGCATCTCTCCTGAAGAAAAGAACTCTTGGATGGCTGAACAAAATTCTCCACCAACAATACTCCAAGATTTTTTGAAGAAGGCAGACGTATATCCATCCAAACCTGGAGCTTTGTCATCTCCCATACTAAAAAAAGCTTGCTTAATATCATCTGCAGTTACAAGAGCAAGCAGAAAACCATGAGAAGAAGTAGTAATACAAGGACCGCACTGAACTACCTCAGCACTTGGTGGGAGGGTAAGCTTAGGGGTCCCCGACAGCTCTTTATAGAATAGAACAAATTCTCTAATTCTTCTTGTTTTTAATTCTTTTTTAGATGGTTGTGACCAAGAGGAGCTATTAGTGAGGAGGAGAAGGCTAACATGAGGAGTCCATTGTCCTAATGTTGATGTCGTTGCCACTATCAAAAGGGAAACGAGGTTGTATGGTTATTATGATAGTTTTTTATGGCAGTTGAAGAGAAGAGAGATTGTGAGCTGTGTGGTGGTGCTTGGTCTTGGTGGATTTGTGAAAGGGTTGTTGGGTAGCGTTAGCACTGCTGGCATATGTGGGTGGCCAGAACAGGGGTTATTTCTCTTGGTCAAGATAAGAGTTGTTATCGGTGGAAAAGGTATAAAGGTCGTTTGTCTTGGTGGAGTTGTCACGGCCCTATGGTGGTCAACTGTTGTGCCGCTGTTGAGGAGATATTAGTGAAGATAAGTTTTTAATGTGTAGGTGACAGTGCGAAAAAAAGTGTCTATTTTTTTTCTCTTCTTTGAATGGCTGGCGGCAAGGATTTAAAAATAGGTTTAGGATTTTTATGGGTCTCTTGGCTGGAACTTGAAGGCTGATAAAAATAGTGGGGCATTTTTTTGGTTTTTCTGGTGTTGGTTGGTGGACAGGAGAGAGACCGTGTAGAGGGTGAGCAATTGATTGAAGATGGGAGAAGCTAGAGATGGGTGGTTGTTTGTTTTGTGTGTGGCGACTACTTAGGTATGATGGGGCCTATGGTTTTTTATGTATGGGAGATTTGGAGGGAAAAGTGTGGAAAATATTTTTTTTACTTTTCTTAATTTTAGTTTTTTTCCAGTCTCCCCCCATTGCTTGGTTCCAATGATATTTTGGTCCATCATTTTCTTCCCTTGCATTTTGATCCTTTTATGCAAATATTTGTTTTCTTATTTTTCCATATTTTGAGTTTTTGAGAAATGCAACGTCAATGTCAACATCAACTCAATGAGAAAAAATTATAATTTTGAAAATGACACGTTAAAAGTTGAGTATTTTGAAAAGAAAATTGACATTTGAATTCTTTTGAGAAGACACCGAAAATGTTGAAAATGATGCAAATATATTAAGAACATATTTTTTGATTTTTTGGTATTTTGAAAATATTTAGAAAAAACAGTGGGGGCAAAATTTGGATTATGACAAATAGTATATATGAAAAATTAAGATATAGGGCTAAAATATAGTTTGGTGAAGAAAGTTTATAAAACTTTATACTTCTCAACATGGTTTAAATCTTATATGTTAAAATAAAATGTGCATATGATATTTAATCATCAAACCAACCTATCTACCTATCTCTCAAGTTTAGAAATAAAGATTATCGAAACATAAAATCGATGCACCACCAAGAAATGTGTTATGACGGTGGTGGGGAGAATGGTATTGATAATGTTTCAATCTCTCACTATTCTCAAATTACCAAATATTTTAATATATCAAGGTAGTAGACTTGGACATTATAGCAAAGTTACAAATATCATAGGAACTTTATAAATGTTTGGTATTTTAAAGATACAATTTCAATTAAAGTTTGGCGTATCCTAAATTGAATAATTATATTATAACAAATACTAAAAGACATGGGAATTCATTATGTGAATTGCACTGTAAATCCCCTTATAAAACAATGTGGACTCACTATTCACAATGTCCTTTTTTTTTTCAACCATATAAGACCAAATTATAGGTGAATTTAAGTTAAGTTTTTAGGAAACAGAGATTAAAGGAAAAGGGACCAAAGTGAAAAAGAAGAAGAGGAAATGGATGGCTTTTTTAACTTTGAGTGAAACGTTCATTGTAGTCCTTAAACTTTTCAAATTATAAGTAATGTGTTCCTTTAATTTTCAAAATTTCAAGACAAGGTCAATTTTAGTTCAAAACTTTATTTTCTTTATTTTTAAGTTTTTG
>Ga0325414_1004884_pt1 | contig 14080 bp, 10 predicted proteins | sample PopdelMetagenome_8_FD_206183 | JGI IMG/M metagenome (GOLD analysis project Ga0325414, IMG submission 206183) | Populus deltoides microbial communities from Bellville, Georgia, United States - Leaf-PdKOR-R3 | ecosystem: Host-associated > Plants > Phyllosphere > Phylloplane/Leaf | place: USA...
TTTTTTTTTAAAGAATATAAACAACCTTCACCATTTCCAAGAACAAAAAAAATTCTCTTTTTAAATAAATAAATAATAAATAAAAGGGCAGGACACATGTATATCTCATAAACACACTATCCTTCCCTTCCCTTCCCATTCTTTCCTTTCTTCACTCCAGTCTTACTCTCTAGTCTCTATCTCGATGACTTGACTCGGTCTATCACTCCGTTCTGATCCATGGCCGAGTCAACTCACAAAAGGCATAGTTCAACCTATCAGTGTCGCCGCGGGCGATCTTCGTGGTGCTGTTCCTTTGCTGTACCACCCAGTTTCCAGAAGAACAAGAAACCCGACTACTCGGTCTCTAAGCTTGGTCCCCGCTCATTCCCCAACTCACCCAAGCCCGGGTTAAATTTCGTGGGTCGGATAGACCCGAGAAGAATCCTCTCCCCAGGCCGCGTCTCGCCTATTGACTCGGATCCTACTGGCGACACGACCCGAGACATCATACCCGACCCGTCGCCGCCGGTGGACTTGAGCTCGAAATCGAGATCTGAGTCTTTCCGGGGGAGGAATGAGAGGAGGTCTTTTTCGGATTCTGGATCGGGTTCCGGGTTGGATTCGGGTCGGGGCGTGTTTGACGTGAGGCTGAAATTGAGAGGGAGGAATGGTGGGGGTTTGGTGTTGGAGCTGAATTCGGAAGTCTTGATTGCAAATTCAGAAGTTTTTGCGGGGTTGATATGCGAATATCGGAAAAACCTGGGGTCGAAATGTGACGGTGATGGTAGTGGTAATTTGTCAAGAAAAATGTGTAGAATAGAAGTGCCTGATGTGGAGAATTTGGGAATTTTTAGGGAGACAATTGAGTTGATGTTTGAAGAGGATATTGCTAAAAGGTTATTGAAGGTTGGGGCTTATAGAGCCATAGATATACTTGAGGTTAGCTTTCTGCTTTCTGTTTTTTTTTGATGATGATGATGATGATGATTATTATTATTATTATTATGTTTTTGGGTTGTTTTTTTGCGTGTGTTTGTTTATGGGTTTTAGTGGAAATGTTGTGTGTTATTGTGGATATTATTTTATTTTATTTTCTGAAGATTTTAGCTGGGTATAGTCTCTTTGACAACTGTGTTCAAGGGGAAAAAATTATTATGTTATTATTTCAGCGGCAATTGATTTTGAAGACTGTGCGGTAATGGGAATTGCTATGGATACTTGCGTTGAGATTGTCTAATCTCGTTTATACGTGCATGATGTATTTGTGGTCAAGCATAAACATGATGTGGAATCACACGTGCATGTCATGCATGGATGGTTGGGATTGGACTATCTCATCAATCGCAAATGTTTAAAGCATTCCTTCCAGGCTTATATCTTAATCATGCTTTGTATGGATGTAATGCGATTGTTCTATAAGAGTTAGAACAGTACTATCCTATTTTAAATGTAGAGTACTTGATCATTTAAGGTTGTTTTTAGGGGTTTTGAGCAGTTGTGACATCGTTGTCCAATCTTAGTTGTTTGTGTATGACATGTGTACATGCACTGATGGGAGTATCATGTGCATGCGCGCGTGTCATGCACGGATGATTGAAATTAAACAATCGCATCGATCACAATTGTTCACAGCTTTCCTTTTGTGCTTGCTGGAATATTGGCTTACCCACTAACCTTCAATAGGTGGTTAAGGTAAACAGTGAACTAGGTTCCCCTCAACTGGTTTATTTTCTAAATAAAATTTCATAATCAAGATGGAGATTTTTTTATGGAAGTTTTAAATATCTTGCAGATGGTTTGTTTTTTAAGCATCTTACAGAGAGTTTCCTTGTATACCATGGGATGGAAGAAAGTGATTCATGCAACTGATCCCAATTAGTCTGAGATTGAGACCAAGTATAATAGAGTTGACAATTATTCTATCCTTACTAAGATACAACATGCACATGTATGTGAATGTGCAGATATTTACAGTTCGCTTTTTGCAAAGAATCCTACCAAATCCCTTCTTCATGTTATTCCATATTTAGGTATACTAGATGGGATTTGAGACTGTCATAATTTCTTAGGTTTCTCTAAGTGTGTGTTTGGTATTGCAGGGGCAGTTGCAAAAATGTTTTCTTTTAGTGCTTTTCATCCTAATTGGAAAAGCATCAATTTCAACTTTTCTGATTTGAATGAAGAAACACCCATGGTTTTTTTGGCATTGCAACTGCAATGTCACAAGCCCACAAAATTGATTCTGCTCATCATTCTTATGACAGGAGTCATTTTAAGATCCACTTTTGTAGAAATTATACTATATACAGATATTGAAGAAGGATTAATCAATGGATTAGTCTTTTTAATCTTATTTAGGAGACATTACAGTGCTAGGAGCTGAACTCAGATTATGCTAGGTTGGGTAGTATAAAATGTGTGATCTCTGGAATGACAATGTTTTGAGCATAGCCACAATGTTAATGGCTATTAGAGCTACTGGATTTGATCAAAATAGCAAAAGTCCAGTGGTCTAATTGCCATCGGCGTTGAACTAATGCTCAAAGCAAAGGATTCGTAGCAACCACCCATGTAATGATCTTCAACTTCTTGTACTAGGCTCATCCGTTTTCTAGATTGTTACACAGCCTAGCGTTAGAAAAAATGATTGTGTAAGTCATTCACTGTAACGTATAAAAGTTTACAGTACAGGGCTTGGATCTTGTCTTTTGTAGCCTCATATTCAAGAATCCAAAGAATGATGTGTTTTTCTGACAACTTTATCTCTATGTCTTCAACCATTTTCTTATTGATCCAACAAGATCTTTGGAACTATCACCAGGTATCAGCTGGCATCATGTTTACTAAAGGTGTTTTATCCTGTCTGAAATACCTTGAGGCTGTCCCTTGGACGGAGGAAGAAGAGGACAGACTTAGGAATCTATTTGCAGTGTTTAAATTTGATGAGACAACAACTCAAGACATTTTGGCTAGACTCCACTTGCTTAGCTCAGAAGATTCTAAACAAAATCTAGCTAGACAGCTTGTTTGGTCTATTACTACTTGTGCTGATGCCAATGCAAGAAATGAATTGAAGTCATTAGTTAAGGGTCTCCTTTGCAAAAGTTCAGTGTACGAGAAGGATCAACACGATCCCAACAAGGAAGATCTTTATGATGTTTGTCAGTCCTGTCTAGGTTCATTAGTCAGCCTCATGGAGGAAGCCTCTGGTACCATATCCCCTGGGAAAGTGTTGAAAAAAGAAACAAGTAAGCCCTTGATTGGACGCATCTCCAGACAGGTTGACAACATCAATTGGCTACTGGAAATTCTCTTTGATCAACAGATTGGTGAGGAATTTGTGGATATGTGGGCACATCAAGGAGAGTTGCTTAGCATGCATGGGAGTGTATCTCCGATGGTTAGATATGAGCTCAGCCGGGTTTCTGCAATTTTATTTATTGCAATGGGAACCAGAAAATTGCATTGCCGCTCAGAAGAAAGAGCAGCACTTCTCCAGGCATGGTTTGGGCCAATGCTATTGGACTTCGGTTGGTTACAGAGATGTAAAAAAGGATTGGACATGAAAGCATTAGAAGAAGCCATGGGTCAGACACTCCTTACACTTCCTTTGAAGCATCAGGATGTGCTGTTCACTGAATGGTTTAGGTATTTCTCCAAGCATGGCACCGAATGTCCCAATCTTTGCAAAGCCTTCCAGATTTGGTGGCGTCGATCATTTCCGAGAGGCTCAGAAACTCATGCAGTTGAATCCAGGTAACAGGCATCTCTTGTCATTGTCTACCCCTGTAACATTTGTTGATGTGTAGGCTGAAGGGTTCTGAGAGTCAGGAACTGAATAATGTAAATCACAATGTAGAATCGTTGTAATGATGGTAGAGCATTAAATGAGAAGAAATTTTTTCGCAGAATTTATCTTTAGCTTCATCAATTTTAATTTTAATCATCAGAAAATCAAATAAAGTGGGTACATGACAAGTTGTTAGGTTGAATTCCATCTTCACTCGACACTCCCACAGTTACATTTTCAGCAGGTGCTCGTGATAGAAGCCACAATCTAGCTGGGTTGTTGAAGTAGAAGATGAATGCACTGCAGCATCTTTAGGAAGGGCTTCAGGAACTAGTCCTGCATGCAAAAACTCCATATGAAAGAGAGATGTTATTTCCTTTTATATTATTCTGCTCAAAAAATAGCAACGATGCCAAAGGGGCTGGGTTTTTTTTTTTTTTTTTTGAGCTTTTCCAACTATAAGAGTATATGAGGTTAGTTTGCATGTCAAAAATAGTCCTTCATCTTTATCAACGACAGTCAATTTAAACCTTATAATGATAATTTAACTATCCTGTCTCTAGCCCTAGGGTTCTATCTTTATAAACGTCAAAAAAAAAAAAAAAAACTAATTACATTTTTATATTAAAAATATTAAAATTTCAAAACACTCATCAAAGTTATAATAAAATTCAAATGCAGAGTGAATCCTCTTGCAGACATGCCCTTTACATTGTTATTATTTACAATCGTGATTTTAAATATTTTATTTTTTTTAGTTTTAAATTATTTTTTATTTTTAGATTGTTTTGATGTTAAAAATAAATTTTTAAAAATAAAAAAATTATTATTTTAATATATTTTTAAACAAAAATCACTTTTAAAAAAACCTTTATTATACTCCCAAACAAACCTAAAATATATCAAAATCTATGGTTCAATCAATCAAATAATTTTACACAATAAACCCAATTTATATAATAGTTTTATGAAAACAAGTAGTTTTAATAATTTCATATTATAAAAATAAGATTTACTTAGTCCTGTCATTAACTTCTAAAAAAAGTAATATATCCATTTAAGATTACTTGTACGGGTTTAAAAATTCAACCCCAAATTAGTGTTAAACCACTCATCAAGGTTTTATATTAAATTGGGTGGTTTTACATGAGTAAATGAGACCAGTTTGATTTTTTATTTTTTAAAATTATATTATTTTAATTTTTTTAAAAAAATTTAATTTAAAATTTAATCCGAATTAATTCACCCAGCTTATACGGACCGGGCCGGGTTTTAGACCGCGCTCTAAATGTATATGATCAGATCTCTCTATATACCTTTTGGTCCACATAAACCTCGTCATAGTAGTATTTGTGTCCTTTAGCATATTTATTTTCTTTTCCCTTTTCGAATCATCATCATAGATTTTTTTCTCTCTCTACTCCAAACACTGCCACACAGTCCTTTTCACTCACTCTCTGTTTAGTGTGTTAAACGCTCAGAAAACATTCTCACTCTCTCTGAAGATTGCCATTCAATTGCGTTGCCTATAAACCAACACTTGTGGGTAATTGCATTTTCTCTCTCTCTCTCTGGTGCTAGCTGGCTTCTACTTTCACATTCATTTACTACTTTCTTTCATACGTTTTGTAGTCTGTCTGTCTGGTTCCTGAGAAAAAAAAAGAGAGAAAGAAACAAGAAAAAAAGAAAAATTGGGTTTCTCTTCTAAAGCTTTCTTCTGTTTTATATAATAATCTGAGGCCCGAATTTGTTGAAGGTTTCCTGCAATTATTTGGTTATGTCCTATTGTCCGTGGAAAAACTGCTGCATTCTCTTTTGTTTATGGTTAATGTGTGCTGTAATTGGCTTCAAAGGTTTAAGATGCTGAATTTTTATGTTTTTATTTTCTGGGTTGTTTAGATAAGCTCATTTGGGAAAATGGGTGTTGATAAAAATTCAAGCTTGTAGTGAAAATTTCTTGTCATTTTGTGAAATGAAATAAGGTTGTGTTTTCTGGGTTTAGGCCAAAAAATGATACCAAGTAGGCCACAGACTCCAATCGGTGGTTCCCAGTCCGTTTCACCTTTGCTTTTGAGATCAAATTCTGCCATTTTGGGGTCTCAAGGAGATGGTTCCATGCAGCCAGGTCAGTATAACATGAATTTGGTCGGAAATTCTCCCAGTGCGTCTTCTCTTATCAATCAGGGTTTTGGGAAAGGTGTTTCAAGCTCTGGACTTTCTGGTTTAGAGTCTACTATTATTTCTATGGTAGCTAATGATGTGGGTTTCAGCTCATTGTTTGATGGTTCCAATATGGTGAGTTCTGCTTCATCTGGAAAAGTTCAAAGCAAGCAAATTTCTAACCCTTCTGTTAATCACCAACCTCAAGTTCAACAATTTGAGCCACACATGATAAACCATGGGCAAAAGCAATTCCAGTCCATTCGAGGCGGGTTGGGCGCCATGGGACCTGTAAAATTGGAGCCACATGTAATAAATGACCAGATTGCCCCCCATCGTAGGTTGCAGTCTTTGCAGAGTCTGGGTTCAGTGAAAGTAGAACCACAACAGAACCGGATTGGAACAGGCGTTGGACCTGTTAAAGTGGAGAATCAACTTTCTGTTCAATCGGTTTTACAGCAGCAGCAGCAGCAGCACCAGCACCAGCAGTTCTTCCAGATGTCCAGGCAGTCTCCTCAGGCTGCTGTCGCACAGATGAATTACTTACAGCAACAGCAAATTCTGCAGTTGCAACAACAGCAGCAACTTTTGAGGGCATTTCCTCATCAACAGCCCCAAATACAACAGTTTCAACAGCAAAATTTGCCAGTTAGATCTGTTGCAAGACCACCGTATGAACCGGGAACAGGTGCTAGGCGATTGACTCAATACGTTTATCAGCAGCGGCATAGACCTCAGGTAAAATTTTTTGATTCCTGGAGAAAATGTGTTCTGTTAGTTTTTGGCATTTTTCTTGTGTTTGTAGTGACTGGTCTTTATGTAGGAAAACAATATTGAATTCTGGAGGAAATTTGTGGCTGAGTTTTTTGCTTCCAATGCAAGGAAAAGGTTATGTGTTTCGTTGTATGGAAATAGCCGCCAAACAAATGGTGTTTTTCCTCAGGTATGCTGTTATATAGACGAATACTAATTGACCGAGGAAGATAGCATGATGTTTTCTGAGGGGAACTGGGGGATAAGGAACAGAATATCTTTGGTTGACTTACGCCATTGCTTTTCAACTTCAATACTTCTACGCTGGACTATGCTGTTCAATTTAATGTAAAAGAAATGATGAATAAATGCATTTAGGAGAGAATGAGCGGTAAAATGAAGAAGTTTTGAGCTTGGATTCTCTCCTGTGCTATGTGTAAACAAACACTGCCTTATGTGTGCAGTTGTTTTTATTTGAGTTTTTGTAGACTTCATATTCTTCACAACACAATGGAATCATGACCAAATTGGAATGAAAACCGTAGTGTAAAATATGAAGTTTTTGAGTAAGCATATCTTTTGAACTTCTATTGCCATTAGAAAAATTTGAAATTTAATGGAAATGTTGCAGGATATGTGGCACTGTGAGATATGCAATTGCAAACCTGGTCGTGGTTTTGGTATGCTACTTTTACAGCCTCCACTTTTTTTGTTATTTGCCGTTGATTTGTTAGAGTGGCACTTAGTGATAAGCAAAATATGCTGTTTATCATATCTTTGCTATCGTGTTATACAATGTTTCTACTATATTTTGCAACTTGTGGATCAAAAATCAAAATGTTGCACATTTATATGTGATGCTCTGTAATTATGCATGTGCAATTTATTAAGATTTCTAATATTTTTCTGTATCAAGATTTTAAGAATTTCATCTTAATGGATGCTTGACCCATTCAAAGCTGAAAATCTTCTGATAAATATTCACTCATTGAATTCATGAGGCATTTATTGCAATCCATTTCATTGTTTAAAACTTAGCCTTGTTAGGCACTTGGATCAGTTTTGAGGGGAAGTAGATCTGTGAAGAGAGAGTGCAGAAAGAAAAATTAAATGTGATGTGAATATGCTCAAAGGAATCAAAGTTTAGAGTTTCTCTCTTTCTTTGGATTAAATGATGCAGATATGAATTTGCTTACAAATGGATGGAAAAAACGTAGTCTTCAACAAACTTTAAAGTACTAAAGATAACAATTTATGAAAAGCGAAGGAATTGTGTCATCCTTTTCTTTTCCTTTTCTGAAATAATATTTGAAGTCTTGTGCAATTCTCATTCTTTGGTTCTTGTTTCTGCAATTTCAGAAACTACCGTAGAGGTTCTTCCTAGGTTGTTCAAAATCAAATATGATAGTGGCACTTTGGAAGAGCTTCTTTATGTCGATATGCCTCGTGAATATCAGAATGCAAGTGGTCAAATTGTACTTGACTATGCAAAAGCAATACAAGAGAGTGTTTTTGAGCACCTTCGTGTTGTACGCAATGGCCAACTTCGTATCATTTTCTCTCCAGATCTGAAGGTTTGGGCGTTGATAAATTGCACCTGGGGGATATTTGAAACTATACTTTTATTATTAACTATAAATATCATTGATGCCCTAATTATCTTTGTTCATCCACGTTCTCTAGATTTGCTCTTGGGAGTTTTGTGCATGCCATCATGAGGAACTTATTCCACGAAGGTTGATTATACCTCAGGTTGCTAATTTAGTGCTTCTAATTTGTATTGTAAATTATGTTTTCTCTTGAGTGGGGATCTTGGTGCAGCTTTTTTGGAATCTTTGGATTAGGTTATCATGATTAATTTAAGCTTTCACACGCGCTATTCAATTCTCAGAATTTATGGTTGAATGTCCTTTTTCTTTCCATGATCAGAACTCAAGTTCTAATGAATTTAGAGATTGCAAGAAAGTAGCTAGAAAATTTCCTACCTCAGAAAAGCAGCAAACTACACTAATCTAGGAAAGTAGAACATATAGAAATTTGGAAATTAATGATGCAATGAAACCTTAAGGGTGTGTTAAGTAAAAAGAACTTCCCTTTTTCTTTTCTTTTTTTGCAATGAAAAATTGGGAAAACATGTTCATTTATTGAAAATGAAAACGATTTTTTCATTTGAAAAAATAAAAAATACATAAAGATGACAACAATTTTTCATAAAAAATAAAAACCATAATTTATAATAGTCATCTTACTATTTTTTGTTTGTGGTAATCTAATTATAGACTATTAATTTTATTTTATTTGAATTAAAAACTATCATGAAAAAGTTATATTGTTACCTTAAAAAAATATATTTATAATAAAAATTAAATTTATGACACTAACTAAATATGAATTTTTTTTAATATTTTACCTAGCTAAAAAGTGCTTGTGTGTGTATAAAATTATATTGTTCATGTTTTTTATTCATTTGAAAAACTTGCATTGGAAAACTGTGGATAACCTCTAAAATGTGGTTTTCTAAACTTAGTATAGATTTGGAAAATTGGAAAACTAGTTTTTTAGTTTTCTAGATAGAGAAATATTGTATTTGAACATGAAGTTCTAGTTTTACATTTTCTGACTTCAATTTTCTAGAAAATTGGAGAATTATTCTGTTTTTGAACAGCCCTTAAACTTTTGTATTTACATGATTAGCCATCTAGGGGATAACCCTAACAAGAATTGGTGAAGGGAGAGGTCTTAAATAAATTCCTGAGAAGCTTGGCCTCCTTGTCTGGAAAATTGGTCTCCATTCTTTAGGGAGCGATTCTCTTTGTCACCTTTCTTTGATACTTAAATGGAAGTGCCCAAGGATGGTCAACATATCCAAGTTTCATCAGCTTGGAGCACATGTGGATGGAATCTCCCTTTATGATACTTCAGATTTAATTGCTGCAATACTTGCCATCAGAGGTCAATTATTCTCTGAATCACAGTTACATAGTTAAATTTTTCTCTGAAGTCTTCCGCTTTCATATTTTTTTCATCTTATGTGATTGCTTATTTTCTGTCCATTTGCGCTATTGAGGTGGTAAGGTATAAGGTCTTCTTAAATTCTTGTGTAACTTTTATAGATCACTTTCCTACCTTGCAGGTAAGCCAGCTTGGAGTTGTGGCACAGAAATACCAAGCTTCTGCTCAAAATGCTTCATCGAGCTCTTCTTCACCTGATTTAGAAAATAACTGTAACATGTGAGTTCCTTTTGCTTTGAAATCTTTTGATTGCTGTCACTAGTTGATGGTGGTTTTTTCTTGCCACCGTTATTTGAAATTTCATAATTTGTGTTCATATAATCTGTTAAAAACTTTATATTTTTGTTTCATTTTTTCTTTGCTGAACAATGAAAATTGCTGAACCTAAGAGTTGACATGATGTTCCCCCCTCTTTTCCACATGAGTTGCAAGACCTCAAATTTTTTATGTGGGACATGCTCCACTTATGTACATGATTTGCATCATCTGGGACTTTTAGGCATTTGACTAACCACCTTGATGTTGCAACTTGGAAACTGGAAACTAATTCACCCCTGAATATTAGGTCTGCAACATGGATGAAGTTACATTGAGTAAACTATTGCAACTTGGTAATTTAATTCTCTGACTCTCAAATAGGGCCTGATTGTCACTCAGCTAATGGCCTTCATAATGACATCAATGATAGCATCCAGCAACTTGACCGTGACATGATGGCTATGATAAAGTGTTATGTATTTTTTTTCTGCATGGTACTTGATGAATATTCAACTCAACTGATATAATTTTAGATGGCTTCTTGTTTGATTTCTTCTTAGATTCTCAATTTGATACATATGTTGATAGGTAAATTAAAGTGGAACTTTTATTTCCTCCTGGTGGCTTTTGTTTGGCTTATATCTATGGGTGTGAATTTTCCAGGTTTCTTGCATCTGCTTGTCAACTAGCAAAAGCCTTGGAGATACCTTTAGTTAATGATTTAGGATTCACAAAAAGATATGTGCGATGTCTCCAGGTATAGTTTATTGCAATTTTCTAATTTCAAATTGGCCATCCTTGATTATTGGACTTGAATAAGCTCATTTCTTTTACATTGGTTAGTAATAAGCTCATTTCTTTTACATTGGTTAGTAGTGCACAGGTTGATTATGTTCTGGAATTGCGAAGGCATAATATTTTACTTGAGTTTCCTAGTTGCCCATGTGAATTCATTTGAATGTGGTTTAAACTTCCTCCCATGCGTTTTCTTTCTAGGCTCTTTTTGATGCCACTGATGCATGCCATCCTCTCTCCTAGCTCTTGGTTCCTTCCTGCTTGATTTGGTCTTTTATTCTTTGTAGCAATAGTGCCTGCCAATTTTACCTACCAAGTGACCTCGCCCTCAAGGTTTTGGATTTGAATTTAAGATGATATATCCTGCCCTAATAAAACACGTGCACATAAGATGAATATGTAACTCCATATTTGTGTGATTGCATTATATTTGAAATGTGGTATCTGCTTCTTGCTCTTTCTGAAAAACGTTGGACTAATCATATCTTGATAATCTAACAGGAACCTTCTTTTCTTTTTTGCATCTTTACTGAACAACCTGCAGATATCAGAGGTGGTAAACTGCATGAAAGACTTGATTGACTATACAACTCAAGATGCTGGGAAGGGACCAATAGGTAAGCTCAAAGAAACTTCCCCCATTTGGTATACGTTCTTTTTTGATGCGAAAATAATTATCAATCAAATCTTGTCAGCAAAGATTGCCATAAGTTTCACAGTTTGATGTTCTTATCGTCTATTTCTCAATGCTTTTGTGCTGATTGAAACTCTCTCTAAACTTTCACATCTATGTTTAACCAAAAAAGAAATGAAAAAATACCTACAATTTTAAATTTTTAAGAGAAGGGTGCATTGCATATCGAATGATTATTCATCTCACCACCCAAAAATGCATTGAAGTATGATATGCAGAAGTTTCCTTTCCAAAATATAAAAACTACAATCTATGCATAGAGCTTCCTAAAGTTAAAGCTACTAGCTTTTACAAACAGCAAACAAACCAATAGATTGCTAGGACACACCTTGCTAGGACACACCTTGCTAGCTTCTAGGGAATGGCTTCAAAGGTTGTATAACAGAGAAAATGGCTTAAAATATTACTTGACATCCTACCCGTGACAGTAAACTTCTCCCATTTGTCCCAAAGTCATCAGAGAGTTTCCTGGAACTATCATATGGAGGCTGTATTAGAATCTTTTGACTCGTGGTTAAATAAAGTTCTTACTTCACATAATAACTTCTTGTTTGTTTACCAGAGAGTTTGGCCCAGTTCCCTCGCAAAACCAGGCCATTTTCTGGAGTGCATGATTCCGATCAACAACCACCTGAGAAAAAGCAGTGTCAAATAACTGGACACACATCGAATGATGATCATCATACTGTACGGGCAAGCATCATGCATCCTTCCACAAGCAGTGGTGTTGCAAGTGCAAACAATTCCCTCGGCACAAGCTCCACCACTTCCTCTGCCATCACTGTTGGCGGGCTTTTTCACCAGAATTCCATGAATTCACGAATTGAAAATCAGATGACTAGTCCTGGCAGTCCGTATACTGGGACTTCTGTTCAGATTCCATCTGCTGGTTCTTCAACCACTTGGCCACCAGCTCAGCCCAACCCCTCTTCTCCCTTCTCTTGTCTGACGCCATCATCATCTGGCAATCCTTCTCAAAGTTCCCACAATACTTTAGCAGCATCAACTGCTATAAACCATGTCTGTTCAGCAAACTCGCCTGTTCAGACACCAATGCAACAGTCATCTCAGTCCAATGAGGTTGATCCAAATGAATTTCAGAGCTCTGTTGAGAAAATCATGCAAGAAATGATCTCTTCACGGTTCAGTGGGACAGGTGGTATGGTCAGTGTTGATTATGAAGGAAATAATATGGACATAAATAGGGTCAGAGAGTCAAGGAAAAATGTGCTCACCAATGTCCCTTACCTAGAGGGTAATGTGATGAGAAACAAGTCAATTAATGTTGGTGGAGGATTTGGGAATTTGAACGGTAAAAATCATCTTTCTGCTTCTACCAGCGGAATCACAGCTGAAATGGGGAATGTCTCCGGCACTTTGTCTGGTAAGTTTGCTATGCCAGTGATGGATCATGATACTGGTATGAATCATCAGCAACAGGAACTGGCTTATCAGCTGCACAACAGTATTGGAGCAGTATATAGATATCTTGATCCCCAATTTGATTGGACTACCTGAAGAGTGGAGGTAATTTTACTGATACTTTCATGGTGATAGTTTGTACCTAGTATGATACAATTCCGGTGGTGATACAAGGTGCTCGTGCCATGTGCTGGGGATTGCTCGCCTATATTTCCATTTGACGCTTTGCTGTTTATGATTATATGAATTTTCAACTTGGTGCAAAATGTTCAGCGAAGGAAAACAAACAGCTTATTGTTTTCAGATGAGGTCTTTTCCCTGTTGTTTCAGCTTCACCTTATATTTTAAGTTTACCTTGCTGGGGTGTTTCCCTATGAAGGTCTTTTATCCCTCTTAAAAGCTTCAAAACGTGAACTCAGGCCTGAGGCACGGCCATTTTTATCTCTTCTATCTGCCGAATTATGTAAAAATTTTCCATGCATTGGCTGGCAGCAGCTGCATATGGTACAAATATGAACTTTTTCTGCCAGTAGGCACTTTCGGCTATTGTTATTAAACCTGTCCTGGCCTAGCGGGTTGATCTAGGACCCGGTGGTTGGACGAGTCTGGATTTAATAAAAGACCGGCTTGACGGGTTGACCCGGGACTCAATGGTTGGACCGGTCTAGGTTTAATAAAAAACTGGCTGGAACAACAGCCCGTCCAAACCAGGGTGACCCGGCGGGTCAACTCATGATCCGGGCGAACTCGGATGAGATCCAGTTTTTTTTTTTAATGTGGGATTTAAAACCTATTAATATATATATATTATATTCTAGTAAAATAATTTTTTTTTAAATTTAAATACTTCAAATTTAAAAAAAAATTATAAGCAGCATGAACTGAATTTTATGTTTCCAGAAAGAAGCAACAAGGACAAGGAATACTGACTTGATAATGAATGCATCTGTGTTGCATTGCTGTTTCTTCCATGTTTCCCTAGGCTATATAAAATTCTGCAAGGCCTAATCACTGCTGTTTTGGGGTTTCTTCGAAGCCCAATCACTACAAGAATTTATTACTTCATTTGATAATTTTGGTTGGGATGTTGCTATTAATCTTGTATAAATGGTCAAGGATAGTTTTTCAATAGCGTTGGTTTTGGGCAAGCTATGATCGACTAACCGTCATGGATGCATTTTAGCTTAAGCTCAGAGATTTGTGAGATCTGCAGA
>Ga0325414_1004886_pt1 | contig 14079 bp, 7 predicted proteins | sample PopdelMetagenome_8_FD_206183 | JGI IMG/M metagenome (GOLD analysis project Ga0325414, IMG submission 206183) | Populus deltoides microbial communities from Bellville, Georgia, United States - Leaf-PdKOR-R3 | ecosystem: Host-associated > Plants > Phyllosphere > Phylloplane/Leaf | place: USA...
CATCTGGCGCCCTTGTAGATCCTGCTGTTGCCATGATATCTAAGGCGTCTGTTAATGGATCAACTGAAAAGGATTGAATAATTTGCTCCTATTGTAAGAAAAGACAACGTAATGAGGATAATTGCTTTAAAAAATTAGCTTTCCTGACTAGTACTTGGACCGCCGAATCTATTCCAATGGGCAAGATCTGACAACCATGCTTAAAACTAAGTTATTGCAATACTGAAATGCACTTCAATGCCATTCATTACATTATTGCAATACTGAAATTTTGCAGAGAAAACAAGACGTGGAAGAAACTAGCATTGATCATTTAATGAAGTACATGTATAGCAATCTCACAGGAAACACAAACAGAACACACTTTCATTCGTAGCACACGATCGAAAGGGTAGAACCTATTTCACTTGAATGACAGAACACACTGTTTGTATGACAGTGAGTATTAGAAGAGCCCCAGCTGCAACAACAGAGATGGAAACCCATGGATTATGGAAATAATTTTGTTTCAAGGCTGCTATCCATTTGTGCCTCCGCTTTCTGCAGTACTTATTCAGATCTTCAACGACATCAGCAAAATAAAATCGTTTACTGTCAACAACATTTCCTCTATCAAGATCATGGAGAGCACACATAACTGCATCATTATCACTGAGCCAATTATCTATAATTCCTTTCTTAGCAAGTATTTCTACATCATTAGTACCACGAACAAGGAAATTGATGGTAGCTATATAGTCACTTACATATCCACCTCTGCAATGGCATTGCTCAAAGGCGTGGAGGTTTCTAAGTAACTTCTCTGTATCTTCCTCTAGAAGTAGTGGTGGTATTTCCAGTATCCCTTTATGAAAATCAAAGTTCATTTCAAATATTTTTTCCGTGGAACCCAACTTAAACTTGACTCCAGATTGATGGAGCTCCATTGCACTCGGTGTGGTTAGAGTTTCAAGAGGCTGTGGCTGTTTCAGCTTTGCTGGCCGCTGACACTTGCTTTGAAAGTCAACAAAATGCTCTACTTCAGAGGATTTCATTTGCTTCAAAATGTCCTTTGGCACCCATGAACTCCCAAATGCGCCTGATAAGGAATGACGAGTAAGCTCAATCATGGAATATCCGTCCAGTGTTTTGGAAAGCTTAAGCAAGTCATCAAGAATGAAGAACGGAATCTGATTTTCAAGCAAGCACGTGTCCATCTTTATGTCTTCTATCATCCACGGTTTACCGAATATACGGTCATTGTTTCTTCGGAAGAGAGTGGAAAACTCTTTCAGGAAGACCATAATGATGAATGAGCTATCTAGCAACATCATTTTCACAAAGTCCTCTGTACTAATATTTTCAAAATTATCTGCATAACAGTTGCGCAATCTTGTCTCCCTCTCTACAATAGCTGCAATGCATTCCCTGACACTTAACTCACTCAGATTAAGAAACTCTTGCAGGTATATTTTTTTATGCTCTTCCATTTCTTTCAGCTCTTCTTTTCCATGGTGAATGGGCCCAATGGAGACTATTTGAGGCGTGTAGGCATATTCATTCGAGTCTCGTAGTCTTTTAGGAACTCTGTAGATGGAACACTCATTAGAGAAGGCATGCAAGGTTTTCAACTCCTCTTGCACAGACGCTGTTAATTTGTCGATGTCAAGCGAAACATGATCATTGCTTTTCATCTGCTCAGTTGATGTTCCGACTTTCTCCATCCTGTGACACAAATCTCAATTGATCAGATGTTTGCCGGAATCACAGAGAATCATCAGATCAATCATTGAAATGATCTCTACAGTCAAGATTACCAAATCATTTAATTAATACGGATGCTTATACAAATTCCAAGACAAATGTAAAGAGGAAATGAAAATATCACACAAAATATTGTCAAACATTCACAAAAATATTTATTACAACATACATTGCTTCTCTAAATTACAACTTGCATACTTAGATTTGCTTCAAAACATATATAGAGAAAACACTCAGCGGCCTTCTGGCAGAAACAAAAAACTCACCCAGTAGCTCTAGGTTTTTTCACAAACTATGGTCTAAGTGTTTCTGATCACAATCTTCTTGAATGTTCTGTTCCTGCATTTCTCCACGAGTTCTTATTCTACACAAAGTCTTCGTCAATGTAGACTTTTGCAGCTAAACAACAAATCAACATTATTATCAAGTGGGGTTGACCACAGCTGTTCATTTTTTAAAGTAATTTTTATTTAAAAATATATTAAAAAAATTAATTTCTTACTTCAACCCATGAACGATTGACAATTTGCATTATCCTTTTCTTTTCACACTTGGCCTGCCGAGCCAAAGGAACTCACTGCCCATTCATTAACCAGCTTGCGGCATGGCGCGGCAGTTCTCTCCGACCGACAAAGAGAGAAATTTAATTGTCTTTCTTTCTTCTCCCTCCTACTAAAAGTTTCACTTGATAAACCTCATGTTAATTTCTCTGCTTTCTATTGTCGAACCTTGCAATGTCTTGAGTGTATGCTTTGGTGGCTCTATCTGTGAAAATTAACGAGCTGGAGAACACGGCAAGGTTTATGCAGTGGGAGGTTCGTATGATCACCTGCTCTAAGGTAATTAATCCAACCCTATTTATCTTTTTTTTATTGATGTTTTGCATCTGGATTAATGAATTAGAATGTTACCTTTATCATAGTTTTAAAACCCGACCCGGTCATCGACCCGGTCCAGTGACCGGGTCACGGGTCAGATGGGTTGACCCGGGTGACCCGGGTCAACCCAAAAAAAAAACACCTATATAAAACACCTAACTAATTACAAATTTACAATAATTAAAGTTCATTTCTATACTAATTACTAATTACTACCAGATTACTAATTACTACCATAATTAAAATTTCAATTCATTTCTATAACAAAATTCTGATTTCATGCTACTGCCAAAATAAAATCTTTCAGTGGGGAATTCATAAGATTTTTTTTTTTCATATCACAGAGGAACAAGGCAGAAATGTCAATCATTTTAAGAGCATACACAAATTGTTAGACACCTATTTGGGTGATAGGCCAACGCATACACAAATTGTTAGAAGGCAGGTATTCCATTCTGGATAAATTACAATATCAAAGCAACACGTTCATACAGTTCGCAAAATTTCTTCTCGAGTCAACTCAAGTTCTATAAACCTTACTTGACATGGCAACAGGACAAGGTACGTAATGCATTGCTAAATTCTTTCTCATGGCTTAAACCTAAATTCATACTATCAGTTACATTTGAGCTGCTGGTTTTTAGAAAAATAAAAGAGCAAAGATACATACCTGTGGGAAGAACCGATGGGTCAACAGAGGGAACAGAGGGAAGAACCGATGGGTCAACAGATTGAACAGAGGGAAGAATCGATGCCACTGTTATACTCTCCTGCAATTTCAACAGAGGAAAGAAGATGAAACAGAGCGAAAGGCGAAAGGCGAAAGGCGAAAGAAGAAAGAAATAATTAAAAACTCATCTAACCTTATGCTCAGAATTGAAACGACGATCAATGATTCAAGATTCTTCTGCTCATCTACTCTTCTTCGCTAAAAAGAAAATCTTAAAAATAATTTTAATAAAATCCTAGCTATAAAAGTGAAGGAATTATTTCTAAAAGTCTTCGTCAACTTTTAGAATCTTCCAGCTGGACCACAAACAATAAGTGGGGTCTGTTCCAGCTGTTGTCTGTTAGTATGGAAATGGCAGCTCAAATCCCGGGCCACATGTTGGGAGTGAGGCCTTGGGTTTGGCACAGAGTCCTTTTATTTGTAAAAATAATAACAGTAACCAGACAGATAAAAATTACAAATAGCTGACATTACTATATAAGTATCTGACCCTGACACATACGTTCTATGGTCTACATGTTCGACACAATTGTTCCTCTACACTCCCCCCACCATGCTCGTGCATGGCCTTCTAATTTCATCTTAACATAACGAATCTTTCTATCCTATGAAACAGCAAATCAATCGAAGTAATCCTTGATAGCTGTTAGCCAATCTTCAAAAGCATTGGGTTCTAGTTTTCCAAGAAAATCTAGAACGTCAACCTTCATTCTTTTGGTCAATTCATCAAGAGATTGATAACCTGTACCATGATCTGTATGTCCTCTGTGCATGTTTCGCCTATGACGCCGAACTGGTGGTTCATGATTCTCAAACTCCTTATTTCCTTCTTCTTCATAAACATCTCCATCACTGTCGCCCAACCTCTCTCTATGTACTGCTCTGCATCCAGAGCGATTAAAGGGTCCATGCTCTTCTCAAGTACAACGCTCCTCCATGAGATCTAGTCGATGAATAAGTTGTTCCATTACTGTAGCGATCTGGTCAACCTGGTATTATAGTTGAGGTTGGCCTGTGTCTCGGGTGTTTGGGTTCTGATGGCTTGAGTTTGGGTTTTGGTGGCTGGAGCTTGGGTTATTTGTGTTATTCGGGTGTTGATTGGGTGGGTTTGAGTTATTTGGGTTTTGGTTGGGTGGGTTTGGGTTGTTCAGGTTTTGGTTGGTTGCCATGGTGTATGAGTTACCATTGCGGGTTACAAGCATGGATGTAGGACACTGTAATGAATGGAATCAGGTAACCACAATTTGCTTTGATACTAATTTGGTGCCAACGATCTGTTTGGGGCAGCCTCACGCTGAATATCAAGAATAGGGACTAGCACAGAATCACTTTGTGTATTGGAATCACTCCAATGAAAGCTCAACTCAGAGTTCGTAGGATGGCTAAAAAAATTAATTGCCATTCATATTACTTTCATCCTCTTTAAATACTAATACAGTCTCCAATTTTAAGTAGGAAACAATAATAAACTAGAAAAGAATAACAAAATAGAATTTCAAATCCAACTAGGAAACTAATAAACTAGAAAAGTAATAACAGGAAAGAAATAAATTGCAGCGACCCCTATGTTGATGGAGGCTTTGATCCTGAAGTCGTAGGAAGTCCTGTGTCTTGATTTGCATCAATTATCTCCTCAAATAATTATTTCTACTTCTCTGATGTCCTGGAAGATTTGAATAAGTACTGCGGAAGAGATTGGCCGAAATGGAAGGCAAACTTGAGACAAAATTATTTCCAAAATCCATGGTCCATATTCTCTGTTATTGCTGCTGCTTTTCTCCTCCTGCTTACCACCATCCAGGCGGTGTGTTCCATTATTCAACTCGTTTAGATTCTACCGTTTCAATTGTTTCATTTCCTGTAGAAAGCTATATATAATGTAGAATAAACATGGAAATTCAGTGTTGTTTTCTCCTAGCTAGCAAGTGTGTGTATCAAGTAGTCAAATAAGGATTATGAAATGTAATGTAAATATTGGTGAAGTGAATATTGCATCAATTAGTCACTACAATCATAGTTGTGTTGTTGTATTTGATTCAAGGACCGATGCAAAAAAAGATTTGGGTCACCAGGTTATTTGGTCAATATTTTTATTTAAATGATGTTATTTTATTTATTTTAATTTCTTAGTGTTGATCTCATCAAGTTTGGACTTGTTTTAACTAGGTCACCTAAGGTATTAAAAACCATGATGGGTTTAACTAGGTTCCATTGAATCAATGTCTTTTTCAGTTTAACTTAAAACTCAATCCTAATTCGGTTCCATATTGCAAGTTTTTCAAATTAATTTGTTGAGCTTAACCAAGTTTAACAACTATGATTAAAGCTAAATATCATTCAAAGGGTACATAGCTATTTGCCTATAAATGAATATATCCCTTGCATGAGTCCTGTTAGAAATCAAACTAGATAAGCCTACACTTCACTGAGGGCTAGACTGATATTTTTTGTTAAGTTAAAAAAACAATGCTCAAGAGCTACTAGTGTATTTTAAAGAAAAAAAATAATTTACGACTCAAGTCATAAACATAATTGTTAAATGGATGCAATTTTAAGAGAAAAGACGATAACTATAATTAGAAGAAAACGAGCGCTTGTTAGAAGAAAAAAACTTACAAAGTTGAATTTCAAGATAACTCGATGTTAAAGGATGAAATTGAAAAAAAATTTAAAAATGATAAAATAAGTATGATAAAGCATCTTGAATAAACTCGGGCTAGTATGACAAACTCGCAAACCAAGTTGTGAGGTTGGGCCAACCTTATAGAAAGTAAATTGAAAAAAAAAAAATCAATCCCTAATAGTTCAAATGTAGAATGATGAAATTGAGAAAAAAATCAGTTAATAAAAAAAAGCCTACAAAAATAAAACACCTACAAACTTTGGGTAAGGCTGCCAAAACTCACAAGTTAGATCATGCAAACGAGATAACTTGATAGAAGGCAAAACAAGAAAAATAACGAAGCTTAATTTTAAAATAAACGCAATTTTAAAAGATAAAACTAAAAAATATTTTAAAAAAATGACCACCTAAAAATACCGGAGTTACCCAGCCAAACTTGTTTTTCAAATCATGAGATCATAATAACCTAATTGAAAGGAAACTTAAGAAAATCACAAAGGCCATTTTTCAAAATGAATAACGTTGTAGGATGAAATCGAAAAAAATAAGTGTGAAAAAAATAATGCCAACCTCAGTTAATTTTTCAAACTCATAACCTTAGTCACTAAACCAGAAACAACCCATCTAGAAAGACCATGAATCCTAAATCCTAAAAAATTAAATGTCGAATGATAAAAAAAAAACAAATTAAAAAATTGGTACTTAATTTGAAATAAAAATAAATAAATGAGAGGAAAACCTATAATTTTGAATTGAAAGGGAAAATTAAAAAGAAAAAACCAAATTAAAAAAAAATCAAAATCAAAATCAAAAGAATGACGATCCGCTTTGAAATAATAACAAATCATAATTATGAATCCAATGATGAAGTTGAAAATAAATTGAAATTTAACAAAAGAGTCGAGAACATAAAATAGAAATCAAAATAGTGAGGATCAAATTTTAAATATTAGTAAATAAAATGATAAATTTGAAAGCTTTAATAGCCAATGTAAATGTCTTAAAGAGAAAAGAGAAAAAACGAGAAAATAAAAAAGAGGTTGCCGGCGCCAAACAACCACACGTGTTGTTCCGTATGGAAGAAGCATCGTGGCTCTTCCAACATCATTGTGGAAGCTTGTGTTCCACCATTGGTAAGCTCCTCATGCATCGCCCGAAAGCCTTGGAAGAGTTCCACATGCACATATTGTAAGACCCAAACCCAACTTAAGTTAACCTAGGTATATATAAAAAAAAGGTATAACATAATTAATTTTCTCTTTTCTATTTTTTATGGCCGTCATAACCCTCTCCTCATCAAACTAAATATTTTAGTTTTTGATCTTGAGTTTTGGATTCAAGAAGGGTGAAAGTTGCAAGCAAGTCATTGTCTCTCATATTACTTTCAATTATGGTTTTGTTTATGAAGGATTAAATAAGAGATTAGGGTTTATAAGGATTTGAAGTTCATGTTGCTAAAATTGATTCATGATTATTAAAGGTTTAATATTAAGTGATTGATTTTGAGTATGTTGTTAGAAATAAAGATTTATTAGTTAATTTGTTTAGATTGATTTTTATGGGTTAAGAAATTCATTTCAACCTTGCTGGAAAATCTTGATAGAATTGTCTTGAGGTTGAAAGATGATGAAATTTTATTTTGGTCCTTGATTTATGAAAATTACAATTTAATCCCTAAACTTTGGAAAAAATTATAAGTTGACCCATAAATGTATTTTGAGATTCTGGATGGTGTTATTATGAGGTTAAGGATGATGAATATCAGTTTGATAAATGATTTAGAATATTATCAGTTTGGTCCCTCAAATTTAGGAATTTACATTTTAGTCCCTGAACTTTTAAAAATTACAATTTGGTCCCTGTGTCGTTTTAGACAGAATTGAGGATGTTTTGTGGGTGAAATTCCATTATGGTTATGTATTTATAGTTTGGTCCAGTTTTGGTAAAATTATGTTTTAGTCCCTGTTTTGGATAATTGTCGTTTTAGTCCCTAAACCTAGAAGACTAAACCTGGTTTTCTTTTATGCATTGGAATATTTTATTTGTGTTGTTTTGAGTTGCTTTGGAGTATATTTCATATATTTATTGTAGGTTCTCCTAACGATACTCAATAGGTTTTTCGGATCTTTCATCTGATATTCTTTTTAATCTATATTTTTCCAGGTGAGTGGAATAATCTTTAATATGCATATAATATAAATAAATATGTATGATGATTATACGATGAGTACAACTAGTTAATTTCTTGAATATTTATACATGTTATTTTATTTTCTAAGTACTCATTTATTCTTGAATTTACACTCGCAATCTATCAAACTAAATTCTATTTGATATGATATATGTTTCTTTGATGATTATGTGAATATCTATTATGCTTGATATAGGACTTGTCAATAACTCCATGCTAACGAAGAAGAGTTAGCCTATGTGCACATAATATTCTGTATACCTAGTTGGTGAAAGAAGCATCAGCCTTTGGCGATTGATCATCCCACAGTGGTCACATTCGGGTGTCATCTGGTCACTTTTAGGTGTCATCTAGTCACCTTCGAGTTTCATCTAATCTTTAACATGTATTTCACTACGTTATAATAATATGTTTAGTATGTATATGTATATCAAGATAAATTGACTTGCAACTATTAATATTAATATCTAAAATATATATTAAATATTATTCCCTCACTAAGTTGGTTGAACTCACCCCTCATTTTTAATATTATTTTTGGTTCTTAGTTTCGATAGCAAGTGAACTTTGTTGAGTGTTCCTGCTTCTTCAGTTTTGGTCGGTATGTCTTGCTTATTTTGCGAGGCTTTCCTTTTAGTTTTGATTCAATATTTTAGATGCTCCACTGTTACTTTATTTTAATTAAGTTTGGATTTTGACAATGTAATGAGTATTATAGATTATTGTTTTTGTTTTAATTATTGATGAGAAGTTTTGAACTATCTTTTCGTTTCATCAGTTTTGAATAATATATTATTTCTGAAGATTATGAAATATTGCGTATTTTTAAATAACTTGTTCTTTTAATATGTATGTTGAGAGGCTTAGCATAGGTGGGGTGTCCTTTCGACACTGTTCTTGCGTTGTCGGTCATGGACCTGGGATTCGGGTTGTGACATATCAGCTATTTTTTTTTAATATTTATGAAATTACCTAATTGACCGAAGCCAACACGAATATAACTAAAAAACTAGGTTGCATTTATAAAAATGCACTTGGAAACAAGTTTAATAAATTTTACTTTTAAATGTAAATCTATTGTGCTAAAATTATGAAAATATAAAATAACTTTTGTAAACAAGTTTAATATTTTTTTTACTTTTTAAAGATAATCAAGTGATTTTATTGTTTTAAAAAATAAAACAATATCATTTCCAACCTGATTAATCTGAAAATGATAAACGAACCCTTGTGAAAATTTCCTTCTGCTCTAAAACAAATGCTGCTTGGTTTTCTTGAGAAGAGTAAAAAAAATAATTTTATTGTCCAATCTATATTAGATTTGATGAACTGTAAAAAAATGGTTGCTTTTAGTTTTTTTTTTTTTTAATCACAAATATAATATAATACATTATGTTATCATTAACTTCGATGGAGTGAAGTCGAAGAAAACAGCACGTGGCTACAATTCCTTTACCCCAAGATGAGACCTCAAAGGATGGGTTGGGCCTTTATTTATTTGTTTTTTCCTGAAAAAATAATCCATGCCGCAGCAAAATACGTGACAAATTTCTAGTTGGGAACTAAAGCATGCAAGTGTGTGTGCCTATGGCAATAATGGAAGGATTCTATTATTGATCTCCACTCTTCCGGGCATGCATGGAATGGCCCACATGGAACAATACGAATTTGTTGACCAGTTAAGTACACAAGAATTCTCTTGAAACATAACCAAATGCAAAAGTCATGGAAGATTTGTTTTTGTGTTTTAAAAAAATTATTTTTTATATTTTTATATTTTTAGATGGTTTTGATAGGTTAATATTAAAAATAAATTTTATAAAATAAAAAAAAAATATTATTTATATATATTTTTAAGTAAAAAAAACACGTTTTTAAAAGCAATCATTATTTATTAAAAAAAAACTAATTACAGCTCTCTCTCACCAATTATTAACCTGCACAAAAATGATAATTTCTTCGATGACATTATTGCAAGTGGTGGGTTCAGCCTCACTATGGAGATTTTGTAAGGAATATATATATATATATATATATATATATATATATATATATATAGAGAGAGAGAGAGAGAGAGAGAGAGAGAGAGAGAACTAAAAAATAGAGTGTAAAATAATATTTTTAGACACAGAAACAGGCGGGACACAAGGAAGGAAAGTTTTAGTATTATAGAAGAAAAAGAAAATTCGGTAGAAGAAAGCGTATGAAAACCATGCAAGTTTGCGTGCATAGAAGATAGAGTACTGTAGTTTGCTGCAGAGGTTCTCTGAGGAGCTTAGAGGGGGGAGATTTTGAAGCCAGTCGAAGTAAGTCCTAATTCAGAAAAGCCATATGTGAGAGACAAAAGGTATGATGATCAAATTAATTTTATTTTTGTTAATTAAATTGGGATCACGAAAAAGGACCCAATTAAGCAGCAATATACATTTGGCAAGTTGGCTTGCTGCCAGGGGACCGTGTACTTTACCATTAACCCAATAGGATACATTCTTTGATCTTGATCCACGGTCATAGATAAAGACCTTAGCAATGGATTCTCCACTGTTTCAAGCATGCATGGAATTGCCCACATGAAAGAATGAGAATTTGTTCACCAATTGGAATATCAAGTACAGAAGAACCATATTGCAATAATGTAGAGATTTTGTCACAAAATTAAAAAGCTTATATATGTAGAGAACTTAAAGATTCATTGTAAATATTCTTAGACACAGAAACGGGCAGGACACAAGGAAAGAAAAGTTTCAGAATTATATACGAAAAAGAAAATTCTGTAGAAAATGAAACTGAAAAATCACCGAGTTCGATTTTCTGATTATTGTGAAGAAAGCGTATGAAATAATGAAAGCCATGCAAGTTTGCTTGCAGAGAAAATAGCGAACTGTATTTTGCTGCAGAGGTTCTTTGAGGAGCTTAGAGGGAAGATTTTGAAGCCAATCAAAGTAAGTCCTAATTTAGAAAAGCCATATGTTTTTTGCTATCTTCGTGTTCTTTGTTGTCATAAGGCATGCTTTGAATCACAGTTATTAAATTCAGTTTGATCTGGCGGGTCACTTTATAGCCTGACTAGGCTTGAGCTTGGTTTTTTTTTAACCAAGGTGGATGTTTATCTGATTAAATCTGAATGACTCAGCAATTTAACCTATGTTTTGTTTGATTTTATCAATGTTTTGATTGATTTTATCAAACCCGGTCAATTCCAAGGTTTTTTTTTTAATTTTTATCAAGAATAATATTGTTTTATTAAAAAAAACACTAAAAATTACGTGGTTTGGGGTTGACCCATCCACCCTACTATCCAAGCCTTGGACTGGGTTGGACCGAGGCCTCTTCTATTAACTTTGGTTTGAAATGAAAGTTCAATAAGATCTCCCGCCTTCTGTAGTTATTTGAGACTCTTTTGTGTGAGAATTCATAGAATATTCATCTGCTCTTTAGATTTATGTTTGTATCTGTTTGAGTATTAGTAACATCGAATAATTGTTGAGTCTGATAGCTAGATATAATCCCGGTTCATTCACAGGATTGAGACTGCCGAAAAATCAAGTGAGAAAAATGAGAAGGGAGATCATGTTTTTGTAGACATTGACAAGTTAGCAGCAAATATGAGAAAGGATTTGGAAAACTTAAGTCCTTTATCTAAAGAGTGTTGTATCTATAAAGTTCCCAGGCGACCGCGCGTGTTAAACGAAAAGGCCTACACGCCTCAAGTAGTCTCCATTGATCCATTTCATCGTGACAAAAAGGAGCTCCAAGAAATGGAAGAACATAAAAGAATGTACCTGCAAGATTTTCTTAAATGGAGCAATATGCAAGATTGGAGGACTTTATTGAACTCATTGGCGATAGTGAGGCAACACTGCGTAATTGTTATGCCGAAACCTTTGAAGATATTAGCAGTGAAGAATTTGTGAAAATGATCTTAGTAGATGCTGCCTTCGTCATTATGGTCATACTGAAACGACGCTTCAGTGCTTTCCGAGGCAGGGACGACCGTATCTCCTCTCGTCCATGGATGATAGGTGAAGTAGGGATAGATCTGTGCATGCTTGAAAACCAACTCTCATTCTTCATTCTCCAGGACTTGCTTAAGCTATCCAAGATATTCAATCCTCACAAGGAAAGTTTGTTAATTATGCTTGTCCATGAGTTCTTAAGAGGTGTGTGGGATTCATGGGCGACAGAAGATTATGTGGAGATACTTAATTCTTCTAAACTAGAACATTTTGTTGACTTCCTAAGAATTTATCAGCAACCAACAAGGCCACACCGGCCAAAGATTCTCAAACGCCTAACAACAAGCACTGCGAAGACGCTGCATCAAGCTGGGGTCAAATTTCAGTCAGGCTCGGACCAAAATTTGCTTCACATAGCATTTAATAAAGAGATTCTGGTAATTCCACAATTCAGAATATCAGATGATACATAAATCTTATTGAGGAATCTTCAAGCCTTTGAGCAATGCCATTGCGGCGACAATTGTGTAGGTAACTATATTCACATGATGGATTTGCATGTTGATTCTCCTGAGGATGTCGAAATTCTTGTTCGAAATGGAATTATAGAAAACTGGTTGTCTAATAAAGAAGCAGTGGCTACTCTTTTTTATAATCTTTCCAGAGAAAATATTGTCTCCCGGAAGAATTTCTACTTTTCTGCTGTCCTGGAAGATTTGAATAATTACAGCGGAAGAGATTGGCCGAGATGGAAGGCAAACTTGAGACAAAATTATTTCCAAAATCCATGGTCCATAATCTCCGTAATTGCAGCTGCTTTTCTCCTCCTACTTACCATCATCCAAGCGGTGCATGTGTTCTATTAATCAAATCGTTTAGAGTCTACCCTTTCAATTGTTTCATTTCCTATAGAAAGCTATAATATCGTAGAATAAAGACTCAAATTCTGTGTTGTTTTCTCCTAGCTATCAAGTGTATATATACAGATAACGATTATAAATATTGCATCTAGTGTCATATTCGAACTAATCTTACTGAGTTTAAAGCGGTTTTAACTAAGTTAATTAGATTATAAAAATTCATATCAAATTAATCGAGTTTTACTGGATTAATATTTTTTTTAGTTGAATTTAAAATCTTATTTTGATAATATTTTAGGTTGGGTTTTTCAAATTAACTCGTTTAATCAAAAGACTAAACATCATTCAAAAAGTAGAGGAGCTATTTCCCTATAAATTAAAACATGCCCTGCTTGAGTCCCCAATTAGAAATGGAATTTCATGAATATAATATGATACATTATGTTATCACTAACTTCAATGGAGTCAAATCCAAGAAAACAATACCAGGCTACACAATCCTTTGCACCAAAATTAGACCTCAGAGGATGGCTTCGGCCTCAGATTATTTAGCAGTTTGGTTCTTGAACAAGTTTTAGTGGGCCATAAGGGAAGGCAAAGTTGAAGAATGTTTATTTAAAAAATCCATGGACTGCCATCTCTAGTCCATTAGAAAGTTGGTGACTAGACTAGGCCTTGACCAACGGAGAATATTTGAGCTTAACTTCTGTGCTTGGTGAAGCAGATGGGCACGAGCTTAAGGCTGAACAAATCTTTCCGCAGGCTTTTATGAGAAAAAAAACAAAAGCCTGGCCCAAATTAATAGTGACATTTTGTATTTTGTTTTTAACTTTTTATTTTGTATCTCGCTTTGATTCATCTACTCTAACTAATCATAAAAGGTAATGCAATATTAATTTTTTTAATTTTCAATCCTTGGTTAATTAGTATTTATATTTTCTTAATTTTCAATTCCGTTTCTTATCGATACCTAAAAATCCTAAGCAAATATATATATATATATATATATATATATATATATATATATATATATATATATATATATATATATATATATATAAATATATAAAAAAAATATATATATATCACACACAATAA
>Ga0325414_1004888_pt1 | contig 14078 bp, 10 predicted proteins | sample PopdelMetagenome_8_FD_206183 | JGI IMG/M metagenome (GOLD analysis project Ga0325414, IMG submission 206183) | Populus deltoides microbial communities from Bellville, Georgia, United States - Leaf-PdKOR-R3 | ecosystem: Host-associated > Plants > Phyllosphere > Phylloplane/Leaf | place: USA...
AGAGAACCCAACATTTTGAAGGCATGACGGAGGAAGGAGGCTTCAGATTCTCTCCATTCTCGCCATCTTTGGATCTCAATAAACCCTATGGTTACTCTTCTCTTTCTTATCTCTCATATTTGGCATTCTTAGCGTTCACTGTGTTTGTTTTTTTTAATTAGTTTTTGTTAGGGGTCTTATACTACCGTAATGGCTGTGCCTGGAATCTTGATTATCCCTCAAGATCTTGATTTTTACATTTTGGGATTCGCTTCTTTCATTATATTCTTTCAGTTTCATTACTGTACATTGGCTGATGTAAACCTGCTAAACAATCATGGGTGCGTTTTCTTTTTTAATGAGTTTGCATAAATGCGGTTCCAAAACACACTGTAGATATTACCAAAGCATTTAAAAAAAAAAAAATCTTTTTAATGGGTTGCTTTCAAGATTGGTGATTGTTTAAGATGAGGACATTGGATTCGTGGCAGACTTGAGAATTAGACTTGAAAAATGATGTCTTTTACTTAGTTGAGGCGGAGAGAAATTTTGATTTTTGAACCTCGAATCCCTTTTATTTCTGGCAGTTCCTCTTGGAAGTGCTAGTTAAAAAAACTAGTTCAGCCATCATTTTTTGTTCTAGTAAGTGCTTTTATAGTTTATTTTGATTCAGTTTCCAGCTGAATTCCATGATGCCAAAAAATGAGCTTGAGTTCTCTGGATTACGAGGCTGTTAAAAATCGATGTAGATTGTGAAATAAATGCAAGTGCCTTTATTCATTTTTTTCCATCTTTTACTTTTCAATTGCGTTGGAAGATTATTATAATTTTTATGAGCATATCTTTTTGTATATTGTTATTTGATTTGACAGAAAGATTAGATGAGGAGACTTTTTCTTTCTGTTGTATTTGTGACATTTTTCCTTTCAAACTGGTGGCAGAATGGTGACATTGTGCACGGAGGTGATTCTCAAAAAAATATTATAACATAAAAGGACATCGCATACATGTGAAACATGGCTGAGGTAGCGGTGGAGTACCTCGTTAGAAAATTAAAGGATCGAATTTTATTTGAAACTGACAGACGAAGTGCGGCAGAATTAAATAGCATCAAGATTGAGTTTGAAAAACTCAGGCCATTTCTGAAAAATGCAGATTGGAGAAAGATGATGGTGGCTGACAACACAATTGTGAAATGGGTGACAGATGTGATAAACCTGGTGTATGAGATTGAAGATGTCATTGACAAGGATTGCATTGGAAGAAAGGAGTCATATGGGTCTCTGTCCTCACTGGTTGATTTTGTGAGTGAATTTTTTAACTATGGGACCACATCAAATAAACCGCAGACTAGTTACAAGTCATTGCTGGTGCATGTCTCAGATAGGATTAAAGGACTAGAAGCCACAAGGAAGCATCTAAGCTTGTTAGGAGACATCACTAAAGCCAAACATGAAAACCTGATACAACATTCAAAGTCCTCCCATAAGCTTCCATTGACCAATATGATTGGAAGGAGCAAAGAATTTATGATGCTCAAGGAATTGCTTCTTCATGTGGTCGAGGCTGATAGGCCATATCTTGTTGCTGTAACCGGAAATGAAGGTGTTGGCAAAACAACACTTGTCCTAAGAGTGTATGAGAGTGTGCAGAGACATTTTGACTGTTCTGCCTGGATTTCTGTTTGTGGGCGTTCAATCACTGGAATTTTAAGAAACATGGCTACAGATTTTTCCAGAAGCCATTCAGTAATGAAGCTGGTGAGTAATTTGGATAAAAAGGGTGACAAGGATTTAGCAAACATGCTCTGTGATTACTTAGGTGGTAAGAACTTCTTGCTAGTCTTAGATGGCTTAGATAACTTAGATACCTTTGAAGATATTAAGCGTGCATTACCCGCTAGATGCAGAGGGAAGGTGGTGGTGACAACCTGTAATTCAGCAATTCCTGCAGTTATATGCAGGCATGCTCTCCATCTTGATCCACTACTGGCAGAAGATGGTCTGACGCTTCTTCGCGGACGAGCACTCTTGCAGCAATATGACCTTGGTGAGGTGCCTTGGCCTTCTTCGGTGAAATTGGTTGAAAAGAAGATTTTGCATATTTGTGAAGGCATCCCCCTATCAATTGCCACTATGGGGAGCTTGCTTTCAACAATCAACCTAGAAGAAGTTGGGAATTGGAATGAGGTCCTTCATATGCTGGAGGAAGCTAATCAGTGTATGCCTCAGTCCAATTTGATCAAGAAAGTCATCACAGTATGTTACTTTAGCCTGCCAGCAATGCTGAAATGCTGCTTCCTTTATTGTGGAATGTTTCCCCGCCATCGTGACATCCAATGTAAGAGGCTGATTCGGTTATGGGTGGCAGAGGGCTTTACAGGAAGACAGCTATTTGGGATAACAGAAGAGGAATCTGCCAAATACCTCTTAGAAGAGCTTATCCAAAGGAATTTGCTTCAAGTGGCACGTTTAGGTGTAAATGGGGAGGTGGAATCTTGTACACTCCTGCAGCCAGTGCATGATTTTATCTGTGACATGTCACAAAAGGACCAGATATTTTCTGTATATGAGAGCACCCAGCAGGTTTGGCCATTAAAGGCATCACGTTTTGTTGCCATACATGGAGAAATTGATAATAGAACACCTGATTCCCTCCCTAGAGAGATCCGTTCTTTGCATTTCTTTGGGGGGAGACCAAACCAGAAGGCTATCTTGTTGAACTTGGTATCGAAAGTTAAACTCCTGCATGTGCTGGATTTGCAAAATATTCCTATTGACACCTTGCCTGATGAAATTGGCAATCTTGTTGAGTTGCGCTATCTAGACCTGAGGAACACGAGGCTACATGAGCTTCCACCATCCCTTCAAAATCTGTGTGAACTGCAGACACTTGATGTTAGAAACACACCGGTAAGGGCTTTGCCTAGTGGCTTTGATAGCCTCAAGATGTTGAAGCACCTTCTTCTTGCCGATTCATATGGCAACAGGGTAGTGAAGTTGGATGCTGAAATCATGTTTCTTAAAGACCTCCAGACACTAGCAGGTGTGAAACTTACACAAAATGTCGCTGTAGGACTAAACCACCTTCCTAAACTTCTGAAGCTGTCAGTGGGTGAGGTAGAAGGTGGAAAAAATTCTGTCTGTCTGTCAGAATCCATCGATCAGATGAAAGACCTCAGTTCCCTGACCATAAAATGTGCTTGGAGGAAGGAAATTCAAATTCAGATATCAAATCCTCTTGAGAATTTGGAAAAGTTACGTGTTGGAGGTTGGATTAGAGATTTGCTGAGCTGGATAAGCAGGCTAAGCTCCCTCAAGTATTTGCATCTATGGGACTGTATGTTGAATCAAGACCCCATCTCAAGCCTCCAGCATTTGCCCAATCTTGTTGTCCTTTCATTGTCCAAGGCTTTCAAAGGGAAGCAGATAAGTTGTGATAATATTGCTGGATTTCCGAAGCTCAAGAGACTATCAATTTTTCACTTTGAAGAATTAACTGAATGGACAAAGATAGAGGAAGGATCAATGGAAAAGCTTCAGATTTTAACCATTGGTTGGTGTCGTAAACTAAAATTGCCTCCAAAAGGCCTTGAAAGTCTTAAGGATCTTGAAACACTGCAGATAACCAGCATGTATCCAGAATTTGCAGAAGAGGCAAGAATGATCTCTCGTTTTTCAGGCTTAAACTTTTCAGTTGTTGAACAAGTTGCTTCTCAAACTCGTCAACAGAATCTTACCTAACAAATAATCTACTGAGCTATTGGTGGGATTAAAAGGGTTACTGCAAGCTATTTTTACGAATTGCTTGGGGCCAGGAAAACTACTCTGCAGAAACTCTGTTATCATTTATTGTGGACACTTACAAAAGAAGAATGACAGTTTATGGATTTACTGGCCTTGTAATCTTCTGCCTTATGATTTCGTGGTCACCATATAGTGAACATCTTTGTCCTGTGCTACATTAACTTTTAATTACACTACTGTAATCTAATAAAATTCTAGTCTTTTACTTGATTCAAAATTCTTGGTTCTGAGGTGGCTTGTTGCAGGTTATTGTTTTTGGATGAGTAATCAACGCATGAACTGGTTATGATATTAAATATTGTCAAATTTAAGAATCCCTCAGAAAATGTTAGTTGACAATTGGGTATAGTCTCGACATTCTCATACAAGATTGGAATCTTAAGGAGGCCACAAAAAATATATTTTTTTGTGTTAAATATAGATGGTCTGCTTGAAATTAAATCAAAATGGATCGAACAACTGAGGCAATCATCGATCTCTCCCTCCCCCTTCTCTCTACGAAACTGAAACCAATCAAAATGGATCAAAACTCTTGTGAGCATGTTACGGAACCAAAATAAGTGTTGGGAGAAGTCCCCAGGATTCAACAAGAAAAATCTACGCAACATAGCTTTTTTGTACGGAACAACAGAGAGCCTACACCCAATCACAGATTACTGGAGACCCTTCCCTTTTTCCAATTGTGGCATACTCTTGGGAAGTCCTGGAAGGTGGAAACAGCAGCAGTTGAATTATTACAAAAAAAAAAAAGACGTGGATCAGAAACGAGGCTGGAACACTGGCTATCAAATAGCTCCAGAAAAATAATGTTTCGGAAGACCTTCAAGATTGTACGTTGCATTCTTCTGTCCTTTCAGTGATGTGTTATTGTGGCTACACATAAATTTGAGGACAAAAGATCTTGAAATTATGCGTCTGCAATTCTTTTATTGTTTCACTGGTTCCTGAGAGATTGGCTTATGTAGGTCGCCCCTTAATTCAGAAGCCCTATATGTTCTGCCTAGACATGGACCACGGTGGTTGACGCCCTTCATTCTCTAATATGGTGAAAATGGAACCCTCCTTCCACTTTCTTGTTCAGTTGCGGTTTTCCATGCCTGCTTGTCTGCCAGATTTATGATGGACCATCCCATCATCAATACTCGCTTGGAACTGCATCTGTTGCTCAATGTGAAGTCATGAATCTAACCATTTTTCTTTTGTAGAATTGCTTGTTTTCTTCTCTAAAGGAACTGTTTATGATTTAGCCCTGCCCTTGGGTTAAAAACAAAATATAGAGAGCAAGATTGGCCCTTGGTATAGCGCACAGGAGTGAAAATGACCAACTAATTACCGTTCAGAAGAACTAAAAAATTCGATCTTAAATGAGATTGAACGTTACAGAACTCTTTATCGTTTCCAAAATTTTCCTCCTGGTTCGTTTTGTTACAGAAAAACATGCAAGAAAAACAAGCTCTTCAAGGTCATTCTTCATCTGTCTGATAAGTGTATACCTAATGCTGCTCTTTTAGGCTTCTAGCACAAGAATATAGCTCTCATCATAACGGTAGCTTTTGTGGTGGAAAAACGTAAACTATTGCTGAAATGAGTAATATAAGCATTGCCATGATAGCATGCTTAAAGCTGAGTCCTGCATCTACTCGTCTCACGGTCTCAAGTTCAGATGTGGAATCTGCTGGTGCCACCTTAGTTTCACTAACAGGTTCATTTTTCTGGGCCTTGTCCAGCTGTAAACAGAAAAGGAAACGAAGAGAGGAATTTAGAACACAACACCTACTCCATGACACAGGTTCTAGTAATTGCAGTACATGCAGAAAACAGAAAAGAATTGGAAAGGGTGTGCATTAAGAAGAAGTTAAGTCTTCCCAAAATTTTAGACACCACAAGGATCATGCTTCCTTCTGCTACTTCCTATTGATGCCTTCTACATTTAATGGAGGTCAGAGGTGTATAAAATTAGTCTCAAAGGCTAGGAGATCGCAAAGTTTCTAGACTAAATGTTCAAATTAAGGACTTCAATGTTGTACAAAGACACAACAGGCCCAAAAGGTAGAACTTTTCGACATTTTTTTTTTAATTAGTCATTTAGTCAGTATTTAAGACTCTTGAAACAAACAGGATAGTTGAGATTCAGGTGAAGACAGATCAGGGTTTCACCGCTTCCAATGATTAACGTGAAAGCCAACTTATTCAGAATGTAACATATAATACCCACCTCAGAAATAGTAGCTGAGAATTTGGATACGTCATGCTCCGTAAACAAAAACTTTTCACCACTTCCTCTGTTATGATACTTGGTGTCTACAGCATCTTTACTTGTCTGCTGTAACTTCATCACCAGAGTTTGGTTCTGCAGTGCCAGTGATGCTATCTGCATGTACGATACAACACATCAGAAACAGAAAACCTGAGAGGCAATTTCTTGTAATTGCAAGCTCATACAGCATGGAATTCATGAAATTTCCTGCAAAGTGACAAATGTCGAGAACTTTAAAAATAAATCTCAAGCAAACAAGACCAGCTATTCTCGGTTAAATAAGTATGCTTGCCTTTGGAGCTTCTTTCAAAACATTCTCTGATTTATCAAAATGAAAAGAAGAAGAAGAAGAAGAAGAAGAAGAAGGAAAAAGAAAATAATATGCTAGGTATCTTCCCAATGCTGTTTATAGCATGGGAGGACAAAAGTCAGATCACTATCCACTCACTTCTTAATAGTGAAATGTAGTAAATAATGAAGAGACAATAACAAACTCTGTCAAAAGAACTGACCTGAGTGATCCATCTACCTTTTTGTTCAAGGCATTTTTTTTCTAATTTTGCATCAAACATTCTAGACTGAAAACAGTTATTTGCTTCGGTAGAGTTAGTGTCAAAATTTACTTTCCTTCTAGGAGAACGGGGTTTAAGTTGTTTAATTACCCTTTGTTCTACCAATAGGCCTACGACCCAGTGGTGTCAACCTCCTGCCTCATGCAAGAGGTAGTGCGTTCGACTACTGGCCTCTCTCTCCCCTTCCCCCAGTTGTAAAGGCCAAAAACAACTATTCACTGTTGTTTTTGGGGGGTGCCAGTTCTAATTCTTGCTTCATTTGATTGATCTTCTGTTTGTAGACCTAGGATTGTTCATTTCCTAAATTTCTTGTCTATTAAACCTGACTAAACTTTCTTCTAAATTATAGCTTCTATTCAGGTTTTAAGGCCTAGTCTCCGTGTGTGCATCCATGTGCAAAATGACAGCTTTATTTACACGTGTTGGGTTGAAGAGAGATAGACAGGACACTAAGAGTAATTATTTGATGAAATTCAAGAAATACAACATGACATAATTCATTGGTGGTCTATAGCCTTCAAAAATTTTAATTTTCTTTGATACCTAAATATAAAAATCCAGGCAAGATCATGATCAGCTGAAAGTTGAGATAGGAAAAGTGTGGACCTGTTTATGAAGGCGTTCCCTTTCGATAGCAAGCTGCATCACCAAATCTGTTATCACTTTAGATCGAATGCAGATATCTTTTGCAGTTGCCATTTTTTTTTCTTCGGCTTGATTCAAAGATGCCTCCAAGCACTCAAGTCGACCCCTCAAGAAGCTCAATTCTTCATTTAGATCTGAATTAGTTTCAGATAATATGATGCACTTATCCTCCACACTGTCTGCTCGGCTTTCAGCTTTTGAAACTTTTGACTTCAAGCCCTCAATTAAATTTTCCATATCTCTAATTGTAGCATACAGCATATTTTGCTTCTCCTGACTGGCTTCTGCAGATGCCACCGCATGCTGGAGCCTAAAATCAGATTCCCTCAGCTGTCTCTCCAAGGAATCAACCTTCTCAGAAGTGTCTTTAAGATGGCCCAACTCCTCATCAAGTTTCATGTTAGTCTCTTCCAATAACTTTAACTTGGCTTCTGCATTGTCTGCCCTACTTTCTGCTTTAGATAGTTTTTCTTTTACAGTATCAGTTACATTCTTCATTTCATTGATTTCAGAACATAAATATGCATTATGCTGTTCCTGAGTTCTGTGTGCAGAGACCTTTGCGGACAGCTGAAGTTCGGATTCTATCAGCTGGTTCTCAAGTGAAGTCACTTTCTCCCTCAAAGTTAAGGCCTCGGAATTAGCAAGGCCTAAATTATTTTCAGCTTCTGACAAGCTGTCTTTTAAGCTATCAGTCTTTGCTACAAGCAGACTGAGTTTTGTACTGCTGCTATCGAACTTCTGCAAAGCAATTTCTTTAGCTTCCAACTGCTCAATAGAATTTTCAAGCTTTGATCTTAACTCAGCTTCTCTCTTCACGGAACCATTCAAATTTAACTGGAATATTTGGAGTTGTCCCAGTAGTTCTTTTGATATCCCCATCAAAACCTCAGCAGCATTTTCTGTTTCAAACCATTTTTCATAAACATCCATTGTTTCTTCCTCTATGAAGAATACTTGTTGCTGGATAGAGAGTACTCTATCTTTTAGCTCTTCTTCTAGTTGTCTTGATTCGGTTAGCTTCTTTTCAAGGTCCATCTCTCTTGCCAAAGACTTCTCCAGCATCCTCAAGAAATGCCTTTGTTGTTCTGCAGTTTGCATGTTGATCTTTGAATTCATGCTTGACAGTTGGTTGTCTTCTAAGAAGTTTGATCCCTTGTCAGCACTCCCTTTTAAAATGCACACATAAGAATGTGAAGCAAAGAATTACAGCCAGTAAGTAATTGATCTTTCCTTAGACACCAAAGTTCAAAACAGTGAAATAAAAAGGCAAAAATTTAAACATCAGTTCCAAAGCAGCAGAATTAGCCAGTCAAATTCAAGAAATATTGCATGCATGGTTCCAAAATACCTGCATAAATGCACATATATCCATATCCATCACCCCCCCCCCACACACCAAAAAAAAAAAAACAACCAGCAGGCTGCGTGTTTCAAGAACAAACATAATAGCCTGGGTTCGTTTTCTGAATTCTAAGGCGGCCCAGCATCAAAGCAGGTGTAAATAAAATTAAGTTACATTAAATTAAATTTTTGGGATCTATAGCTTACAATTTTCTTCCCCGTGCAGACATGAAAATGTCTTCTGGAACTTGGCAGATTGTGCCCTAATGTCTGAGACTTGATCTTTTGACTGCTTCAATGAATCTTGAGAATCCCGCAACTTTTCTTCTAGTGCCATGAAAGTTTCCCCTGGTCCATTTGATGATATTATTTCTCCAACCTCAAAAATATATTTTTCTATATCCATCATTAACTTATCCAGTTCCATTGTCTCAGCATCCAAAATCTCAGACAAGAAATCAAATTCCAAAGCCTTCTCCACTGAATCAGCCAATATATCGTTAGATGAGGCAAAGGCTTCAAAATCAGTTTCCTTGGTTGCAACATGCATCATAAGCACGCTTAAGTTAACCAACTTCTCTGCAACACAAGCCAAATCTAATTCAACTCCTGTCAGAATCCCACCTGCAGTTTCTAATTCTCTACTCTTGTCTCCATTAGAAGATGCCTCTACAACTAAGTCAGTTTTAATTGACTCGACGTCCAGATCACAAGTTCCAACATCTTCAAGAGAAACTTTAGCTTCATGTACAGAATCAGTATCCATGTTCATCGCAAACTAGTCTTTCTGGCAGCCTCAAAACCTGAGTATCAACCATTAAAATAGTAAATAAAATGAAAGGAATTGATGCTAGTCAATATACAAGTGTCAGTGGAACTAATGAGTATTGCTAAACGATAGCATTTCATAAGCTAGCAGATACTGGGGTACGCACAAAAATGGTGATCATGCCCATTAAAATAATAAATAAAAAAGAAAAGCAAAAAAAAAATCAGTGCTAGTCACGACAATTATAGATGGCGCTAATGTTATTGCTATATAATAGTAGCATATCATAAGCTAACAGGACAATCACAAATGACACTAATGATGTTGCTAAATAATAGTAGCGTGCCATAAGCTAACAGGCACTGAGAAAAACAGCATTGCATTACAAACATCAAATGCTGCTTATTTTACTTCTACTTGAACTATAAACAATGAACAATTTGCTTGACCTTACTCTACAACAATAAACATAATGCTCCAACATAAATTGAGCAAGGCTCACGCACAATTGGTGAGTTAGTCCAAAGGCATGAAATCTTAAGTACAGGTTTTCAGAATCACATCTTACAATGCTAATCATAACCTCAAAGTCAACCTAGATGCACAACGTGAAGCGTTATGGCTTGACTTGCCATAAAATGCATGTAAGTTAAATGCACCTTACCATACCCAATTAAACCCCTTCTGATATATATATATATATAGATATATATAGATATATATATATATAGATGCCTTATATTACAAAGTTTACAAGGAAGAGAAGCAGTTTTCACTGACTTGTAAATTTAAAAGAAGTATTTTGTGCTAACAAAAGAGTATCATCCAAATAGAGCAAGGGGAGCAGTTTTGTGGCAGCCAAGCAGGTGAGAGGATATAGCATAGGAATTTGCTATTTGAGAAAAAATGTATTTTTGGTATAAGTTGTGGTCTTGTTGTTCGGCAATTTTGAGATAATTTTGTTGTGAAAGTCTTGGGTGTGATTGAGGCTTTGGGCTTGTGAGTGTGACGTAGTCTTGAGAGGTTAATTTCTTAGGAAGATTTGCTGTACTGGTAACGGTAGAAACAAAAATTTTCAGTAACAGTTATGGTCTATAGAGATAACCACATTAAACTCTGAGTGCCTTTATTTTGTGTTGTTGCTTGATTTGTGTGGGTTCTGCACAACATGATCAACTGCCAAAAAAAAAATCAAGTCTTTAAAAGTGTTAGTGCTATTCTTAAATGAGATCCAAACCAACTTGCTACCAGCCCAAATCAACATCAGAAATTGATATAAAAATTTGTTGACAACATGTGCTATAAACTTCAAAAATATACTTCTTAAGATTCATATGCCAAATGCCTCAGAACTCTATCACATAAAAGATAACATCACCATTACACAACTTTGCTTAGGGGCTCTGTTCAATAGTTTTGGTATCATTTCTAGTTAATTTCTTGGGTAGACCAGCACAGCCCCTCATCAAAATATGACATATAAAGCTGGTAAGGTACTACAACTTCAAATGTTTCATACATACCAAACATCCATTAAAACTCCAAAAATACCATCATAATTTACTGAGATGACTTGGCTAGGGGGAGCTGTTTTAAATGGCCATTGTATCATTCCAGTTATTTTCTTATTTAGATGCCCTACTTGTTAAGGAGCCGCAGAGCTATTAGTAAGCTTACTTCTATGAATCACAGTCTAATTTCAGCTTCAAAATAACCTAATCATTGGATAAGCGAGTCCCTAATTTCATATACCTCACATCCTAACAATAATTCCTCCCCATGTAGTAAACTCAATATTCTCAAAGATGTACTGCAATATTCCAAGTGCAAGACTATTCTCATTGTTCTCCTCTAAACAATTACGATAATAGGACTGGGACACAATCCAAAGTGAATAACCAAGTCCAGAACTTCATAAGAAAACTTAGATGCAATTTACTTATGTAGCAGCAATTAAACATCTCAAAGGCCCGCTTACAGTAATAAAACCCATGCTTACATCATTACCAAAGCTAGTTCACAATGAAATCTAAATCTAACTAGATTAACCTCCTCATTCCAATTCCCACTCACAACCTGTTCTCGCTACATCTACCTCCCATTCATCAGAGCAAGCAAGACAATCGCGCCAGCCCTTCAAATTCTAGACTTGGTTTTTGTTTCACACAGGCTTCCTCAAGTTCCAATTTCGGCTGATGATTGATTCAATGAATAACAAAAATAAATAAATAAATAAATAAAGATATTCATCCCTTCATTAATAATTCACGATCATTAACTAATCCACATCAGGGTCACTTGCTTCCACTGCAAAACAAAACAAAAACCCTCTGATCTGGAAAATTAAAAAAAAAACCAAAAACATTTCCACAATATTAAATCAGTCTTATCTCCATCTCAAACTCTAATAAACAACAACAATCTTTCCATAACTGTATATAAAAAAGAAAACCCACCTCGGGTATACCAAAAGGAAAAACTGAACAAAACAAAACAAAAAAGAATCTGACATGCCTACATAAGTTTCTGTCACTCTCAACAAGAGAAGAAGAGAAAAGACGAAAATAATTGAAGAACGTACCCTTTAGAAAGACGAAACTGAGTTGTGTTGACAGGGAAATAGTAAGTACTGTGTAAAGAAGAGAATACAGTTGTATGTTGATGAGAGAGGAAAACAACAACAGACTACCTCTTGTTGTTGGCTGTTGCTACTGGTTATGCCTGTCTTCTTCGCAGACGGGGTTGAAGGCGGACAGGTAAGTTAAAAACGAAGCTGCGAACTTCACTGCCGCATGTTAACGTGCGCTTAGGACTTCTTTACACCTGTCCCTCCAGTCGAGTGAGTGACACGTGTTTTTTTCCCTCTTTCTTTTTTAACTGTAATTAATATTTCTTTTTTCTATAATCTTGGAGAAAGACTTCGATTTCAATTTCGATTAGGCGTCTGGTTTCATTTCTTCAGTAGCCCACTCTTGCAATTGCCGAAGCCCAAAATTGGCCCAATATAGATTTAGTTAAGACGGTTCTGGGTCCATGTTGAAGCCCATGAGATATTTAGTGATTTTCCTCAGTTGTAAACCCTGATCCAAAACAGTGCCCCACACCCAATATTTTCCTTCTTTTTTTTGTACTCCTTTGGGCAGCAGTGAGAGCATAATTTTAAAACCTGATCAGCTGATCTAAAACTGGAATCGAACTAGATTAAAAAAAATAAGAAAAAAAAAAATTTGGTATGACTTGACTGACCCGACAACCTAGTAAGACCAGGTTAAAAACCTAGTTGCAACCCGTTGACTTTTGTTTTTTTACTAAAACGATGTCATTTTAATTTTTTTCAAAAAAAAATTGATTCGAACGACCCGATGATCCGATCAAAACCTAAAACCTGAGCCTTAAACCGGATCGAGTCTAAAAACTATGAGTGAGAGTATCTAGCTAACTTCTATGCACCAAAATTAAATTCCCTTTTGTTTTTTTATCTTACGCAAGTTATCCATATCAAGATTGGTGCTTTTATAAGAAAATCCATTTATTTTAATGATTGTTTGGTATTGAATTGATAATTATATTTGAATATATTTTAAAAATGTAATTACCTTGAAAAAAAATACGAAATTAATGTTTTTCTAATACTTTTCAATATTTTTAATATCTTTATATCAAAATTATTTTTATATAATTTTAAGGAAAAAAAAAACATAAATCCTAATACCATCTTAACCTTAAGAATAGTTATAGCGACAAAGGAAAGTTGCTTATTTTCTTGACATTCTATTATCTATTATCATTTAATAAAAAAAATAACTAAGCTAAATCTGTAAGAAAAATATTAGCAAAAGATATATTTAGTTTTTGGGTTTCAATGATCATAATGTCCTTGAATATTGACTTTCACATTTAAAGATTTTTTTTCCTAATTGGATGCAAGCCAATAATCCAATCAAACTAGTATATTTAGAGAAATTTTCTTTGAAATGGATTAAAGTAATTATTTCGGTTACTTTTCTATCGTAAATTATATACATAGAACATTCATATTTCAAAAGCTTGTCTCCATCTTTCCCAAGAATAAAAATGTCCCCGTGTGGTCGGGCGGGCGTAACTATGATATCTCATTTATTTTTGTAATTTAAAAGTATTTATAAAAAAACTAAATTAAATTTATTTTATTTTTTATTTTAAATTAATTTTTTTTTGTTTTCAGATCATTTTGATGTATTGATATTAAAAATAATTTTTAAAATATAAAAAATATTATTTTAATATATTTTTAAATTAAAAACACTTTAAAAAATAATCATTATTATATTACCAACTCTAAAATTATTAGGAGATATCATGATAAAGGTTGACTAAGATGATTTTATTACCTTAAATTTTATGAGGTTTGGGGTGTCACAAGGGTGTTTGAAATAAAGATGTGGTTGGTTTTTTTTTATGGGATCCACATAAAAAAAACATGTATTTTTTATTTTTATGAAATATAGTTTATATTTAAAAAAAACTATACTTTTTTAAGAAATCAAAAACATCTCAAAATCAAATATATACTAGCCGTAGATCCGACCCCGAGAGTGTGGTGATGCATATAGGCAAGCTGTTAGGGCTGCAAGAGCATCCATACTCTGACCAGACCTCATGGCACCATAACTAGTGTAGCAAAAGAGACTGGAAGTAGTTTAATGTCAAAAATAATGTTATGTGTG
>Ga0325414_1004893_pt1 | contig 14073 bp, 13 predicted proteins | sample PopdelMetagenome_8_FD_206183 | JGI IMG/M metagenome (GOLD analysis project Ga0325414, IMG submission 206183) | Populus deltoides microbial communities from Bellville, Georgia, United States - Leaf-PdKOR-R3 | ecosystem: Host-associated > Plants > Phyllosphere > Phylloplane/Leaf | place: USA...
CATTTGACTCGTTATATTTCAATTAATATATATATATATATATATATATATATATATATATATATATATATATTAGAGATATTTTTCTTTGTTAATACTTATATTAGAGATATTTCTCAACAACATTAATATATATATTAGGGATTTTTTTTTCTTTTTGATACTATCAGGATAATATTATAGTTTAACCAATTTTCTTTATAAAAAGACTCATGAGTTATAAATAGATCGTAAATCCTTTAAATAAAAGGTTCAGAATTTCTATTTTTCACTGCATATTTATTTTCAGGGTATCTCTTTGTAATATTATTGTATTTTCTCTGAACAAATCATTGATTTAATTATCGGAGAATTCTTAAATTCATCAAAGAGAACCTTTTACAGGTATCAAGCACTAGACCACCAACCATCTCAATAGGAGAATTGAGCATATTGCTAGAATCAAGAGGTTAACCAATTATCCAAGACATAAACCTTATCCCCAAGCTACTTGGATATCTTGAGACATCCTCGATCATATATTAATTAAGGTTAAATATCCATTCGAACAATCTTAAAGTTTGAATTTAGGAAGTCAAAGAAGTATACCTCTTTAATTCATAATGTGTGTTTGACATTGTGATAGTTTTTGCAGTTATAATTTTAAAAAATAGGTTTAAGAAATATTTTTAATTGTGGGTTTAAAAGTGTAGGTTTTAAAAAATATATATTTAGTTAAAATTGTTGTGAAATAAATTTTTACATATAAAATAAATAAAAAACGAGTCTCCATGAATGATAAATATGTTATTTTATCTTCTACAAAACTAAAGTTTGAAACATAATTGTGTATAGAATCGGTGCAAAAAGCATAAGCTATTTGACTAACAAAACAGAAAATTTTCTCTATAATTAAACAAAATGCATAAGCCATCACAATACCAAATTGTATAGAATCTGTTTATTATTGTGATAGCGGTTGCTTTTTAAAGTATTTTTTGTTTAAAAATACATTGAAATAATATTTTTTTTATTTTTTTAAAATATATTTTTAACATCAGTACATCAAAACAATTTAAAAAATAAATTGAAATAAAAAAATAAAAAATTCCAAAATAATGGATAAGGAAGATTAGGTGCGCCTTAAACAGTGAACAAGAAAAGAAGAAAGATTGGTGCAAGAAATATAAAATAGCTGTAGTTAAAGCATGATTGTCTCAAGTGGTGACGGAATATTTAACTTTGTTAATTTGATGGGAGAATCTTTTGCATAAACGATTGATCCCATATTGCCTTTCACTTTTAAGACTTGGCACAAATTAAAGAAGATGAAGATAGTTGGATGGAAGGTCTTAATCCCAACATGTTTGGCTTTTAGCTTTTGTAATCTAGAGGAGACATGGAAGAACCCTATGTTTCTAAACCCCCTTCGATAAAATACTTGAGCAAGTCAAATCTTTTTTTCTTTTTTTTATTCTTGTATGATAAACCAAAAACCCTAGGCTGGCCACCTTTAAAATACACCATCATCATAATTGTCAAAAAGCCCGGTCCAGTCCTTCGAGCCAACTCTTGAGATCGAGCTTGAACCATCCTATAACGAGTTTTAGGGTTTTGGATTTATTAGAAAAAAAAAATAATGGAGGTGGGGAAATGAATTAAACCTTTTCTAGGTTTAAATCTATTGAAAGACTCAACAAACCTTCGAGCCAACTCTTGAGATCGAGCCCGAACCATCCTATGACGAGTCTTAGGGTTTTGGGTTTATTAGAAAAAGAAAAATGATTGAGGTGAGGAAAATGTAGCAGATCTTTTCTAGATTTAAATCTAATGAGAGACTCAACAAATATAAGATATATTATCATAGAATGAACACAAAAAACACAAATAAATCCACATCCATGCTTATTAAGCATGACGTGTCCTAGTCGTGTGGATTGATATGTTAAATCTGGAATTTAAATCTAAATTGGTTTTCATACTGAATTGGCTAAATTTAAAGGTCCAGTTGACTTATTAAAATTGGATTTAAATTAAACCGGGTTTAAAATAGTTTTGTTTTAAAGAAACAATGAAATAATATTGTTTAAATTTATTTAAATTAACCCAATGATTTATAAATTCATTCGACAGCTCAATGATTCAATAGGGTTCGGACAATTATGTTATTATCAGCACTCGTAATCTCGAAGGCATGATATTTTTGGTGCCTAGGAAATATCATTGTTCTTCGGACACCATCCATGCCAGTCCCAAGGCAACACAAGTGATGGTAAATGGGTGGATGTCGTGCGATAGTGGAATTCACAGAGATTTCTTTTTCTTCCTCGCATGACATCAATAGAAACAAAATGGAGAAAGGAACTGCGAAAATGCTTGGAAGTGTGATAATTTTTGTTTTAATTATGTTTTATTTGAAAAAATATTAAATTAATAATTTCTTTAGTATGTTTTGATAGTTTCAATATACAAAAAATTAAAAATATAAAAAAATATAAAAACAAGAAATATATTTTTTTAAATTATTACACACCACACTACCAAACCCACTATTATAGGCGTAAAGGGTTTTTAATATATACAAGCATTTATGTCTCTATTTGCATGGGTCGAGCCAGCCCGCTGGGTAAAATGCCAACTTGCCTAGTCTGATCACTCAAGCCGGGCTACCGGGCTGAAAATTTAACCCCAGGCCCATATAAATCATCTGGGCTGAGACCGGCCCGTCAAGCGGTCTTCCCCGTCATCAGGCTGCGCAGAGGCTGAGTCGACTAAAATCATGAATCATCAGGTAGCGATTACTTTTCTATATCATTAGGTTGATCCATTTAATCTCTCTCAAACTAATTTAGAAATGAAAGGGGATTATTTTGCATATATTCTAAGTTATTCCGTCAATTTCTTAGGGTTAGAACTTCATAGGAGAAGGATTAGAAATTATAGGTTTTTATTTAGCTGAAAATTTCAGGATGTTGTGTTTACTTAGTTTTTTTTTTAAAAAAATTTTATATATAAAAAAATAAAAAAAAACACGTTTATCAACTAGAAATGAAAGTTATTTTATTTAAAAAACATTTTATTTAACTCATAGTCATTCGTTTAAATATCTTCATTTTAAACCAAACAAGGACCTTGTTTTCAATTTTGGAAAATTTATTTGTAATAAAAAATTTTCCTTAATTATCTATAAAAAAATATTTTCAGAGTAAATAATAAAAATATCTTTAAAACAAGAAAAAATACATCAAAGATTGTTATATTCGTACAAGTATTTTTATGTTGTGCTATTTCCATGCAATATTATAGGTGCTTATGTAGAAAAAACTACTTTTTTTTAGAAAATAAGTATAACAATATAATATTTTGATAAATAAAATTAAAAGTTACCCTGATTTGAAAAGGAAAAAAAAAAGGATTTTATCTACCAGTTAAATTCGTTTTCTATTTTCTTGTAGTTTCATGGGCCTATGGCCCAAAACTAACCTGTTTGCAAACTAGGGCAGCCCTGTTAAAGTCACGGAGGCCCAATAGCTTTAAATCACCGAGGGGAAAAAGAAGTACGTTTGATTGGCTGACCAATTATTATTTCGGATAATTATGCAAATCACTCGATTTTTTTTCCAGGTAATCGATCTGACCCAATTTTTTTTGGATTATCCTAATTTTACCTGAAATGTTTTACCCAAAATTATCCCAAAATCTACTCATGACGTTATTTAATTTTATTTTCATGATCCTTTAAAAGATTTTAATTAAGTATGTTTTGTAAAGATTTTAATCAAGTATGTTTAATAGTGTGGTAGCTTTTGTAATTGTGGTTTAAAAAAATTATTTTATAAAAAACACTGTTGGTTAGGGTTTGTTTGGTTAAAATTGTAGTTGAAATTGAGGTTAAACAAAAAGTAGTTTAATGTGTTTGGTTAAAAATGTTTTTCAAGGTTATAAAATAACTAAAAAAACATATATTAATATTGATGGTTTTTAATTTAAATATTATACATTTAACTACTGCTATTATATCATGAAATAAATAATAGTTTATATAAATTTATCCAACAAGGACTACAGTTTTCATGGTTTTTTGACGTGCATCAAAATCAAGTAAAATATCATCAGAAACAAAATTAAGATTATGATCAAATTTTATAAATGTTACACCATCATGCGATCTTTTTCTAATTGATACAGTGTTATTAAATAATATTAAATACTAGTTTTTTTAAATAAAATACAATAAAAAAATAATTTTTTTACTGCATTGAACCCGGTCCAATATATTTAATTTCATGCTAAAAAATGAATAGTGCAAAATGAATTAAGAGTGAATTATTCACTCTGCACGTAGAGACGGAATGCAGGCAGAAGCAGTAAATTTTTGTTTTTATTAAACTTGAGAAACAACTGCAAGTATAATGGGTTCCACCCAAAAAAACTCTGTTTTTTAATTAAATCAAATATTAGTAGTTATGGTATATAATCAACCTCACCTCACCTACAGTTGGGGTGCCAAACATCACTAATTAAATAAAATTAGTGCCAGTAAAAGTTTTGATTACATAGAATTACGTTAAATAAACAAAAATTAAGCCCATTAATTTAATAATTTTATACGTACATAAAGAAAAGAATTCTCATAACTTGGATAACTCAAATTATTTTTTATTTTACCCGAATTTACTCAACATCCATTTTTTATTAAATAATGTTGCCCTTAGCTGACCCTTTAACAAGCTGCCACTTGATTGGTTTGTGAGATAGATAATCCACAGCGCGAGTGACGTGAGCGAATTAATATAATAACTAATAATACATGTTTCGTGGTTTAGCCGCTGGTTTCATAGATTTCTGGTTTCCAACAACACACCGACCGTTTCATTTAAATATGATTTATGTTTTTAATATAATAATATATTTCCCATATAAAATATAAACAAAATAAAGTAGAGAGATAAGGGTAATTTAATAATTTCAAGAATTACGAAACAAAGAAAAGCACTCCGCCAGCAGCGCCCCCTAGCTAAAATATAAACCTAGTTAAACTATAGAATTTTGTCGTAAACTGCAGCCATTCCTTTATAATTTCTTTTTTTTATTAAATTTTAATTACTTGTGTGTGCAAGCCAGCCAAGTACAAAGACAAGGAAGAGACAGGGAAACTTGAAGGGAAGTTGTTCATACGTAAACATTGTCTGCGTATGTGGACAAATTTCATGCAAGAACAAAACAAAGAAACACACCCACACACACATTTACTGTAAGAATAATAAAAATTAATTAAGAGAATAAAAGAAGAATAAAGAAAAATCGATTGTCAATGAACAAGCTGGCCAGCACTGCCTAGTGTGTTGGGGGGGTGTTTCTGCGTTGGCTTTACATGAATTTCTTTTCTTTTTTTATATTTATATATGTACTGCCCAAACAATTAATATGTAATCAATTTTTATTTATTTATTTTTAAAAATACATATATACCTCTTATTTGTATTATTTAACAATGCCCCGTGAGAGGTGATTCGATTTCAATAAAAATTGTATTCGTGAATAAATAATTTTTTTTATAAAATAATATTTTATACAGCAATTTTGTCGAAATATTAATTATACTAGTTATATAATATTTTATACAATAAGTTTGGCGAATGAGTTGTATGTTTGTAATTTTTCTTTCTAAATTCCGTACATCTTGTTTGTATTAGTTAACAACGCCCCATGATAGGAGATTCGATTTCAATAATATTTTTATTTGTGATTAGATAATTATTTTATATAATAATTTTGTCATATATTAATAAAAACAAAAAAAATAATTAAGAGTTGATTTCACTGTTTATATAAATAATAAAACAAGTCAATATATTTTTTTAATTATTTGATTATAAGTTTTGTGTTGTAGTTCAGTAGTTAAAGTATGAAAATAATTGGAGGCTATGGGTTTGAGTTATAAAAATAATTGGAGGCTATGGGTTTGAGTTGAGCTAGTGCCATAATTTTTTCAATTAACAAAATTAAAATATAATTTTAAATATTTTAAAATAAAGTAGTGTCTGAACTCGACTGGTTGAAGTATATAAGGCACTCACAAGGTCACATATTCAAGTTGCCTTGAGCTTGATATTTGATTTAAAATAAGCATAGCTAACATGTTTTTTTTTCAGCGGATAAAGATTTTTCAGATTTAAATTGTTATACCAAATTTAATAACAATACTAAGAAGTTTTTAACAATCTAAATATTTATTTTTATGATTTAAAAAATTTATGTGTGTTTTAAAATATTTATGTGAAAGTAATATGAGGTTGTGGGTTTGATTTGAGCTAAGTTTCAAAAGTTCATTTTTGAAATTCCAGAGAGGATAGTTCAAATTGGATTGGTGTAATTTTGATATTTTCTATCATATAATAAAATAAAAAATTAATTCGATTCAGCAGAAGTAACAATCAAGTTACAGAATTAGCATTGTAGATTGGAAAGGAACACTTACTTGTGAGAATTCGCTTTCTTATTCCTGGATCAATTACTTTAGTGTCACTTCAATTACTAGAACCAAAGTAATATTTCACAATACGAACGTCTTTGTAAATCTTGTCAAGTTAATGCAGAAAGTTAAGATGGAAGAAGAGAAAGAGAGAATTATGTTCTTTCAATAATGAAAACTTATCATTTCATATTGGTTATGTCCCTTTATATATGATTAGAGGAGGCGATTACTTCCTTTAGTAACTCCTCTAATAACTTGGACCAGGCCCATCCATCATGGGCGGACCAGGCCTAACCCAATAACCAACATCTCCCACTCGCCCATGAAGGACCGAATCTATCTAATACATTATACTTCAAACTTGCACAAGAATTTCTTACTTGACGAACGTACTGTGCGACCTAAAGCACACAGTGAAAGGAGGTCCAATATATAAACCTAATACAGGCCATATATGAGACATCAACCTCATAACTAATTATTTCTTAAAATGTACTAATATACCCCAAGCATTTTTAGTTACACATGACTGAATATAATTCAATCCCTCAAGAATTTCATACTCAATCCATCCTTACAATTACAAGTATTCTAAATCATATCAAATCTATTTAAGTGATATGATCCTGGCCGGTGAATACAATTAACAGGTGTAGAACTAAAATTACTTTTTTTTTGCTCTCATATCAATCAAATCTGAATTAACTCGCTTTCTTAAGAGTATTCCTTTAAGTCGAATTATTCCATGACCATAGGATATACTCCTAAAGTAGCGATCATTAATACATCACCTCATGATATAGTCAAAAGTCACAAAGGGTAAGATTTTGAGATCTTAGATATGATCTTCAGGACTCACATAATAAAGAAGCAGGGATCCATTATTTATTCCTGTAATGGTCGCTAGCATATGTAGTATGAAATACATGTTATAGTGGAGCTTACTCTTTTCTTTTCTTAAGACAAAGAGTGTATGTCGTTGCTCTCCTTGTTAGAGAAAATACACTATATGAGTCTTAGTCTTGTTGCTAAAAACATAGACTTCAAATCAGAAATTCTCATTTACTCATTTTTCATTAGTGGCAGATGAATAATTTTATACTCGGCTTCAATCATAATAGACACATGAATGGCGGGAATTCATTCATGCCGATTCTTTTATTTAAGAACCTCATCTTGGTCCTAGCCAAGGTGACTTTTTAATAATCATTTTGAGTTAAAATTGCTCCCATTGTGCCCAAGTCGCTTATTGAGCATTAAAACTCAAATAATCTCATCTCTACTCACCTTACAAGTGCCAGAGGTGATTGCTCATGTGAGTGAGCCCATCTAAGTCTGTCGACATACTGTAACAAATTGTATTATATTATACTCACAATATATTCATGAAATAAATAATGAATAAAATGATATTCTAATGGCATTTATTCATTACTCAATCACTGTAAGCTTTCGTATGATCCTTAAAACTAATTATATTGCTAATTACATTCTACATAGGCCAAGGGATCTCACATGTCTAACAAATGCATCCCTTGCTATTGGTTTTGTGAGTGGATCTGCAACCATAGAATTTCTAAAAATGTGTTTTAGGATCACATCTTGTTCAGTAATTGCTTCTCTAATGTAATGATATCTCATCTTGATGTGTTTGGTCTTTCCATGATATTTTAGATCTTTGGCCACTGCTATTGCAGCAGTGTTATCACAGTAAATTATCACTGGGTCTGATGCTGATTTGATAATTTTCAAATGATACAGGAAATTTTTTAACCAAACAGTATCTTGTGTTGCTGCGGAACAAGCTACATACTCAGCCTCCATGATAGATAAGGCTATACAGGATTGTTTCTCACTCTTCCATAGTATTGCACTATTATTAAGCAATAAAGCACATCCTGAAGTTGATTTGGATTGGTCGACATCTCCTCCCCAATCAGCATCAGAGAAATCAATCAATCATAAATCTTTCTTTCCTTGGTAACATAGCATGTAATTTGAAGCTCCTTTCAGATATCGTAGAATCATTTTGACTACCATCAAGTGTTTCTGACCAGGGTTTGATTGATATCGGCTAACCAATCCAACGGCATAACATATATCAAGACGTATGCACATCATTGCATACATCAAACTACCGACAACACTGGCATAAGGTACTTTGGACATGTTCTCCTTTTCTTCTAGAGTCTTTGGACACATATTACAGCTTAGGCTCAAACTTTTATCAACAGGGGTGTCCAATGGTTTGTTATCTTGCATGTGATAACGCTCTAACATCTTTTTGATTTAAGTCCCTTGAGTTAAACCCAAAAGCCTTTTAGCGCGATCTCTTATGATTTTCACACCAAGTACATAGCTGGCCTCACCCATGTCTTTCATTTCAAAGTTTAATGATAACCACTTTGTAGTAGTATCAATCATCTCTTTGTTATTTTCAGCTATTAAGATGTCGTCAACATATAAGGACAATATTATAAAACTATTGTTAGAATGTTTTAAATACACGCAATGATCTTCTTCCATCATTGTCAAACCATCGTTAAGGATAGCTTGATGAAACTTATCGTTTCATTGTCTAGAGGCTTGCTTAAGACCATATATGGATCTTTTAAGCTTACAAACTTTGCGCTCTTATCCTTTAGTCACGAATCCTAAAGGCTGATCCATATAGATCTCCTCACTTTGTTCTCCATTGAGAAAAGCAATTCTAACGTCCATTTGATATAATTCTAGGTCTATATGTGCGATTATAGCTAAAATGAGGCGAACTGAAGTAATCCTCACAACTGGTGAGAATGTATCTTCATAATCAATTCCCTTTTCTTGTGTATAGCCTTTCGCTACTAGTTGAGCCTTATAACGTTCTATTGACCCGTCCGCCTTGCGTTTAATTTTAAGAACCCATTTATTTCCAATGGATCTTCGTCCTGACGGTAAATCAACCAAGTCCCACACTTGATTAATTTTCATTGACTCCATTTCTTCTTCCATAGCTTTAATCCATTCACTTGCTTTAGGATCAGATAGAGCATGATTGAATATTTTAGGTTCTTCATCATCTTGTGGAGCAATCATGAATGCTTCCCCCTCAATCTCAAATCGACGATGAGGAATTGGTTAACGAATGCTTCTTCGAGGTTGAGATTGCTCATGATCTTGCTTCATGAGAGTAGGAATAGATAAAATATCACTCCCATTGTTTTCAGGAGGATTAAAAGTTTCATCTAAGTCCTTTATTGAATGCTTGTTGCGCCATAATCTAGATTTTCCATTTCATATAATTGAAAATCTTTTTCAACCTCACCTGTCTTTGGAAAAACCTTTTCTAAGAATACAAGATCACGCGATTCAATCTCCGTCACTCTTCCATCAGCTTTTTCACCAATAAATACAAATCCTTTGGAATATTCAGAATATCGTATAAAGATACACTTCTTCCCCCTAGGACCAAGTTTCCCATATTCATGAAAGTATTGTGAATATAAGTTGTACCCCCCATGGATGGAAATAACCTAAATTAGGTTTGACACCATTCCATAGTTCATATAGGGTGGATGAGATAGATTTAGAGGGCACACGATTAAATATGTAGGCAGCAGTTAATAATGCATCTCCCTAAAAGGAAATTGGTAACTTAGCTTGCGCCATCATTGACCTAACCATGTCAAATAGGGTTCTATTCCTTTTTTCCGCTACACTATTTTGTTTTGGAGTATAAGGAATAGTTAGCTTTCTAACTATACCCTTTTCATCACAGAAATCTTTCAATTGTTCAGATAGATATTCATGTCCTCGATCAGTTCTTAAAGCTTTGATCTTGGTACTTAGTTTATTCTCCACCAAATTGGTGTATCGAATGAAGCAATCCAATGCTTCAGACTTATGTGAGATCAAATAAATATGACCAAATCGTGTAAAATCATCTATAAATGTGATGAAATAATTTCCTCTATATCTTGCTCTCATATTCATTGGGCTACAAGTTTCTGAATGAATAAGTTATAATGGACTACTAGCTCTTTTAGCTTTGCCAAATGGTAATCTAGTTGCTTTTCCAGCAAGGCAATGCTCACAAATGGGCAATTCCTCTTTGGTAAGTGGTCCTAAAAGACCAGTTCTTGCTAATCTATGTAATCGATCTTGTCCAATGTGTCCTAATCTAGCATGCCAAGTTATGATATTACTATCATTAATAGTGCTGGAATTTTGAACAACATAAATTGAAACATCATACTTAATAGATACATTAACGATGTTTAACACCATAAAACCATTTAATACAAAACCAGAACTATAAAAAATATTATCCAGATGTATTTTTACACAATAACCAATAAACGCAATATTAAAGCCCAATTGGAGTAAAGCAAGAATAGACATAAGATTCCGTTGAACTTCTAGAGCATAGAGTACATCATGAAGATACAGTGTGCGACCGCCCCGCAAATCCAGTTTGCAGGTACCGATCCCAAGCACAGCAGCGGAAGCATTATTCCCCATGTTTATGTATCTACTTCCCTTTGGAATTCGATGGAATTCCACAAAGGCTGTTCGATCCCTTGCTATGTGGTTAGTTGCTCCTGAGTCTATAGTCCAAAAAGGAACAGATTCAGCAAGCATTAAACAACGTAAAAGTTAGAGGAATGATTGTGGTTAAACATTACCTTTGGCTCAGTGCAAATACGAGCAAAGTGACTAGGTTTACCACTATTAAAACAATTCATATTCTTGTCTTTCTTACCGTCGTGTTTTCCACGCTTGCGCTTATGTCCACTACTACTTGCTTTTATTCCTCTCTTGCCATATTTGGGACCTTTAGCCTTACCCTTTTCTATATTTAGATCCATATGCTCCACGCATCTTAGTCTCATATATAAAAGCCTCGTTTATAGGCTTCTCAGCGTGACGTCGATCTTCTTCAAGCTCGACATGACGAGCAACATCATCAAATGTCTTGATGTTGTCATTGTGGGTAAAGTTAACAAGCATGTGTTCCCAATTGCTTGGCAAAGAGTGGATAACTGCATGGACTTATTGTTCATCATTCATCTCATGTCCAGCACCTCTTAATTCACTGATCATGCTAGACATGACCATAAGATGCTGCCTCATTGTCTGATTTTAGCGCTTCTTATAACCATCGAATTTGAGGGTTAGCTGGCGAAGTCTAGTAGCGGAGGTTCCTCCATACTGAATCTTTACCGCGTCCCATACAGATTAAGCTGAACGATGCCTCTCAAAACGCAGCATAATATCATTTCTCATGCTGCTCAACATCAAAATGCGAGCTACACGATAGGTTTGATATGCTTCCATATCAAGCTTGTGCTGAGCAGTGTTTCCTTGCTCAGGTTCAGCCATCGGTTGTGTGATTGTTTCCAGCATTTCTTGCTCTTCCAGTAGATACTTAATCTTAAGATGCCAAACATCATAATTCTTTTCACTTAGTTTGTCTCCATGGTTCAAATCATCAATAATACTCTTAGATGCAACCATATTAAAGGCTATTGATAACAATTATAAATATTAGTATTTAGTACAATTTAATTGACATATTTTGCCAATCCTTCTAAATTAAACAAATAATAATCTAACACATACAATAAAAATGAAAATAATGTTAAACAATTAATCAATTTCTATTTGTATGGTCTAATTATTATTGAAAATTTAAATGAGTACAAAATTATAGTTATTAGTTTCAACTAACAACTCCCACTAATCGGGTTGCAGATATTATCATATATATGCATATAATGTAATTAAACTTAAATTACATAAAATATTCAATTCATAATTAAACAACCAATCATCTTTAAAAAAATACAATATTAAGAATAATAAATTTCAGAATTATTTTATATTGTAGGCATATAAGTAGGGTCTCCAATTACGTCATCCACTTCATCAAAGTCAACTCCTCCAAGTTCATTCTGCTTAAACTATGGAATAAATTTAGCAGCAGCATCCAAACGACCTGTGCTTCTTCCAGTGCATCGTATACTCTTTTCAGCATACTAACGTTGCCTCTCAAGCAGCATTTCATCTGTGAGATTATTGAAATCTAAGGATTCCAACCTATATTCCAACGATAGTCGCACTGGCATCCATTCCTAAGGTAGAGAATTGAGAGCGATTAACATTTGATGTTCCATGTAGAATTCGCAATCACCACTCATAGCCAGTCTACTCATCCAATGATACATATAATCAATGTGCTCTTGAATTTTATGAACATGATTAAAGGCATAACCCAACAAATGATACCTATGTTGATAGATTTGTTGTTGCCTATCCACTACAACAAAATATTCCAAAAGCACATAAATATTATACTTAATATTTAATTAAAGCATGTATCACCATACATGTTAAAAAACAAATATGGAAATTAAACAATTTATTTTAATAATAAATAAATTACTCCACAATTTGACAATTTATATTAACAAAAAAATATTAATTGTCTTAATATTATTTCTATTTTAATAAATATTAACATTGTTAATATATATTAACTGCCAAATGACAGTTAATACATGTATACATTTTTTAAAAGATGTGTTCATTCGGTTTCCTTTTTTTTTAATAACTGCCAAATGGCAGTCCCAATTGACTACCGAATGCCAATGACACTATTAATTGTCGAATGGCAGTTACACATCTTTTAAAAGATGTGTTCTTTCATGTGGTTGTTTTTTTAATTTAAATGATAGTTAATTAACTAACAAAGTCCATACGGCAATTGTAGTCAATTGGAAATGAAAATGGAAATGACAGTTTTTAATCTCCATTTCCATCATCAATTCACAGATGAATTGGTAATAGAATTATACAACTACCATGTAGAAAATTTTTTCTAATTAATTATAGAAAAGACAAATTCATAACTAAATTACTTCATAGAATTTTGTAAATTCAAAATTCTCAATGGAAGTATTATTTTAACACAAAATTTACATCTATCGTCATGTAATAATAGATATACTGCATAAAAGCAATATTAAAAATCATGGCTCTAATACCAATGTAGATCGGAAATGAAAACTTGTGAGAATTCGCTTTCTTATTCTTGAATCAATTACTTCAGTGCCACTTCAATTACTAGAACCAAAGTGATATTCCACAGTACGAATGTCTTTGTAAATCTTGTCAAGTTAATGCAGAGAGTCAAGATGGGAGAAGAGAAAGAAAAAAACTATGTTCTTTCAATAATGAAAACTTATCATTTTATATGGGTTATGTTTCTTTTATATACGATTAGAGGAGGCAGTTACTTTATTTAGTAACCCCTCTAATAACTTGGACCAGACCCATCCATTATGGACGGATCAGGCTTAGCCCAATAACCAACAAACATACTAACTAAATATTTAAAGAGTTAGATAAAAATTTTTTAGATTTAAACTGTTACATCAAGTTTAATGACAACCTTGAGAAGTTTTTAACAATCTAAATATTTATTTTTATGCTTAATAAATTTGTATGTGTTTGAAAAAATTTGTATTATTTTTGTTTTATTTAAGACGGAAATATTGGTATGACATCTATCACTTCCCAGTCAAAAATTCTAGTACACAGGTTAGCATTCCCAGCCAGCTGGTCGTACCAGA
>Ga0325414_1004894_pt1 | contig 14071 bp, 4 predicted proteins | sample PopdelMetagenome_8_FD_206183 | JGI IMG/M metagenome (GOLD analysis project Ga0325414, IMG submission 206183) | Populus deltoides microbial communities from Bellville, Georgia, United States - Leaf-PdKOR-R3 | ecosystem: Host-associated > Plants > Phyllosphere > Phylloplane/Leaf | place: USA...
TGTTAATGACCACGGTTGGAATCAAATGAGAGGGGGAGCTTGGTCTATGGTTTTGCTTTCTCTCTGTATAGTTAGCGGCTGGGAGAAGGAAATGAAGTGTTTGGATCAGCAAATGATGGTGGGGCATATGGTATGGCTGTTTCAGGGAAAAAGATGAAGGTTCCTTTCTCTTTTTTTTTTTTTTTTATGTATCTCACTTGGGTGTTTATACTTAATGGGTACGGGAAAATGGTTATTGAAAGGAAAATTCAGGTTTTGGCTTTTTAATATAATGGGAGAGTGTGAGTTGGTAGGCTTTGCAGGGGAGAGAGGTCCCTGTAGATGTAGAGAGGAGGCTCTGCAGGGGAGAGAGGTTTCTTTCTCTCTCTCTCTCTCTTGGGTATTTCATTTGGGTGTTTATACCTAGTGGGTCCGGTAAAATGAATATTGAAAGGAAAATTCAGGTTTTGGCTTTTTTTATGTCCTGGAAAAGTGTGTGAGATGGTAGGTGGGAGAGTCTCTTGATGTATGGGTCTCTTTTTTTTAACTGATTTTCTGCTAAAATTCTCTGTTTTTATAATATTTAAGTAAAACAAACTTGTTTTTTTCCTCTTAATTGTTTGGTTTTCAAGTAGCTAAAAAAATTGTCCTTTATTATTATTTATTTTTTTTACTTTTGGTCTCCTTGTACAAATGTTTTTGTTTTTAATTTTTATATTTTTTTTATTTTGATACCTTTAAAAAAAAACAACATCAATATTGACTCAATAAAATTAATTAATGATAATAAAATTGATTGATGATTTTGAAATTAGCATGTTAAAAAAAAAATGCGTCGAAAATAAATTTTTGAATTTTTAATTCTTTTAAAAAGACATTAAAAATATCAAAAACAACACAAATACATCAAAAATATATATTTTTTGGGTTTTCTATTATTGTTTTTCTATTTTGTGAGATTTTTTGGACATTTCAAAAAAATAGTAAGAAAAATAGAGGTAAAAAATCGGGTTATGATATTTTCCCTCTTTTTTACAATACTTGTGGTATAAAGTCTTGTAAGGGATTTTAAAAAGTATGGTTCTAAACAAAAGAAAAGGTGTGTAAGTTTTCCCAAGTTAGGAGAAAAATCAAGAGATGTTTATCCTTGTACTTGTTTCAAAACTCATGTATTTTCTTGAAAATCAAAGGTTTTCATTTTGTTAAGAAAATTCTTTGAGAGAGAGATCAACTTGAAGAAAAATTACAATTTTAACCTTTTATACAGCGATCATCTCAAAGATCTACTCATTTTAAAGAGTGATGACTTGAAGATAGAATGGTCTGTGTTCAGGTGACCTGCCCGTGGTGTGAAAAATATCTAAAATTTCTCATAAATAGTCTTTGTTCGGGCGACTTTCCTGTATTTCATGATCGGGTAATGACATGATTAAATGATTGATATCTTCTCCCGAGTGCAAGAGTGTCAAAGTAATGAATAACGCGGCAAGACCGGGGTCGATCCATAGGGGAGCTAATTATATAAAACCACAAATAATAAAAGAAACAAAGTTGAAGAGAACTTTGAGATATAATACTAATGTAAAGATTAAACAAAGATAAAACAATTTTCAAGGTTAGAGGATATAATGATGATATTTCAAATAAGTATACTCCAAACTCTTTTTATTACTTAACTGGAAAACACATACAAAAGAGGTTCCAATGGGATGATTTATCATTAATAGCTTGTTTTAAGTTATTAACATGATCATATTAATTATCTTATTTGAGTAATGTCAATTCTTGTAAATGTTGTCAAGGATTCATTGTGTTAACTTATATCAATCAAAAATCAAGATTCTTTCATAACATGTGTCGATTATCCATACAGTAGGCTATGAAAGAATCAAGTATTTATTGTACCAATGGTTGTATACCACGAATCTAGACTCACCACTTAACAAATACGGTATTGAGTAAGATAACAATTATAAAACATATTAATAGCAAACTTTCTTAAATATAAATATTAAAATCCATATTGAGTTTGTTCTATTGTTATTCTTACATCATTAGTGTAACATTTTCACCTTGACAAAATTAAACCTAACTAAACATATAAAAGAAGAAAAACATAAATAAGAAAATTTACCCCTTCTGTATTTGGACTCAATTTTAAAATGTTGATTTTTTGCATATTTTTTATAGTGCATATGTAAATCCTAAGATAATCAAGGCTGGACTAAATTAAAGAAAATAAACTAAACTAAAAAGAAGTGGGGGCAAAACGAATACATTTAAAGAAAATGGGGTCTAAATGCAAATAAGAATAATTATAGAGCATAAATACTACTCTTCTTACAAAAAAAAAACATATCTGGAACTATCATGAAGAAAGAAGAGAGGGAATTTTAGTATCTATTTTTACAAATCAAGAAAAAAACACCAAATTTCAAGAACCCATCCAAGATTTAGGGTTATAGGTAAAAATAAACACTGGTAGGCAAGGGATTAACAAGAAAAAAATTGAACAAAAAGAGAAGAGGGGAGGGTCGGTTGTCATTAGAAAGAAAAGGAGGGATCAAGACCTTGATTCATATCGGGTAAGATATTCTAAACATGATCTTATGAGTTGTTTTAAAGTCGATTATGAATTGATGCCTAGATGTTAAATTATAGATTTGAGTTCTATAACTCCAGATATAGTTAAAAATCTAAGGAGCGGTCAGATAGTAACAATTCAAAAACAAACAGTAGCAGTCCAAGTTTTCGTTGATGAGTGATTTTAACTATCTTAGAGGTAGAACTGGGTTCTCCTCAATCATAGAACTTGTAGCCTCATGTCTTATCTTTCCAATGACATAAATTTTGCTTGAATTGGAGTTCTATAACTCCAGATATAGTTAAAAATATGAGAAGAGGTCAGACAGTAACAGTTCAAAACGGACAGTAACGGTCCAAGTGTTTGTTGATTTGCGATTTTGACTATCTTAGAGGCAAAACTGGGTTCTCCTCAAACATAGAACTTGTAGCCTCATGTCTTATCTTTCCAATGACACAAATTTCTCTTGAACGGAGTTTTATAACTCAAGATATAGTTAAAAATATAAGGAGAGGTCAGATAGTAACAGTTCAAAAACAGACAGTAACAGTCCAAGTGCTTGTTAATTTGTGATTTTGACTATCTTAGAGGTAGAACTGGGTTCTCCTCAAACATATAACTTATAGCCTCATATCTTATCTTTCCAACGACATAAATTTTGCTTGAATCAGAGTTCTATAACTCCAGATATAGTTAAAAATCTGAGGAGAGGTCAGACAGTAACAGTTCAAAAACGGATAGTAACAGTCCAAGTGTTCGTTGATTTGTGATTTTGACTATCTTAGAGGTAGAACTGGGTTCTCCTAAAATCATAGAACTTGTATCCTCATGTCTTATCTTTCCAACGACACAAATTTTGCTTGAATATGAATTCTATAACTCCTAATATAGTTAAAAATCTGAGGAGAGATTAGACAGTAACAGTTCAAAAACGGACAGTAACAATTGGACAATGACAGTCCAAATATAAAGAAAGGAATGATAACTACGATTGGACAAAGAACGACAATAATAATGAGTGAAATGAGAAAAACATAAAGTACTAAGAAATGACTGAAAGAAAGACTTATTGGTTGTTAATATGGTTATTATAAAACATATCCTTGAATGAGGAAAAATTATAAGATAAACCTGTGATTTGTAGGAGGGACCATAGGTGTAGTGCAACAACATCAGTAGGGGAGCACGAGTAGAGCTTCTATTGCAGGTAGGTGAATCACACCTTTACCTTCTATGTAAATTCCATGTTTTTAATATATATTACTGATGTGAAATGTGAATTACCGAATGTATGTGTACTAAATGGGAAAGGTTGTTGTATGAATTGCTAAGTGATGAAATTATCACTGACAAATGAAATATGAAAGTGTGATTTGAGGCGTGAACTGGCATACATTCAGTGTATGTTAGGATCCCGGGTAAGGGGATCACCATGTTTTCGGCTAGCATTCATTCAGTGTATATTAGGATCCCGGGTAAAGAGATCGCTATGTTTCGGCTAGCATACATTCAGTGTATATTAGGATCCCGGGTAAGGGGATCGCCATGTTTCTGCTAGCATACATTCAGTGTATGTTAGGATTCTGGGTAAGGGGATCACCCTGCATCGACTCCTATGAGATGATGATGATGATGATGATACCAGTGAAAGGGGTATCAGAAATGGGTTAAACGAAGATAATCATGTTTGATCTTATAAAGCCTGGAATGGAGGTTAATAGTGAAAGAGAGAACGGTTATTAATAATTTGAATAAGAAAGAGATTCTAATGAAAACTAGAAAGGAGAAGGGAACAATATATGAATGCATGTTACCCTTTTAAAATTGCTTGATTCATGTTGTTATTTCTTTTTATGTGATAGTCACCTTTCAATAATATGTATTTTATTTCAGGAACATCACATGCACGACAGGAATAGATCCTAGTTTATATTTCCCTTATTGTAATTTAGGTTATAAGGGGTATACCCTTATATTTTGTAAACATGAAAATGTTTGTATAACTTAATTTGTATAATTAATGTTTAAACTTGATTGAATGAACTTAATCTCTGTAGTTCATGTAACCATTTTTCATGTCTAAGTATTTACTTTTATTTTCATCCGTGATGATATTTTGTTATATAATGTATATCATGAATATCGTGGGTAATAGGTCTGAGAATATTGTGGAAATTGAAACCCAAGACAATTGGGTCGGGATTTAAGTTATGAAATGCGAATTATTAGAAGTGTAAACAGGCTACATATCAATAACGTGGGACCTTCTGGTATAGGGGGGATTCCGTTGAAATTTTGGTAAATACTAATATGAAAACCATGAATATATATATATATATATATATATATATATACACACACTGTTTTCGGTTGACATAAGAGTGTTGTTTTTATTTCCAAGTAGGGGATGCTACAGCATTTGTATTTTGTTTGGGTGATTACTTGTTTTATAGTTTTTTCTCATACAAATTTGTTGTATAGATTTATGATTTGTATATGTTAGGGTTTCTTTTAGATTTTGTAAAATTGAATTTATTTGTAAATTGATGAAACTTATGTTGAATTTCTAACTTAAGTGTTTTGTGATAAAATAAATAATGACTTATTTAACAGGTTTGTTTTATATTTTGTTAATTTTATTACCTAATTGAAATTTTTGGTAAATGTGTAGAAATTTGAATTTATGTAGATAATTGATAATGAATTAAGATTATTATTGAAATAGATTGAATAAGTTTGAGTTAAATCAATATTGTTTTCAAATTATTTAGTTAATGTATTTAATGAATACATGTTGTCATCATTATTTTATATAGGTTTGATATAAGTAATGGATGATCGTTTATGGATGTATAGAGAGATTCATCCAAATAGTTGCAGATGGTGGATTATTGTAATGAGGTTTAAGGTTTTATTAATTAACACTATCTAATCCGAGAAATATTAGAGGAGGTGGTATTAGATGTTTATACAAGAAGTGTAAAAATAAAAAGTTTCACGAACCAAATGTTGTAATGATGCATCTTCTATAAAAGAAATTCATGGAGAAATACTTGTGTTGTTATGCACATAGAAAACCATATTTTCCTCACGATACCTTGATAGAAAAAATAGTTGAGTCTACTTCTAGTTCTAACAACATGCATGAAGTTGTAGATGAAAATAGTGATCCTTATAGGAATATGATTATAGATGCGATGAGAATGAATCAGAATTATTCCAATTAATATCTAATCATAGATGAAGAACCTAATACAGACGCGACTAGGTTATTTGATCTTTTAAAAGATTTTAACGAACCACTATGAGATGGTTGCATAAATCACAGTAAATTATTGGTCGTCGCACATGTGTTCAACATTAAATCGGGTCATAGGTTGAGTAAGGTTGGTTATGAAAGAATTGTTGATTGAACAAGAAGCATTTTACCTGAAGGGAATCAGTTGAAATAGAACTTCTATACTACTAAGTCCATGATGAAACTCCTTGGTTTAGGATACTAAAAAATTGACATGTGTCCAAACTTATACAGAGTTGATTGAGTTCAGAACATGTGGGCATTCTTGTTATAAACTTATGACTGGCAGGGGAAGGTCTTTTGTCGCACATAGAAAACTTAGATACTTTCAAACTTACCTAGACTGCAAAGGTTATTATGTCACCAAAGACTGCTGGGCACATGACATGACACCAATCACATCATGTGGTGGATAGAGTGATAATACACCCTTTCGATGGTGAAGCCTGGACATATTTTAACAGTGTGTATCCTTAATTTTCAATGGAGATAAAGAACGTGTGTTTTAGGTTATGTACAAACGGATTTAATCCAATCAGGTCATTTGTTTCTCCATATTCTTGTTGACTGATAATACTCACAGTTTACAACTTGCCACCAAAGATGTGTATAAGGCCGGAGTTTATGTTTTTATCTACGGTTGTTGTAACCCATTTTTGGGTCCCCCCACAAAAATAAAAATATATAGCCGGAAGAAATTAGAAAAATAATAAGAGGTGGGAGCGCTCAAAAAGAATAAAAAAAATTTTTTTTAAGGAGGTTCAGAAATGCAAGAAGTGAAATTTTACAGTAAATATTTGACTGATGAGAGCCCTGTTGGAAGAGAAAATTTAATTTAAAGAGAAAAGGGCCAAAATTGGATGTTTATGGACTCAATTGGATTTTATTGAAGGTTTATTGGAATTTATAGAGGTTTTGATTGCAAGGAAAATTGAGTTTTAAGTCAATTTAGGCTTTAATTGGAAGAAATTAAAGTTCTAGGGTCAAATTATAATTTTTGAGAGTTGATTTGGTTAAATCAAGGGCTTAATTGCATAAATATTGAAGTTTAAGGGCCAATTAGGGACTTAATTGAAGAAATCCAAAACCAAGGACCAAATTGGAAAAGGCACGTAAGTATAGGGGCTGCAATTAACAAAATCCGGGGGCCAAATTGAAGAAATTAAAAGTTTAATGGTCAATTAGGGATGAAATTGCATAAATCCGAGACCAAGGACCATATTGCAAAAGGCGCGTAACTCTGGGGCCGAAGATGAAGTTATGCCGGGATTAAATTGCATCAAATCAGAAGTTTTAGGGTCAATTAGGGAATAGTATTGAACGAAACTGAAAGTCGGAGGACTAAATTGAAAATTGGCAAAGAAATCCCTATTTTTATCACCAACGGTACTTTTCATTTTCTTTCCCACCGAGCTGCCCGAGTGGCCGACTTCCAGGCGCATTTTCTGCCTCGTTTGGCCCCCAAATCCAACAACGCGTGCACCAACATGTCCACCTGGAGCCCCTTTATCCCGGGGAGTGGTCCGGTCGGGTCAAAAGGCTTTGAAACAGCTCTGTTTATTGGCCCAAAATAGGCACCTCGGGCAGTCTGCAAATTTAGCAGTTCGAGGTGCACACTTTGGATCAATGGCTTGGATTCCTCGAGTCGAATCAAGGGCTGAGACGTTTTTCCCATTGAAGACAAGATTACCCTCTTTCCAGCCCTATAAATAGGACAAATTTTCATGCTCAAACGGTTGGCAGGAGGGAGCTCAAAATTGGCACAAAATAAACTTTCCCTGCCCGGTTTTCCTGCAACCAGCCTTCTCTTTCCTTTTTCTCTCCGTTGTGGCCTCCAGCCGCCACCACTGATCTCGCCACCGTCCTTCCCACGAAACACCACATCCCATCCATCACCCAGCAACCTCACCACAGATCACAGTACCTCTCTTTCTCTCCCTCTCTTCTCTACAAAAAAAAAAATCTCCTCCTTTGCCACCATGACTCCAACAGCGGCGGCGAAAGCAGAGGTAGCAACCATCTTGCCCAGAAGCTCTCTTCCACTCCTACCAGCAGCAACCGGAGTAGCAGCTCCTTCCTCAGTCACACCAACAACTCCAGCCGAGAGCTTTCCTTCTCCTCTGTAGGAATCTGCTCCTTCTTCTTCCAGCCAGGACCAGTGCACGCTAGCAAGACACTGCCTCTTCCGCGCCAGGTAAACTTTCCTTCCCCCTCATTTTATTTTCGTCACCTGTGTTTCCTGCTGCATGCAGAACGAATGTTCTGCATGCAGGACGATGGGGGGGAAATAATTCCCCCCGTTGGTTTCTTGTGCTGGGCCAGACTTGTTCTGGCCCAGTTAGTTTTGTTGCTGGCCCAGGCTGATCCTGGCCCAGCCCTGCCTTCCGGGTCGGGTCTGGCCCAGAAGAGAAATACCAGATTTTTTTTGGGCTGAGATCGGCCCAACACATTTTGGGGCTGAGTCCGGCCCAGTTCGTTGGGCCAGCCCAGCCCAGCCCAATTATATATTATATATTATGTATATTATATTGTGTTTTGTATTATTTATATCTAGATATATATATAGAAAAATTAATTAATTTCTTCGAAAATTATTTCAAAAAATATGTGATTTTCTGCAAGTTTATTACTGTATTTTGATCAATATCGGTTTGTATTTTTATACTGTAAAGATACAAATCCGGTATTAAAATACCCGGTTTTCGTCAAAAACATCAAAAAAAATACATAAAAAAATGTTTTTGATTTTAATACATACGGCCTAGTCTCTCCAATATATATATATATATATATATATATATATATATATATATATATATATATATTATAACATCATATTTTCATACAACAAAGGAAGTTTCAAAACAATATATGTATTAACATGCATTTTGGCTTTAATAACCAGTTTATTCAAGCCATGAGAACTAGGCCAATATTTCAAAAATTCTCAAAAAATCTTTTTGTCTCCTTTTAGTATTTGGGATTACGAATTTATACGTAAAACGTATTCCTGATATTAAAAATATGGTTTTTTACATAGACGTTAGAACAGTTAGGTTTTACCCGATAAGATAAGGACCTCCTTATTGAGAAGGACTTTTCTTGAACCATAGACGGACCAACAACTAGGAAACACAACGAGACCTTGAGTTTTATCAGACAAATAAACAATGCAGTTTACCTTAGGTAAGGCGTATTTGGGGTGCTAATACCTTCCCTTTACGCAATCAGTCCCCGTACCCAATTTCTAAGATCAGTTAGGGTTCCTAGTAGCCTCCAATAAATTACTAGGTGGCGACTCCCAACGAATCAACTCAAACGCAAACAACGAAAAATCGCCAACCGACGCCGCGCGGAGATTTTCGACGTGCGACAACGGTCATGCCTAGTCCTAATAGTCTAGGTCGAAATATAGATGACATCCGAGGCTTTGACTTATGATGTATTAAGGAAACAAAATTTTCTGATAAAGACAGCTTTGATGTGGACTATCAATGATTTTCCAGCTTATGAAATGATTTTTAGTTAAAGCATGCATGGAAAACTAGTATGTCTATGCTGCATGGAAAATTAGCATGTCTATACTGTATGGAAAATAACAAGTCATTCACACTAACAAACAGTAGTAAAAAATCTTTTTTTTACTGTCACTGGTAATTCTTGCCGGCGGATCATAGGTTTAGAAAGAGCAAAAAGGACTTCTTTGTTAGCATAGTTAAAAGGAATGTTGCACCGCCGCTTCTTTTAGGTAAAGAATTGTATAACGTGATGTTGAAGTATGGTGACATTGTGTTTGGTTTTCAATCCAGTAAGTAAAAGTTTTTTAATTTTGGTTTGACCCATAATTGGGTAAAGCGAAGTATTTTCTTGGAGCTTTTTTATTGGAAGACCAATCCGTCATAACTTTAATGCCATGCACATAGTAAAGAACATGTTTAAGAATATTTTCAACATGGTTGTCACACCCGACATCGCGGCGACCTTAAAAATTCAAATAGAAAGAACATATTTCTGGCATCTTATTCTTTTGGGGAGAAGTTATTGTTTAAGGAGTCATCACTTAGTATTATGGTCACTAGAAACCCTAACTGATCAACAGAGATTTTATGGTATGGGACTAGTTACGTAAAAGAGAAAATATTATCACCCTTTAAACGTGCTGCCTGTGACAGGCTGCATTGATGATTTTGTCTTAAATTGCTAAAAGTTTGTTGGTGTATGCTATGATAGTTTGCTTGTAATATTCATAAATCTGACGTCAGTGTTGTTAAATATTACATAAAAAAATATGAATGGTGTTCCTGACTCTGGCGTCAGTGAATAAACCAATAAAATGAATTTAAATCTATGCATGTATATATATTTTTTTTAAAAAAAGAAGGTATCGTATATAGAATTTGTATTTCACAGTAAAAATTCACAGATAAATTACATAGTGAAATACTTTTGTGAGACACTTAGAAATAAATTCAAAAGGATCCACGAATATTTTTGAATTTTTTATATAAAAAAATTTATTTGACCAAATATCAAAATAAAAAAAATAAAATAAAAGGAATTGAGCCGGCTGGACCTGAGGCCCAACTATATTTTTTATTTTATTTTATTTTATTTTATTTTATTTTATAATTTTTTTTAGATTAGGTCCAGCTCAGCCCGCGTGACTGGGCTGGACCCAACAAGCCTAGACGTTAAGCAAATGACTCTACTGGTCAAGCAACAGCACACACACTCAGCACAATACAAGAGTAATTAAAATTACAAGTGCATAGTGACAAGTGAATTATATTTGTATGTACAGCTAGTGAATTGAAATACAAAAGGTGAGGGAAAATGAGAGCTTACCTGGTGCAGCTGCGGGGTAAAAAAGAAGACGATGGTGACGACCGGTTAGCTCTGGCAGGACGATGTCTTCTCCCTCCTCGTTTCATGTCTGTCTCTTAACCTTTTTTTCTGGGTTTTCTTCCGGTCTTCTTCTGTCCCTTGTTTATGTCTTGTTTGCTTCTCTCTCTACTGGTTTTTTTTTCGCTCAGGAAGAAGATGATGGTGATAAAGGCACGAGGTGCTGCTCGTTGAATGGAAGCTCCCTCCTCTGTGTTTTCTCGTTTTCGTCTCTATGTTAGGCTTGTTTGCCTTCCCTGGTTCTGTTTCTCCTCCCTCCCCTGGTTTTTTTTATTTGTGTTTTTGGTCCCCCTCTTTCGGTCCCTCTTCCCCTCTGGTCCTCTTTGTTTCTTGGAATTTCCTCTGTTTTTCTTCCTCAGTCGCTCCTGTATTTGCCTGTTCCCCTGGCTTCTCTTTGTGTACTATTTTGAGGCAAAAGTTTGAGGTTTAATCCAATATAGATGGATGTATTCATTCAAGAGGTTAGAGTTTACACATGCATCGTAATTAAAATTTTATTGTCTTTCTTTGCATATTTTAAAACATTCATTTAATTCCATGCAGGTACTTGTTCAACCTTAAGAGAAAAGTAAAAACAAAGCACATATTGAGGCTTCGATATACGAAGCCTATATTGTTGAAGATATCTCTACATTTATCTTGTACTATTTTGAGCCTCAGTTGAGAACAAGAATCAACCGCGTTTCAAGGTATGACGATGGTGGGGAAGTGCCTTTAAGTGGGAACTTGTCAATATTCTCTCATCCTGGATGACTCATACCAAAAAATATTGTGAGAAGAAGATATTTATCAGAAATAAAATTCAGCCAAGAACATATCTTTATTTTAAAAAATAATTACTGCAAATGCAACTATTATTGATGGGGTTTACCAACAAAACTATTATGTCGATATATTCCCGAGAGTTGGAAAAGAATTACTATAAATATCACTGATATTGTTACCACCCCAATGAAATTACAGATGGTATTCTATCGGTGATATGTTATAGTTACTTATGGATATATCAACAGAATAAAACGGGTATAATTTTTTTAGCGTGCTTTATTCGCCTGTAAATCCATTAATATGTTTATTATTGACGTACTCACCGATAGTCCATAAATTATTTACAAGGTTTTTCCGACTAATTGTTTCCATTAGTAACATATTTACTAACGGACTATTAGTGTAAATACCGACATAAATTTTTGTCGATAAAACTATTAAATTTGGTAGTGTGCTTAACTATTTTGTTTCCCTTGCATCGTTTTGTTACCGCCTACACCATCCATTACATGTAATCACCTCATGTATAGTTTGGATTGTTACTTTATGCATTCACATCTTTCTATTTTTCATATTAGAGCAACTTAAAAATACATCATTATTGTTGTATAATACCTCTTTGTTTATCTGGTATATCTAAGATGTTATTTGTTATGCCCATTACATTATTATGTTAACATTGAATCTATTATGTGTTTTCAATATAGGATTGCATCAATATTTTTGTGAGGAATTATTAGTTTCAAGTATGTAGTTGTATGATAGTGTATTTTTTGTTATTTAAGTGAGCTGATTTTTTAGCTTGTCTATTTGATCGACCTACACTACTGATTACGAGTGTGTTTGGTAGTATTGGTGCGGGTGCTTTTCAAATAACTTTTTATGCCAAAATGCATGCCAATGATTTTTTTTATTTTTAAAAAATTATTTTTGATATCAGCACGTTAAAACGATCCAAAACATTCAAACCATATTAAATTTTAGCAAAAAAAAAAAATTTCAAATTTTTTGGGAACACGGGTTGAACCGCGATCCCAAACGCTTCCTAGATCATTCAAGAATGGTGAGCCTTGCCTCACTGCTAAATTACCTAATCGTAGTTTATACTTTTAAGTCATTTTTTTCCTTTGGTTCTTGTTTCACTATAAACAATGGGTTCAAATTCTTTTCCAATACTTTTTATTTTTAGATACAATGTTATCTCTATGTCAAAGTTGTGTCTAAACCTGAATTTTAATTTTCTTGGGTTGTTTATCTATTTTGTTGTGAGTTTCAAGATTGTTATCTCAGAAGTTTGCATCAATTAATGTTATTGATGTGAACTATATGGATCATTTGGCGAGTTTTCATTTCTTACCCTATGATTTTTATTGATTCTGGTGTTATTGTGCATCTACCTTAACACATGTCTCCTTACTCTTGCGGGTATGTCATTGCTTTATGCCTAACATCCTCCTCTAACACATGTAATTAAATAATATTATTTAGCTTTTTTATACATTATTAGCTTAATACATGAAAACAACTTTATTATAAATGAATAGAAGATAAATATAAATAAAACATCTCCTAGTCACATATCCCCTTGACATGGATTAAATTAAACTCAATTTTGCATCATACAAAACAAAAGTTAAGACTTGACCCAACTTAATGCATTTCCATTACTAGTTCCATGACTAAATCTCAAATTAATGCGTTTAATAATTAAGATATCTTTAATACAGTAATTAGACTTGCACTGGATTGTGGGTCATCTCGTTGATCAATGGGTTGAACCAACTGATTGATTATGATTAAAAAAAAAATACTATGATTCAACATAGAGGCTTATACAAGGGTAAAAAAAATACTAGTTTAAAAAGTGTTTTTTTTTAAAAACACTTTCCTGACTTTCTAATGTTTTGCCTACATTGTGGGAAACTAGTTAACAAAATTCACTTTGTCATTAAAGAAAAACATGAGCTTTTGATGTAACCATATTATTCGATAGTTTCACCCACATTTAACTAGTGTTTTGCCTATTGTTTTATGTATAAAATGCCTTGATATTCTTTGTTTTATATTTTGAAGGCACCTTTAGATGAAAGATGCAAAACGGAGTAAATTGGAGGTAATTGGCAGATTTGACCCTCAGTCGATGTTTTGTGCAGAGCGTGAGCTCGAAAAGTCGAAACGAAGTGATTCCAGTGGCATTAGAAAGCTAACATCCATACCTTTCTGGAAATCTAAGTCAAGAAAAATAAAAATACAAAGAGCATGGAAATCACATCCTTCAAATTCAAAGCTCGCATTCTGCCAGTGTTGACCTTTGTCCATTAAAAATTCAATATCTGGATCTGTAGATATCCAATTGATGCAAACTCAATTGTTTTGGATTCCTGACTCAAAGGTCTACAAACGCTCCAAATTGCAGCCAAAAACGATGTCATATGAGGGAGATATGAGTTTTCAAAGATGACAACTGAATTCTGCCAGCAATCAGGTTTCGTGAAGAAACGAATCCAAATTGCATCCCGAAGCATCAAAACCGGCATCCA
>Ga0325414_1004897_pt1 | contig 14067 bp, 10 predicted proteins | sample PopdelMetagenome_8_FD_206183 | JGI IMG/M metagenome (GOLD analysis project Ga0325414, IMG submission 206183) | Populus deltoides microbial communities from Bellville, Georgia, United States - Leaf-PdKOR-R3 | ecosystem: Host-associated > Plants > Phyllosphere > Phylloplane/Leaf | place: USA...
TGCAAACACTCATCCCATTGGCTTTTCGTGATTTGTTGCCAAAGGGGATATGGGATGCACTAACGGAGATTAGTCATTTCTTCAGAGACATATGCTCCAGCAAGTTGAATGTTGATCACATTGAAAGACTTGAAAAGAATATCGTCGAGACAATATGCAAACTTGAGATGATATTCCCTCCATCATTTTTTGACTCAATGGAGCATCTACCCGTACATTTACCGTTTGAGGTAAAAGTTGGAGGACCGGTCCAGTACAGATGGATGTATCCATTTGAGAGGTTAGATATTATAGTTGCTATGTAATTCATAATTAAATGTTTTTTTTATTTTTTTTTATAATTTTTGATTAATTCTATATATATATATATATGCAAGTACTTGTTCAATCTTAAAAAAAGGTTAAGAACAAGACGCATGTTGAGGCGTCAATATGTGAGGCCTATATTGTTGAGGAGATCTCAACATTTATCTCATACTATTTCGAACCTCATTTGAGAGCGAGGATCAACCGTGTTCCATGGCATGATGATGGTGGTGAAGTGCCTTCAAGTGGGAACTTGTCAATATTCTCTAATCTTGGACGACCCACACCTAAAAATGCCGTGAGGGGAAGATATTTGTCTAAAATAGAGTTCAGACAAGCACACAATTATATCCTATTTAACTATGATGAGCTGAGACCTTTTATTAAGTAAGTAGATGTTCGACATAAACTTTGTCAAGAGTGTACTATTTATGTTTTGTGATACCATAAACTCATATAATTCTGACTAAACCTTGCAGGCAACATCGACGATACTTACTGTCCAATAACTCACAGCTGACGGAATCCCAGATCTTTCAATTACAAGATGAACAATTTGCCACATGGTTTAGAACACATGTAAGTCCTATCACAAACTCATAATCTCTTGCAATTTAATTCACTGTACGTAAATATATATTACATAATATCTATTTATTGATTATTGTTGTATTTAATATACAAGGTTTATCAAATGGGAGTTAATGCTACTATTTCACTGTCTTTACTAAGCCTAGGCCTTGAAAGAAAAGTCAAGTGCTATAACGGGTATTTTGTCAATGGATATATCTTTCATACTGAAGAATATGGGCATGGAAGAAAGACATACAACAACGGTGTTTGTATTAAGGGATCGACTTCTAGTGAGTTTGAAGTTGACTACTACGGTAGATTGGAAGAGGTCATGGAACTGCAATATCATAGCGAGCAGAATAGAGTGTTTTTATTCAAATGTTATTGGTATGACACAACTGACAGAGAAATCAGAGTAGATCCTCACTATGGTCTCGTTGAAATCAACTCAAAAGCTAGACACCGCAACGTAAACGACGTCTTTGTTTTCGCAAAGCAATGTCAACAAGTTTATTACACATACACCCCTTCCTTTAGAAGGGACCGATCAAGAGTTGATTGGTTATCCGTTTTAAAAAAAAAACCCAGGGGTCGTGTCGAGGTTGTTCAGGATGAGAACGAAGACACAAGTGTGATAGATGAAGTCTTGCAAGCTAGTGAGTTGGTTGAACCATACCGAGTTGCTCCTTCGATTGACTTAGAAGAAAATTTGAATTTTCGTGTTTTCGACGATAGTCTTGTTGATGTTGATGTAGAGGAGTTGAATGCTGTTTTGAGCTCTACTAGTGCAGTACAAAATGTTGATGAAGAAGACGATAACCACATTAAAGAGCGCGATGAAGCGGATGATAACAATTCAATTGAGGACGAAGATGAAAATTCTGACTAAACATGTTGTAAAACCTTATTTTTATAACATAATATTTTGGAACATGAAATATTTATTCTTTTTTAATTGTCAGCTCCTGTTATTGTGTTGTGTGTGATCTAAGTGTGCAGGAGGATAGAAGAAAATTAACGTAGAAGCCGCATAAATTTTGACTGTTTTACCGACGGCCTTTTCCGACAGAATAGTGCCGTCGGTGTTTCACAGAGAGTTGGAAACAAATTACGGGCTTGTGCCACAATTTCCGACGGACTCACCGACCGACGCAAGCAATCACCGGCGGAAATACCGATGGAATAGTTCCATCGGTATTTCACAGAGAGTTTGAAAAAAATTACGGGTTGTGTCACAATTTCCGACGGACTCACCAACCAACGCAGCAATCACCGGTGGAAAATACCGATGGAATAGTTCCGTCGGTATTTCACAGAGAGTTTGAAAAAAATTACGGGTTGTGCCACAATTTCCGACGGACTCACCGACGGCAATTACCGACGGAAATTACACATCCCGAAGCGCACGCCTGTCAGAGCAGCCACTATTACCGACGGAAATTCCATCGGTAATTTCCGTCGGTAATTGCCGTCGGAATTACCGACGGATAAAAACAAAAGGCGGCATTTTCGAAAATTTTGGTGCGCATTTCAATTTATTTACTGTCGGAATTACTGACGGAAATAAATGCCACCGACAACATTTAATGTTCCGTCGGTAATTCCGACGCGAACATTGGCATAGAAAACCCCCCTTCCCCCCCCCCCCATTTCATTTCTTCTCTTGGCTCTCATCTCTATTTCTTCTCCTCCCAGTTTGCAGTTTAAGTTTTGGAAGAGATTTAATTGTTTTGGTGATAGTTTTCAACATATTAAAAGGTATGTAATGGTTTTTCTTTATCTTTGTATTTTTTTATTTTAATTATCATTATTTTTTTGGTGTTCTTTGTTTTGTGTATTTTTATAGATAAAATCTAAAAATCAACACTATTAAGGTAAGCATTTTTTATTCCAAAATTTATTTTGAATTAATGTATTGTTTGTTTTGTATTTAGGATGTTTTGTTTAGTGTTATTGAAATATAGAATTAAATTTAATTAGTTTATATTAATTTTAGGATATTATTGTTTGCATTGGAATAATTGTTATTGTTGAATTTATGTTATAAATGTGAATTGAAATATAGAATTAAATTTAATTAGTTTATATTAATTTTAGGATATTATTGTTTGTATGGGAATAATTGTTATTGTTGAATTTATGTTATAAATGTGAATTGAAATATAGAATTAAATTTAATTAGTTTATATTAATTTTAGGATATTATTATTTGTATTGGAATAATTGTTATTGTTGAATTTATGTTATAAATGTGAATTGAAATATAGAATTAAATTTAATTACTTTATATTAATTTTAGGATATTATTGTTTGTATTGGAATAATTGTTATTGTTGAATTTATGTTATAAATGTGAATTGAAATATAGAATTAAATTTAATTACTTTATATTAATTTTAGGATATGATTGTTTGTATTGGAATAATTGTTATTGTTGAATTTATGTTATAAATGTGAATTGAAATATAGAATTAAATTTAATTAGTTTATATTAATTTTAGGATATGCTTGTTTGTATTGGAATAATTGTTATTGTTGAATTTATGTTATAAATGTGAATCGAAATATAGAATTAAATTTAATTACTTTATATTAATTTTAGGATATTATTGTTTGTATTGGAATAATTGTTATTTTTGAATTGGTATAGATATTAGGTTGTATATATGATGTTGATGGAGATTTTATGGATTGTGGTTATTGTAAAGATTACAGGTTTGAAAACTGTGGGTAGTCTCCAATATAGGGGAGGTGCTGCCGAATTTTTATTAATGATTGAATTCCTAATGATATTAGGTTGTATATATGATGTTGATGGAGATTATATGGATTGTGGTTATTGTAAATATTGCAGGTTTGAAAACTGTGGGTAGTCTCTAGTATAAAGGAGGTGCTGCTGAATTTTTTTTTAAAATAATTAAAGTTAATTTATATAATAATTCATATACATTTGTGTAGACGCGTCAAATGAAATGTACATCACGTCGTCAGCAGACGGTTGCACATAGTTCTTCTAGCAGCGAGGAGGACATCTCCTTAGGTGCTGATCACGGCGATGTATCTGCGCCACCGTGTGATGCTTCCTCTTCTACCGCAGTTTCTCAGCGCAGAAGCGGCGTGCCTTCACAGCGGGGTCAATTCACCCACAAGTACCAAGCACAATGGAAGGATGACCTCTCAATGTAAGTTTGTTTAGGTTTTAATTTTTTTTAATACTTATAACATAATTTATGAACAAATAATTAATTTTTTATTATTTAATTTCAGGTTCACAAACATTGAGGCTGCCAGGACAATTACAATGGCGATGAAATCGTCGATGGAGATTTCATTGTTTCAGTGGAGTCAGGTCTCCTGAGTGGAGACCTAATATCGATGCCTGGTTTCGGCGATTTCAGGTAGGTGTTAATTTTTAATTTCCAGTTTATTTTTAATAAATAATTTTTGTAATTTTATATCTTGTACTATTTTTATTTTCAATGAATTATTTATATATACAGAATAAATTTGAGTGGGATAGCAAGGACAACAATGTTGTCAGGAGAGTATGGGAGAATCACGCGGCAACTAGGTAACATCGAAAATAATATTTATTTTTGATTTATAATTTTATGTTCTAAATTCTAATTAGTTACTATGGATGCAGGTTGCGTGATTTTTGGTATGACACTAAAAAAAAGGCGAAAAGATATGCGAGGGACAACGGTGTTGAAGGCTGGAATGAGGTGGCAGTTTGGCGGGAATTTAAACCGCTATTCATCTCGGGAGATATATGGGCGGCATATATTGAGCACGTGACGTCTGAACGGTTCTCACGGCGCTCACAATCCAGAGCCGTCAACCGGAACCGGAAAATTCATGGTTCGGTGACCACACACACCGGCGGCTTCGTCCCGTTCAGCGCACATGCGAAGCGGATGGTAAGATTATTTTAAATGAAATATATCGTTAATTAATTTGTTGTTGCTTATAAATATATTTCACTTGCAATCTTTTTTTTCCTTACAGGCTACGTCTCTTGGACATGAGCCGAGTCCAATGGAGCTATTTCTAGAGACGCACGTGCGAAGTCAAGACCGCCAAAAGGGGGTGCAGCAGTACGTGGACAACCATGCTCAGCATTTTGTGGTATGTTCGATCAATCAAATTATTTTGTAAGTTATTATTTTCTTGAATTGAATATGATGATTTAAAAAAAAAATTCAGGAGACCTATAATAGCCGGTTGAGAGAGAGATATGAGGACGATCCTTTGACCCAACCAGATTTCGATCCGGATTTGTGGATGGAGGTCGGATCGTCTGGTGGGCCCGATAAAAATTGGGTCTACGGGCTCTCCAACACGACGGCCGAAAAATTATGGTCGGCCCATAGTGTCTCAACTGTTGGGAGCTCTCCATCAGTATCGAGCACCCAATCAGAGGAGTTTTTAGCCTTGAAATAACAATATGAACGTCTCTCGACGGATTATGCTCAGCTCCATCAAATGGTCATGGAGATTAGATCAAAGATGGGTGATGATCCATGTGCTCCTTCTTTTTTGTCGTACGGTCCCGGCAACAACCAGCCTCCTCCTCCTCCTCCTCCAGCTCCGCCGCTATTTTAATTAGTTTAATTTTGTTTTTTTAAAACATTAAATTTGTAATGAATATTTCGATGAATATTATTTAACATTAATTTTACATTTTTAATGTCTAATGAAAATTTATTTGGTTATAAGTTTTTAACTGTTAATTAAGAATTTTTTTTAATATTTTAAATTTATACCGACGGATTTACAGAGAGAATTTTTCCGTTGGTATTGTAGGATCGTTTACAAAATTTACGGCCGTGCCCCAATCACTGACGGAAATTCCGTCGAAATTACCGTGGCTTTTACCGACGGAAATTCCGTCGGTAATTAAGTTGAATTTTACCGACGAATATTGCGTCGGAATTACCGTTGAATTTTACCGACGGATACTCTGTCGGTAACTTTGGCGCGCTTATCCGTCTGTAATTCCATCGGCATTTCCGTCGGTATTATTTTTTTTATTACCGACAGAAATGGCGACGGAATTATAATTACCGACGCTCATGACGCCGACAGAATAAATCCGTCGGAGATACCGTCGGTAATAATTTTACCGACGGTTTTTGTTCCTTATACCGACGGAATGAATCCATCAGCAAAACTGTATAATTGCATAGTGCAAACAAGACTAACAGCTACTAACAGCATTTTAACCATTTCATTCTCTAATTTTTTGACATGTGATAGGACTAGAGCCTTTAATATTTTTATATTTCCCCTTAATTTACATTTCCCCTTAATTGCAGCTTGGAGGAGCCAAGCATAAGATTGGAACAGGAAGCAAACAGGTAATAGGAGATTGAAGTAGTGAACATTGTAAAATGAAACATTCAAAAATCTTAACTTTTCTAACAACCTTTTCATTTCCTTATACCACTACTGGCCAAATTGAATTTCATGAGGCGTGAATGAATTAGGGTTCTCTTATAGCCTTGAAATTATAGAGGAATAAAAAAAAACTCTCGTATTTTTCAGAAAAATTACAATTAAATAATCTAATCTTAAAACAATACTCCAATTGTTGATATAAAAGTTTAAAACCGATTTAATTAAAAAAATTCAAAATTAAGTGCAAAATGGGCTTGAAAGAGACCCAACACGAGAGAAAAATCTGAAATAAACTCTTGATGTTCAAAATAGCCCACAAGCAAGGCTTAAATAGCTAGGGCCGAGAAAATTGCCAAAATAGATAAATACTGATTATTCAATAAATAAATAAAATATTGCCTTGTTTTAAGTTTAGACTTATGTTCTTTCAGCAAACAAAATTTTTGCTTTACCACATTCATTCGGTTCTATCAATTATTTTTTTAATTGAGAAAATACAATACTGTAAACTATTACAATTGTGAATAAATTCCAATATTATTAGGGATATAGTAATCACAAGAAGCCAAGAAATATTGGTTGGTTGCTCATCTAAGACTAAAACGCAACATAATTAAGACATATAACAACGAAACAAACAAATATGGATACAAGCACAAGGACAAACACAAGTCATGTCAAAACAGAAAAGCCAAGCAACAAGAACCAGACACTTCGACAGAACACTTCTCACAGGCAAATTGCTAAACATTTTGTGAGCAACCATTGATTTGGAATGCGACTGCTTCCCCACAGAGGATTGCAACAAATTCAGAAAGCAGCCCACACGCTCATGATAAGACCCAATCACCTTCTGAATCTGGACAACTTGCGAAAGTTTATAGCCAAAAAGCAGAAGCAAGTGTCGATGGATTCTTCAATGAAGTAAAACCACCTGCGTCGCCAATGCGGATTTATGCACAGTACTGCTGCAATTGTCAACACCGCAATTATGTAACACACACCAAAGCTGGCATAGAAACTGTACATGTCTATGAAGCCACCATCTCCATTGAAATCGTTAGGCACTCTCGCTGATGGTGATTCTGTTTTGTCGCAACTGTTTTGCAATGGAGGTCCACAAAGAAGAGGATTCCCTTTATAACTGCTTTCATCAAAGGTAGCAAATTGATATTTCATCTCCGGTGTTCTTCCTGACAAATTATTGTACGACACGTTGAAAACAGCTAGAAAGGTGAGTTCAACGAGTTGTGCAGGAATTCTCCCATTCAAGTTGTTGTGAGAAAGATCCAAGCTCTCTATCTGCTTCAGGTTGGAGAAGGATGAAGGGATCAATCCAGTGAGATTATTTTGTGACAGATTTAGAGCATATATCCCACTTAAGTTTCCCCATTCTGTCGGGATTTCTCCAGTGAATCTGTTACAAGAAAGATCCATAACAGACATGGAACGAAGGATATCGCCTTCGTAAGTGTAGAAATTTTTCTTTGCTGTAAGCTCTACAGATATTTTTACACTGATCTCTGGCCACAAAATTTTGTCATCAAGAGGAAATTCTCTTCCCCCTATGGATGCAAATATTTCTTCCCAGCTTCCATCATCTTGTATCCCCGTACTAGTGTCAACCAAAGTTTTTTCATATGATTCCGTAAAATTTAAATTGCTCAAACATGAGGGTAACGGACCAGAAAAGTTATTTTCTGAAAGATCCAATATGCTTAATTTCCTTAACAAGCATAACTGATGAGGAAGTTTCCCATTGAATTGATTAGATTTGAGAACAAAAATGCTCAATTCCGAAAGGCTATCAATCCAATTTGGAATGGGCCCAGTTAAGTTGTTATCGCCGAGATCTAATGTCACCAACGAAGAGAGATTATAAAAATCATATGGCAGTGGACCGCTCAATCTATTTCCGTATAGGTGGACATAGCGTAAATCTAATGCATGGAAGCCCAACGGTAATGACCCAGACAGATTGTTTTCAGAAAGATCTAAAAATTCAAGCCCAGAAGAATTGAAATATTCTATTGGAATGGTACCTTCAAAACGATTACTGGACAAGTCAATTCAGCAGCGCCGTCTTCGCTAGTGAGCCAGCAGCCCACACACAGCAGCGCCGGGGCAATATCTTTCAACCAGCCTCGCCGACTGCCGAGCACTCCCTTCTCCTCAAGCGGCAGCCCGAACACAGCGACACCAACAGATCAGCAGCCATCCTTCCTCCTTCTGCCAGCTACCCAAAACGGAGAGGAAGACAAAAAAAACCCATAGAAGAACAAATCTGCAGTGAAGCAGATCTAAAGGAGAAGCGAGATAGGCAGATTTGAAAACAGTGAAAGAAGATTAAAACAACATGTTGTTGCGTTTTGGTCTTTTTGCAGGTGACAGTGGTTGTTAGCGCCTGTGCAGGAAGGGAATGGGAGAAGAAGCTTAGCAGACCCACCCATTTCCCTTTTTGCGGCGGCGCGTGGAGGAGACGCGCAGCCACTGTTCCTGCAGTTGCAGAAGGCCTTCCCTGCAATTTCTAGAGTTTTAGGGGCTATTTTGTAAATTTTAAATTGTTTAATGTAATTTTTGTTTAGATGTTTTGAACTTGTATTTTGAAGTGTGGATGTAAAAAAAAAAAGGAAAAAAGAAAAAAAATATAGTAAAAGTGTATGTATGTGTTTGTATTTTTTTTATGAATGTTTTTTATTTATGATAAATTGCAAAGAATAAAGAAGAATTTAATATTTTGATTTGTTCACGGTCCAGAATTATTAACTTATACGTAAGTTGTATTTCTAATATCCGATGAAAAGACAAAATTTTTAAAACTTCTTTAACACGTCAAAGTCATGAAGCAGCTTACCTCAGGTAAGGTGCATTAGGGGGTGCTAATACCTTCCTTAACCACAACCAGTCCCTTACCCGCGAATCTCTGACAAGACCAGTACATTCGGGTTCCCTAGTAGCCCTTAACTAAATACTAGGTGGCGACTCCCAACGAACCAATCAAAGCAAAATGCATAACGAAAAATCGCCAAGCCGATGCCGCGCGGGTGACATGCGACACTAACAATCACCCCATTTGCCATTTATGTGTGCGATTGTCTTCTTGCTTCTTCAGCACATGCTTGCATTCTGCAGCTCTTCCAAGCTTACCATTCCGAGAGCATCTATGGCCAAGTTTACAGGTACTTGCAAAACCTTTCAATCACCAGAGTCACCCAAGCACCTCTTTGCTCACTCCAAAGGATCACTTCAACCAGATGGTTTATCACATCTCATCTGAAGAGTGTTTAACACTTGTCTCTGAAACAACATCCCCCTTCAAGCATATCAACCATGCTTGGCCCGGAATGATTTATCAAGCCTTACATCAAGGCTTACAACACCCCCTCAAATGGATATTTCCAAGTGCGACAGTCATTGAGTATTTCAATGTGATCACTAGCTCACCACTCTTCCAAGAGTCTACTCATATCGGAGTTGCGTCTGCCCTCTGTTCCTTCATAGAAACCACGCCTTACTTCTCCGTGAGTCTCCCGCTCTTAGTCTCAAGAGTCTAGGTAGCTCTCCACCTTTAACCATGGGGGCAACTCATTAAAGGTTGATCCATCTCTAACTTTATACTCTGAGTATTACAATGTCATTACAAACAAATATAATATTACAAAATTTAAAACAAACAATAACATGTGCCATAGCCCAATTATTGAATTTTCAAAAAAAAAAAAAAATGAATGAATTGAAGATGGGGTTAAAACAACAAAAATTGAAAGTTTAGGGACTAATAAGGATCGAATTATAATTTGGGGAGTCAATTTGGTCAAAATTGAAAGAATTGAAAGTTTGAGGACTTAATTAAACTTTGATTTAATTAATTAACGCAATCAAGAGTTTAATTGAAAAAAATACCAAAGTTTAGGGTTGATTTGGGGTCTGAGAATCAAAATGAATAGACAGTGATACTATAAGGGGATTTGGGGTCTGCTAATTTACCTTGACACATTGGCCAACAGACAATACTTTAAGAGTAGGCAATGTTCCAATGTTCTAGAGAAAGTTTAATGGGAGAGAAGTACAATCTAGATGCAATTCTTCAAGAGTGCTCGAATTGAAGAAAGTCCTTGTGAAAGAGAAAGAAGAAAAGGTACGATGAAAATAGTGGTGGTACAGAGTAGCCATTCCTTTCAATATTATTAATTAAGATTTTAAGAAACTAAACACTAATTTACGTTGACTTAAAGTAGTATCCTTGAGAGAAAGGGTCTTGAGGGATGGTTTTTATTCCTTAAGATTGCGTTTTTGTCAAGAAGGATAGATTGGAAGTATCCATTCTGTGTATTGTAATATAATCATTTGTTAAGCTTGGCTTAACAAAATGAAGCAGAAGGGTGAGAAGCAGGGGAGGAGAAGAAGGAAAACAGAGAATTGAGAGACTCTTACGTAATCCTCCTACTTACACGGTTTCTTACAATAATTGTCAAGAAGTAATTTTTAATCATCCTAATTTTTATTAATCTTTAGAGATGAAAGCGCTGTCAAACAATGATGAAATGCTATCATTGATTACTAAATGGATATAAAGTCCTCAATTTTCTCAAGAGAATGTAACTTACTATTGTTTCCTGTCAACCCATTGTTTCCTGTCACCCCATTGTCTGATAGATCCAAAGACTTGAGAGAGGCAACCCATTGAAAATGATAATCTAGTACGAGGATTTGTACTTTAGTTCGTGCTGAGTTATGGACGGTTATTACAGGGCTAGAGTTGGCTTGGTCTTTGGGCTTTCACAAGATTATTTTGGAATCTGATTTTTTAATTGTGGTGGGTCTGCTTTTGAAACAATCCATGAAAACTGATGCTAACTTTGCCTTGGTTAACAGAGCTCGTGAAGCTCTAAGTAGAGATTAGGTAGTCCAAGTGCAACATTCTTAAGGGAAGCGAATGCTGCTGCTGATTGGCTTGCTAATTTTGGGCTTTCAGGCATCTACTTTTTAAGGAGGATTCGATTATTAATGACCCTCCAGAGGGCTTGTATTGGTTTTTATACTATGACTTTATTGGAACGGTGTTCCCTCGTTTAATTTAATTTTGGGCTTTAGCCCCGATTTATAACAAAAAAAAACTCCTATTCACGAGTTCATTAAGGTATTCCTCTGCTACTTCCTCCATTGTAAAGCCTTGCTTCTCTTCCACTAACCTTTCAACTATCCATAGCCGGATCAACTTCATTCTTTTTATCAAATAATCGTCTGGAAAAACACTTAAATACAAATAACACTGTTTGAGGTAGTAAGGAAGATTATCGTAACTTAGTTGAAGTATTCTACGTAGACTCCCAAGGTGGTCGTTACTTTTCAATTCTGTAGCTAGGCAGTCATGGACTTTCTTCCATTCCAAACCTCCATTTTTCTTCTTCGACAGTAGGCCTCCTATTGCTACAATTGCAAGTGGCAGTCCCTCGCACTTCTTTACGATATTTCGACACATCTCTTCCAGTTATGGAGGGCATACAGCTGTTAGGATAGTAAGATTTACACAGAAAAAGGAACAGAGAGAGATGAAGAAAAGCAAAGAAGAATTCTGTTAAACAAAGAGAAAGAAGAAATTCTGTTTTGATTATCTGTTTTATTAATTGAATGTTGTTCCTTTATTTGACATCAGTTTATATATTACTACAGTAGCAAGCTTATTCACGTTATCTATTCTTCACTAAACAATACTAACTGATTCTCTTAACTGACAAACAAGACTAACAGCATTCTAACCATTTCATTCTATAATCTTTTGACATGTGATAGGACTAGAGCCTTTAATATCTTTATATTTCCTCTTAATTGCAGCTTGGAGGAGCCAAGCATAAGATTGGAACAGGAAGCAAACAGGTAATAGGAGATTGAACAATCTGAAGTTGAGAAGTAGTGAACATTGTAAAATGAAACATTCAAAAATCTTAACTTTTCTAACAACCTTTTCATTTCTGGCCAAATTGAATTTCATGAGGCGTGAATGAATTAGGGTTCTCTTATAGCCTTGAAATTATAGACGAATAAAGAAAAAAAACTCTCGTATTTTTCAGAAAAATTATTATTAAATAATCTAATCTTAAAACAATACTCCAATTGTTGATATAAAAGTTTAAAACCGATTTAATTAAAAAAATTCAAAATTAAGTGCAAAATGGGCTTGAAAGAGACCCAACACGAGAGAAAAATCTGAAATAAACTCTTGATGTTCAAAATAGCCCACAAGCAAGGCTTAAATAGCTAGGGCCGAGAAAATTGCCAAAATAGATAAATACTGATTATTCAATAAATAAATAAAATATTGCCTTGTTTTAAGTTTAGACTTATGTTCTTTCAGCAAACAAAATTTTTGCTTTACCACATTCCTTCGGTTCTATCAATTATTTTCTTAATTGAGAAAATACGATACTGTAAACTATTACAATTGTGAATAAATTCCATATTATTAGGGATATAGTAATCACAAGAAGCCAAGAAATATTGGTTGGTTGCTCAACAAAATTAAGACAACAAAGAAACAAACAATTACTGATACAAACACAAGAACAAACACAAGTCACATCAAAACAGAAAGGCTAAGCAACAAGAACACTTCCACAGAACACTTCTCACAGGCAAATTGCTATACATGTTGTGAGCAACCATTGATTTGGAATGCGACTGCTTCCCCACAGAGGATTGCAACAAATTCAGAAAGCAGCCCGTACGCTCATGATAAGACCCAATCACCTTCTGAATCTGGACAACTTGGGAAAGTTAATAGCCAGAAAGCAGCAGCAAGTGTCAATGCATTCTTCAATGAAGTAAAACCACCTGCGTCGCCAATGCCGATTTATGCACAGTACTGCTGCAATTGTCAACACCACAATTATGTAACACACACCAAAGCTGGCATAGAAACTGTCCATGTCTATGAAGCCACCATCTCCATTGAAATCGTTAGGCACTCTCGCTGATGGTGATTCTGTTTTGTCGCAACTGTTTTGCAATGGAGGTCCACAAAGAAGAGGATTCCCTTTATAACTGCTTTCATCAAAGGTACCAAATTGATTTTTCATCTCCGGTGTTCTTCCTGACAAATTATTGTACGACACGTTGAAAACAGCTAGAAAGGTCAGTTCAATGAGTTGTGCAGGAATTCTCCCATTCAAGTTGTTGTGAGAAAGATCCAAGCTCTCTATGTGCTTCAGATTGGAGAAAGATGAAGGGATCAATCCAGTGAGATTATTTTGTGACAGATTTAGAGAATATATCCCATTTAAGTTTCCCCATTCTGTCGGGATTTCTCCAGTGAATCTGTTACAAGAAAGATCCAAAGCAGACATGTAACGAAGGATACCGCCTTCGTAAGTGTAGAAATTTCTCTTTGCTGTAAGCTCCACAGCTATTTTTACACTGATCTCTGGCAACAACAATGTGTCATCAGGAGAAAATCCTCTTACCTCTATGGATGAAAATATTTCTTCCTCGCTCCAATAATCTCGTGACCCCCAATCAGGTTTGTCAAAATTGAGGCTCAAAAGCTTAATTCTTCATTGAAACTTTGTAGAATATATACAAGAAAATCATATCTCAGCATTTAGTGTGTGAGATATTATAGGCTATTGTTTAGGAATTAATACAGCTTAAATATTCTAAATATAGTATTTGCTAATTTACAGCTTTTGTTAACACTCCCCCTCAAGTTGGTGAGTAGATATCATCAACTCCCAACTTGTCAAGTGAATTGTGGAATGTCCTGCTTGACACTGCCTTTGTCAAAATATCTGC
>Ga0325414_1004898_pt1 | contig 14065 bp, 4 predicted proteins | sample PopdelMetagenome_8_FD_206183 | JGI IMG/M metagenome (GOLD analysis project Ga0325414, IMG submission 206183) | Populus deltoides microbial communities from Bellville, Georgia, United States - Leaf-PdKOR-R3 | ecosystem: Host-associated > Plants > Phyllosphere > Phylloplane/Leaf | place: USA...
AATATACAATTTGGATGGGATTCACGTTATGGACTTAGATAGTTAATTATACCGCGCTATGTTGTGTGTTTATTATTTCTTTTCATTGCAAAAAAAAAAAAATAATGAGATGATATGTATTTTTTTTTAAAGAAAAAAAACTCAATATTATTTCATCTCGAGATGAAAAATATTAAAAAGTAATAAAAAAGAATCGAGTCAAACTTGATGAACCTGTTAAATTTATGACTCTAGATATGATATCAGGATAACTCAATAAAAAAAAATAAATAAACAAAAAATATTAATTTAAAAAAAATAAAAAACAAAATTCCTTTAAATATTACCTCAAATTAAATGTCAAAAATTAGGCCAACTATTTTTTTCATTGGAGAAAAGATATCAAAACTATGCTTTGTAAACATGGATTAAACTCTCAAACATGTAATCTATTAAATTTTTTATCCGGATTAACCAATAAGCTTTACACCTAAAAAATTAAATGATGAAGGATGAAATCAATCAATTCAATTCAAAAATAAAATAAAATTCCTTTAGAAAGTCTAAATTTAACAAAGATAAAAAAAAAACTAAAAGCAATGCGACTTTTGTTATTTTAAAATTAACTAAAAAAACTCATAAAAATGAATATAAAATAATAAAATGGTAAAGGATGAAAAAAAATTAAAAAAGCAAAAAAACCACGGATACCCATATTCGTGTCTACTTCATAAACCAGAGTCAATCTCTTAAACCCGTGAACCGTTAAATTCTAGACCCGGACTTAACTAATAAACTAAACACTCATCTAATTAAATGTTGGAGGATGAAATAATAAAAAAATCAATAAAAAAAATCTTAGGAGGTAAAAAAAATACAATAATAAAAAAGATTAGATTTGACAAGAAAAAAAAAGAATGATAAAACTACTAAAAAAACAATTGCAAAAACCATCTAAAAAATAGCAATAAAAATAACAGGAACCAAATTTGATAGGTGAAAATATCTATTGGGGGTGAAAATAAAAACAAATCTTAATTTAACAAATTATTCCTAAAAAATTGTAATAAAGAGAATAATGATGAAATTAAAAAAACCTCTTAATTCCATAAATTACGTTAAATTTTAAAAATTATAATGAAGAGAATAAATATGAAATTTTAAGTATAACAAACCTTAGGGGTTGGTTTGATTTCTTTTAAGACTAACATGACAATTAAGTAGGAGAGAGGAAAAAAGAAAAAAAAATAAAAGGTTACATGCGCCACTCCAGCCACCTTCGAGCTAGACGAACTACTTATTCATGGAGGGGACATTAAGATGCTTGCCCATTCTGCACCCGAGATAACCCCATGTAAAGAAAAGTGAAAAAAATAACAACGCTCAAGGACTAATAATTTAATGGCAAATGATAAAACTAAATAAAAAATTAATTTTAAAAAAACCAAGTCAACCTATGTTAACTCGACTAACTTGGAAACCAAGATATGAGATGGGGATAACCCCATAAAAAAAAAAGCTGAACAAATCACAAAGTTCAAGACCCAATAAATAAATGTCAAATGATAAAAGTAAAAGAAAAAAAAATCTAAAAAGGATTAAAAAATACTGAATTCAAACCAGACAAATCATTGAAACTGTTGGACCGGGTCATGAGAGTGAGACAACCCTGTAAAAGGCATAAATAATTACAAAGCAAAATTCTCAATTATAAAAAACTAAAAAAAAAAACAATGACAACTAAATCTTGCACCAAAAATAATTAAAAGAAACAAATTAGGGATCAAATTGAAAACAAAATAAATGAAGAAAATGACAAAAAAAAAGTAATGAAACAAATAAGGACCAAAATTTGAAAAAAAAATGAATTAAAATTCTAAAGGGCAAAATCAAAAAATTACAATAAATGCAAAGGATAAAAAATATCAATCAAAAGACTGAGGACTATATTTGATACCAAAAATAAATTAAATAACATGCGGAGGGGGATAAAATTAAAAAAAAAAACTTAAAGAAGCATTAATATCAAAGCAAATAGAAATCAAAAGAATGAGGACCAAACTAAAAACAAATATAAAATAGAGGACACAACTAAATTTTTAAAGGCCTGACACAAACTCCAAGGCACAAGAGAGAGAAATGAAGGGCAGGAGAAAAATACCCATCGCCACCGAATTGCCACTCAATTTGCCAAACGTGCCACCCAAACACTTGCGCCATAACCTTGCGTATCATATGAGATGGCAGTCGAGTTTTTTTGGCTACCATAATGACCCTCATATGCCTCCAGAATAGTGTGGAATTCAAGGTTGTCAATTCCGTTCCGTTTCGCCCGGAATGGCCGAAACATTCCATACCAATTCAAAAAACGGAACAAATTTAATCTCATTTTAAATCTCGGTCCGTTTCGGATTTTTCAGCTAAATTCCGCCCGGAACGTTCCGGTTTCATTTCACATGTTCCGTTCCGCTCTTGAAAAGCCTTTGAATAAAATTGAACCTTGTTCAATTTAATTAATTAAATCATCCAATTATAAAAAGCTCTTTTTCATTACTATTTTCAATAACAATGATATTAATAATAATAGTAAAAATTATTATTACTATTTTCATTAACAATGATATTAATTTTTTAAAATTAGATTTATCACTAATATATATGGTTTATATTCATGTTGTTTTTTTTTATATTTATACTTTGTAGGAATTTGAGCAAAACAAGGGATGCTTTAGATTCCATTAGCTTTGATAACATTGACCTAATTTTATATTTAAAATATTTGTGTTAAAACATTTTACTTTCATAATATTTTGATATTTTGTTTAAGTTGAATTACTTTAAGTTAAAGATCTATTTAATCTTGACTATTTAGAAATATTTTTAATTTTGAAATTATATTTGTTTGGCATTATGTTTGTATTACATAATTTATAATTAATTTATCTTGAATTTGAATTATGTTTGTTGAATATATATATAGTGCAACCCCGAAACGGCACGCCAAAACACTCCAAAACTGAAACATTCCATTCCATTCCAATTAAAAAAATAAAACACCTACCGAAACGAAATTGACAACCTTTGTGTGGATGACTTTAAGGCGCAGACGGCACGCGTCTACTTATTTTACCGATTTTTTAATATTTTAATAAGGCAAATTACAAAAAAAAAAAACCAAGGGCATACCATTATTAAGAAACAACCATGGTGTAAAGATAAAAATACCCTCTGAAGTCAATCTTAAAATGTGAAAAGTCAAAGATTAACTATGTAATTTTACTGTATAAAAAAATTACAAAGACAAATAAACCTCTCGCTGCATGGTCATTTATCTAAGGAGGCCAGGGTATAAGGGTTATTTTATTGTGCAAATAAAAAGAAAAAGACGAAACAAACCCTTAACAAAATGCCTTTTTTTTTCCTCCAAATTTCAAGGGAACAAATATTTTTGCTGTACAATTTCAAAATTAAATGATAAATTCACCCCTGATTAATCCATAATTGACATTTGAATCCTCTTGAAAAGAGGATTTAACCTTCCATTTCAAGGCAATTATTAATAGCAATAAAAATTGCAAATTGTCATTATATTATTTAAATCCACAATAAATCTCTTCACTCTCAGAGGCAAAATTGTTTGAAGGAAAGATTGAGACTATCTATCAACATGATCGAGGGATCATTTTTGAGATTAGGCCTCCAATAGCTTCCTAGTTCATGTATCTGTCTTGGTCTCATCTCTCATGGACAGTTGAGAATCTAATAATTATTAAACAAAAAAAAAAATCTTATATTCCTAGAGTTTCTGATTGGTTTATTAGTTCTTCCAGCACTTCGTTGTTGGCACGTTTGAATGAAATAGCAGGATGATCATACATGTCTTGAATTAAGATAATATGATGCTTGGAGACAACTAAGGCTATGGACCCATGCAATGATCTTTCTTCGTTGTTGGCACTAATTCTCAATTATGTCAGCCAACCGGAAACCCTTTGATTTTGATTCCAATTTCTGCTTTATGCATCAATTTCCACGTGTTAATCTGCTTTTGCCCCTTTCTAGGCACGAAGAATTAAAATTAGGAAATAATTTATCTTTGGAGGTGGATCATCATTAACATCAACAATCATGCATCCTTTTAGTACATATGGAAATTTCATGTCATCATTGCAACGAGTGGGGAGAAACAATACAATAACTGTAAATCCATATATATATATATATATATTCCTGGAATTTTAAGTTCCAACCTGTAATTGTTAATATAATAGTAATTGGAGGCTTACATGATCGTTAACTTCAGGGTCCGTGAGATTAGTTGAGGTGCGCGCAAGCTGACCCAGACACTCGCATTAATTAAAAAAAATTTAATATATATATATATATATATATATATAGATATATACTATTTTTGTCAAAAACAAAACGTTACTATTTACATTTTTTTAAAAAACATTTAATTGCTTTAGAAAAAAAATTCTAAACTTCTATATTTTTGCAGACTAACTAATCAGAATTACGGTAGTAAAAATATTATATATCATACCGAAAAAATAATATATATATATATATATATATATATGTATATCATATAGTATTATTACATTTAGCATGACTTGGTGAATTGATCTAGAACATAAATGACCGCAAGTTGACATGCAACCTAGTTAGAATCTAGTTCGACTTCTCTTTATTTTTTTTTAAATAACCTTCTAATTTACACATATTAACTTGCCCACACCCGAAACCCGTAGCTCGGGCCGGGTTTTATGTCTGGAACTGTTTAGTTTTGCTGCTGTTGCTCGGTAAAAAAAAAAAAAGAAATGGCAAAAGATCATATCTCTGTCCTGGCAAAGTGAAAGCAAGAGGCTAAAGCAGGTATTGAAAATTAATGTGGTCGGGCTTAGAAAGGGCAAAAAAAAATGAAGGGACAAAGGCAATGAAGATGCATATTTTCAGTTGTCATTATTTTGCCTGATCAGGAGGGTCCAGCAAGTGCAAATTGTGAACAGCCCATGTGCTTGCTAGGTTCTCCTGCTTCAAATTTTTGTCCGCCCTTATCCGTGGATAGCGATGAGTGTAGGGAGCCAACACAGCATTGTTTTCAACAGTGTAGAAAGTAGCTAGCCATGCCATGCCAGCTGCAGGCTAAGCAACTCTTATCTATTTATCACCCTGCTGTTCAATATATGTTTCTCAAGAGAAACAGAAGTTTGTGCTTCATAGATCACACCAAAGACAGCGACTCCAATCTGCTACATATCTAGACTGTAGCTGACCCATGCAAGATTTTCAAAAGATGTTTATCATGGTCAACATATATAGTCAGCCCCCCTCCCCTCCCTTCTCTTTCAGCATTCAAATTTATCAATTTTAAATGAGTCCCACGATCGAGAACATGAGATTGGAATTACATATTTAAAAACTTAAATTGGTATATTTAGGATATTATTGATGGAATGTATTGTGGAAGACAGGATAAAAGTATGTTAAAAAATTTAGACATATCGAATATGTAATTAGATAAAAACACTTACACTTTTCAATCTGAATGTTAAACCGAACTTAGATTTGTAATCAACCGAGACCTGAAAGGGCTTCATATTTATACCTTTAAGAAAATATCAAAGTTTTCTATATCAATTTTTCTATAGGTTAAGATTATAATTTTGAGTTTAAAACCCCTAGTTTTTATCCATTTTATATATCACATATAAAATACACATAAAGTTATGTAGAACTTTTGAGATCATTGTCAAAATGTGATTAGTAAAGTGATATGATATGGTAATTGCATCTAAATCTCACTTTCTCTATGTGTTTGTGTGTGTATGTATATATATATACTAACTATGTGACCCGTACTTTGCAGCTGGTCAAATATTTTTAATTTTTATAAAATAAATATTTATATAGATTTTTTCAATGTATTTTAATAATTAAAAAAATATATAATAAATAAAAAATATATTTTCATGACCACCATAGTTATCAAACCCGACCTAGGAGTTGACCTGGTTAATGGGTCTTGTCCTGAGTTACACTGGTTGACTCGGGTCAAACCGGGAAAATTAAAAAAAAAAATTTGAGGTTTTAATATTTTATATGAAAAAATTAAGAAATAATCCATGTGGATATAGACTATACATGTAAAAAATTAAGTTTGAAAGATTACTTTAAAAGGTTTTTTTTTTTTTTATCTCACATTGAAAAGATGTTATCATATTCTTCTAAGTTGAAGTATTTAAACCAAAAAAGTTTTTTATCCCACATTAAAAAAATATAATTTTTTTTCTTATGAATATAGAGTATATATACTAAAGAGTTTCAAATCTCATATTGAAAAAATAAAACAATCTTCTAGTATTTATACAGTGAACTTTGAAATGAGTTAGTAATCAATTGAAAAATATGAAAAAAAGGGATTTCTAGGTAGGAGAAAAAAAATTCCAAAAAAAGGGACTCCATCGGGTTTTTGCTAGGTCGCCCGAATTTCGGGTTGACTTGACAGGTCGACTGGTTTCCCTCGGCCCAATTGCTGGCCCGAATTTCAAATGAAACAAACCCAGCCATCGCAACTGGATTCTGGTGACAACAAGGCCCACTGTTGTTGGGTCCAAGTGACATCAGGGCCCAACTTCAGTCACAGTTCTGGGCCCACCGCTAATGGGTCATGCTTAAAACAATACCCAACAACAATGGGTCTTGCTAGCAGTTGGGGCTAGCAACAAGGCCTATTGCTGCTGGCTCCTGGTGGCAGTAGGACCCAACTTTAATGGGTCCTTCTCGCAGCCGTGGGCCCATTGCTAATGGGATCTACTGTGTTTGGGCCTATCGCTGCTAGGTCTTAGTGGAAGTAAGACCCAGATTTAGTGGGTCGTGCTTCAACCGGATCCACCGCTGTTGGGCACCCACACCCACCATCATTGGGTCTGGCAGCAAAGCCACATCCAATAGACTTGGGTCTTGGCAAAAGGACCCCTCAGCTAGGTGCCCTTCTAGGCCCTTTACTGCTGGGCGGTAGGGCCTAACATCATTGAGTCATGCTTGTCAGAAGGACCCATCAATTGTGGGTCCTGCTATAAGCAAGGCCAAACGTTGTTATAGGTCTCGCTACGCAGCCAGACCCAATCTCAATATAAATTTTTTTAAAATGATATTTTAAAAAAATAATACAAAATGATCAAAAGAATATTAATTTGAAGTAAAGAAAAAAGTTAAAAAATTTTAAATGTCTTGGGTCTCCCCTCTCAACCAGACACAATCTCAATATATATTTTTAAAAAATATATTTAAAAAATAATACAAAAACATCAAAACTATATTATTTTGAAGTAAAGAAAAAAATTAAATTTTCTTGATTCTGGCTTCGCTGTTAGACACAATCTCAACATATTTTTTTTCTATAAAAACTAATACAAAAATATAAAAAAATATTAATTTTAAGTAAAAAAAACTTAAAAATTGTTAAACAAATTTCAAATAATTTTTGAAACGCAAAATCAAACATGATTTAATTAGGAAATTCAAACCAACTTGAAACGAAAAAAAATTATCATCACCCAACTTTTATACAATATAAAAAAAATCTCATCAATTTATTTTGAAAAATAAATTTCAATTATAGAAAGCAACGCACAAGAAATTTAATTGGGTATGATTGTTGGGTCTGGCTACGCAACCATACCCAATATCCTTGGGTATGGCTGTGCAGCTAGATCCAACACCTTTTGAAAGTGATTTGGATCCGGTTGCCAAGTCAAACTCAGCAGCTCTTGGCAGAGAAGGTAACACCCCAGCTGCAATTCTTGACCAAAAACATAGCAGGGAATGCCTCCTTAGCGTTACAATGTTGTCCACAGTACAAAAACTTTATTGCTACAGTGTTATCCACGATATAATGTGTCTGTGTCTACAATAAATCTAAAGTGCAATTCACATTGAAATCATATCCACATTGAAATCACTCAATGTATATAGTAATTTATTGTTCCCTCTGCTGATCTCTTTTAGTTTTTGTACTAAATAGTGCAATTCAGAATAAAAATACTCATAATTCACAGTACTTTACTCTATAATAATCCCAAATATTTTAGAGTTTTGTTAATGTATATGGAGATGATTTATTGAATGGATGTAGCGAAGTAAACATATAATATCAAACTACATCAAAGCAGAGATGACGAATGAAAAGACATAAACTAGTAGTTGAAATATAAACAACTGCTACCTTCCCCACCCCTCTGACCAAATCCATTTCAGAAAACATATTTATCTTCAATCATGCTGTGTATACTGTACAAGGAGCAATGTATAATTTTAACGAACTCATGGTTTGCAATACAATCTTAAAACTACTGCTGCATACATTAAAAGAAACGATGAAGATGTTAAGACGATATTTCTTAAAGTGAAGCAAGGCAGGCCACGAAAGGCCTACGTCCACGCAAAGACTCAGCCCCAAGCCCCCTTAATGCATTATATCTCAGCCCACTAGAAAAGGCAACTCCATCTCCTTTCTTGACAACTCTATCCTCTCAATTTTATTCCTCTTATTAAACTTTCACAGGTTTACCCGTAATCCGGTAAATTAACTATAAAAAAAATAAAATAAAAAAATACTATTCTTCATAAAATATTATTTTTTAGAATAGTATTTTTCTTTACTTTTTTTAATATTATATTTTTTTCTATTTAGTTATCACGCTTTCGTAACATGGATTCCAAGTTTGATGAATTAACTTGATTGACTCAATTTTTTTTTTATTAATTATTGATTTGATTGAGAATTAAACTTCATGATTTGTTTTATTTATTTTTTATTAGGTTATCTTGATTTCATGATCTGAGAATTTACTATAAACTAAAAAAGAAGGAGGGTTTTACTATACCCTTCATCACAAAGCACTATTAATTGAAATAGTGCATTGCTTTACTTTTTTTTTCCTTTCATTTTTTTTCAATCAATATTTTTTTTAATTTCATCTTTTAATATTATTTTTTTTCTATTTAGTATCACACTCTAGTGACACAGATCTTAGGTTTAATGGGTTAACTTGGTTGCCTCAGATTTTTTTTTTCCATTTTGTCTTTTAATATTGATTTGATTGAGAATTAAAACTTCATTATTTGTTTTGTTTACTTTATATTAAGTTATTTTAGTCTCATGACCTAAGAATAGTGTTTAACGAGTTAACCCAAGTTGACTTAGGTTGTTTTTTTGTGTCTTTTATTTAATTGATTTTTTTTTTCTAATTTTATCATTCAACATTGGATCGGTTGAGAATTCAATTTCATAATTTATTTTGATTTGCTTTTTACAAGAATATCTTGATCTCACGATCAAGGTCACGAGTTTTGGTATTTTAACCCTGGTTAAATCATGTTGTTCTTTTTTTCTTTCTAAAGGTAATATCAATCTCATAATTCGGGTCACAGGTTCTTCAAAATTGAACTTGCTTTTTATTGGGTTGTTCCTGTTTTATGACCCGGGTCGTGGGCTTGACGGGTTAACCCAATTGACTCATTTTTTTCTCTTTTTTAATTGACTTTTTTTTTCAATTTCATCAATTAATATTGTATTTCATTGAGAATTAAGTTTCATGATTTATTTCGGTTTATTTTTCATTAAGTTATCCTAATCTCATAACCTGAGAATAATACTTAACGGTTAACTCGGGTTGACTTGACTTATTTTTTATGTTAATTTTTTTAATTAAAATTTTTACAAATTTCATCGTTCAACATTAGGTCCGATAAGAGCGATTAAGAATTGAGTTTTATAATTTGTTTTGACTTTCTCTCTATGAGGTTATCTCAAGATCAAAGTTGTGGATTTGACAGGTTAAACCGGGTTAAATCAGCTTATTTTTTTAATTTTTTTTTCCTATAAGGTTATCTCGGTCTGATGACCCAGGTCATCAATTTGGTGGATTGACTCAAGTTGCTTTATATGTTTTTTTAATTCATATCTTTTTTAATTGCATCCTTCAATATTAGGCTGATTGGGGATTGTAATTCGTAATTTGTTTCAATTTACTTTTTATAGGATTATCTCGGTATTATGACTCGGGTTGCAATTTTGACATGTTAACTTAGGTAATTTTTAATTGATTTTTTTTATTTCCATCCTTCAATATTGAGTTGATTAGGAATTAGGCTTCATAATTTATTTTGATTTGCTTTCTATAGGATTATCATAATCTCATAACCTAGGTTATTAATTTGGCATGTTAACCCAGGTTGTTCCAGGTCAATCCAATATTTTATTATTTTAATATTAAAAAAATATATCATCTTGAAATTTTTTTTAGTCAAATATTATTTTCATGAGTTGTATAAGTTGTTTTTTTGACCAATAAAGTCAACTGGTTATATCAAGTAAATCCTAACATGAATTAATTTTTTTTCCCTCTAGGAAAAAAACATTATCAACATTTAAATATTTGTTTTACATTCAAGAAAAAATTGACTTGACCCGCAATGTAGCGCGGGTAAATCATCTAGTTTATACCTAACCTAGATTAAATTTTATAAAAAAATATTATTTAAATTAACCCGAGTAATTTTGAATTAACTTGCATTGAAAATCTGTTTTAATTAATATGATTTAAATAAATCATAAATGAATGAGAAATTAATCTCAAATAACTCTTGGTTTTTTTACTTAAAAAACTATTGGTTTTTCCAGATTTAATTCTTGATTTGTAGTGGCCAATTAAAGGTTAATAATGATAATAATTAATTTTTATTAATTCTTCAACATTTTAGCTTTCAAAATCCACTATAAAAATTTTAATAATAGCGAGAATCAATTCGTATTATCTTGAAAGCATGTGTTTGCCATAATTTATTATTTTGTATTCTTATAAATTTAAATTTATATAAAATTTAGGTTTTTTTTTTTTAAATATTTTGATATTCAGTATATTTTGTTCTGATATACGAAACATCATTACTTTGTACTAGTTTAATATATTTACAAACTTTAGCTTCATTGCTTTGCATGTGATTGAGTATCCAGTTAGCCAATGTTGTCACCTAAACCTTGGTCGGCATCATATCCAGTTAGCCAGTGTTGTCACCTAGTAACCTTGGTCGGCATCATTCATGTATTCATAAATTAATATAGTTGCTTCTCAATTAAAATCTACTTAGATTAACTAATTTGGATGAAGAACAAATTGAAATGAATGACACCATGACATTTTACACATATGTTGAATCTTTAAGGTGCTGACAAGAGACTTGGGCTCATGGGAGCAGGAATTTATGCCACCAAATCTTGCCTCATGCCAAAAACTCACCACATACAATAAGAACATTCATACATTTTGTCAAACACAGAAATCCAATTCCATCTAGTTATCTAGCTACCAGCTGGTATTTCCTTTACTTGAATCCCATGATGAACAAGTTCGTGGCAGCAAAGACAAGTGTCTAGACAAGCTTGCTCTTGTCATTTCACGTGAATAGCCTAGATCCTCAACTTCACCTGTCCTTCTCAACAACAATGCACTATCTATCTTCTAGCTAGGCAGCAGCTCAGAGAGTACGTACGAGACTTCAAAATATATCCATTTTGAGGGACACAAGGTATGCAGTTCCAAGGTATATATGTTTTTATATTATTAGTCGGTGGTTTTGGGTTGAGAGATGCAGACATCAGTCATGGAGAAGAGAACCTTTGGGCTATTTTTATTGCTTCTCCTTGTCTCGGCTTCTCACATCGCATTTTCTCAAACTAATCGAGAAAGACAAGTGAAGATTTCACTTTGTTTTCATGACATGCATGCATGCGATCTCCTAACGATACTACGACTGATGGCTATTCCATTTGTGTACACGAGGAAGAAACGTGAAAGATATACAAATTGATGAACAATAGTTATAAAAATTAAGAAAAATCCATTATAGTTTCATTTCCTAATTAGACACGAATTATAATTTCTGCTTGTGCATGTGATCACTTTATATAGAATGTTACTTTCATCTCTGGGAGAAACATTTCTATCAACCATGTAGTATGCTTAATTATGTGTGCCTGCAGGGTTTTTATCATTTGTTACCATTTCCAGTAGTGTCATGCACACACATAGATTGAGAGAGTGAATCAATAAATCAGAGAATCGATCAATATTTATTACTCTTTTCTCAATATTTGTTTTTCTATCTTCTCTATTTGAAAGATAGAGGGACGGAGGGTAAATATGCATCTTCTTCGATCACTATTCTAACCAAACTATATATTCTTATTTTCGAGACAAAAACTCCCTGCTGGATGCAGGCCATGTGTCAGCTTGTGATACTAACACATGTTTAGGCATACAGAAATAGATAAACAATAAAAAAAGTAGTGAAAATTCTCTCTCTCTCTCTCTCTCTCTCTCTCTCTTTGTCAATAAAAAACGAAAAAAATTCATGAAAGAGTTTGAACCATGATGAGACCCACCATGTTAGTCGGTCCAACTGGTGAATCTCACCAATGTAACAGCTTGCTTGTTTCCTTTTTTATTTTATTTTATTTTTTTTAATTTCATTGTTTAGCATCACTAGGGAAATTTCATTGTTTAGCTGTGAAAGTTATGTTTTTATTGGTAAAAATATCATCGAGAAGGAACTGTTTTGTCAGCTAGTATTGGGTCTATGATTTCATATCCATCAATATTTTTGTCATTGATTTAAAAATCAACAGATTATGCGACAATAAATTTTTATTAGTCTATCGGTTGGTAAATATTACCAATAGATGATCAATAGATAAATCTTCGGTAATATATTGTATCTAATCACTAGATAAAGTGACAGAATCATCAATAACCATATTTTGTCGGTAATTTCATCAGTCAATATCAAAACAATTAACAACTTTTTATAGTTTTACGAGGAAAATTAACATGTTGTATTAACAGAGTTTCTATGTCGGTCAATGATTCCATCGGTCGTGTACTAATTTATTTCTTTTTTAATGCTATAAAAACAAGTTGACATTAAACAACATTAACAAAAAATTTAGCTTAAAGAACACATTTAATATTATTAATTTAACTGTAAAAATCAATTATAAATATTTATAAATATTAAGAAGAGGCTACAGATAGAGGTGGAAGGGAGGAGGGAGGAAAATCTCATGGAGGTCTGCAAGGGGAGGATAATAACTAAACATGTATGCAATCATCTTCTCCCATTGCTTTTTTTTTTGTTACTTTGCCTCTATTGCGACCCTCAGAGCACCAATTTGTTGTTTAACTAACTCTTTAATAGGTGGTGATGGATGAGTCAACGCAGGATTATAGGGTGTTTAAAGTCGAGATACCATAACTTGACCTCATATCTTGAACCATAGTCATAGAGATACCATAAACTAGATTTCTATTGAGTTCATTGGATACTCCAACCTTCAACTACAACTCCAGATCGTATTCCGAATGAATTAAAGGGTCCTCCTTGTGTTTGGCACCTGAATGCACCACAGGCTTAAAAACATTACTACTTGAAGATGCACAACTGCTATGTTTCATCCCTAAAACGTTTCCTTGACATCTAAACAATATAACTAAATAAATAAGAACATTCAATTAAATTCTCAATCTATAGTTTATGGTTTTTTTATTTTAGTGCATTTATCCCCTTGAAATAAATTTCAGCAGCAATTTCTCCATACATGACCCTACCTAAAAAGAAAATGCAGACAACCAAATGCAACGAGCCAAATCAATATCACCCACAAGTCAAACACACACTCATTGTGTATTCTTTTCAAGTACAAGGTTTAAAGGTTATTAGCTATTAAAAACTACAATACTTAAGTAAACTACGAAACAAATGACAACATTTGAAAGGTTACCATATTTATTACCGTAGTGCTGTAGTGCTTATATATGATCGAAGAGAGGATAAAAGGGAAACAAACACTTCCTTATATGTAATTGTAAGAACTTTCTTTGGTTTTTATTTCTATTTTTTTAGTCAAACTTTATTATATTATTATTTGGTTCATTATAAGGCTATAAGCTATTAAAAATTGCAATTAAATGCCATGATACTTTAGCAAACTTGGGATGAAAACTGTGGTATTTAAAAGAAG
>Ga0325414_1004899_pt1 | contig 14063 bp, 6 predicted proteins | sample PopdelMetagenome_8_FD_206183 | JGI IMG/M metagenome (GOLD analysis project Ga0325414, IMG submission 206183) | Populus deltoides microbial communities from Bellville, Georgia, United States - Leaf-PdKOR-R3 | ecosystem: Host-associated > Plants > Phyllosphere > Phylloplane/Leaf | place: USA...
TTTTTTATGATAAATATTATATATACCATTGATAATTTTATATATAAATTATTTTTATATCAATCTTACTATTAAGCTGTGCATTTGAGATTTTCTATCGCCTTGCCAGACCCAGAGCAACCCAGTCGTGGGTCTGGCATGGTTACCGTCTCAGGTGTGCGGATCTAGCATAAATGTTAGACTCATATGTCTAGTTCTTGAATGGTTGCAAGGATCATGTGTGTGGGTTTGGTATAGTAATGTAAGTCTAATATGGTTACCAAACTCAACATATCTAGAATTATAGTTACCCAAGTCTATAATAATGTGGACATGATACTTCTATCTACTGTTATAATAACTATTTATATTATTTATTAATCAGCTTGCAGCAACACGTGGGCCGTTTGTCTGGTTACAAATAAAGAAATATAGATTTGCAATCCCATGTGGAGCTGCCGTGATTGACTTCTATGAGGGCCTCCTGTGACTGGAGCATGACGTTGATCCAACGTCTGATTTGGCTAGTCTGGCTGCCAAGGCTCGTTGGAGTACTGAGTTGGAGTTGCCGTGGTCTGAAGTTGGTTGTCGAGTTTGAGACTTTTGTCTTCCGTGTGGTTGCTGACAGTGGTTGGCTGGTCGGGGCAGAGGCTGTGGTGGCGTGGGCTGGTGCTTGGGGCAGCTGTGGTGTTCGGATTGGGTAGTGGACTGATCTGCTGTGACTGATGGGTGAGTAGTGGTGGCTGGTGGACGTGGACTGGGCTAGGAATTTGTTCGGGGAAAATATATTTAAGGGCATGTTTGGCTGAGTATATTTTTTTTTCCAGATCTGCTGCTGCCATCCCGGGAAAGAACAAGTCTTTGCAAGCATGGCTAGTTTTCTTTTGTTTTTTGTTTTTTTGCAAGCATGACTACTTTTCTTTGCAATCATGCTATTTAGAGAAGCAAAATTAACAATAAGGTTTTTTTTAATAGTGTAATATGACTTTTTAATTTATGTACTTCCTAACGGTAAAAAAGTTTTTTTATAAGAGGCAATTGTATTTTAATATATTTAATACACAACTATTTTAACAATATGATATGATTTAATTGATTTAATATATCTAAAAATAATCAAGACGATTCTTAATCAATCAAATATTAAAAGATAAAATTATAAAAAAATAAAATTCAATTAGAAAAAAGATCTAATCAACTCAGATAAACTTATTAAACTCATGACATAGATTATGAAATCAAAATACTCTCATAAAAATTAAACAAAAAAAACATAGATTTAAAAGAAACCAAAAGAAAAAAAACCAGTGAAAAAAAATACTATTGTAATAAATAATATTTTGATATTTTTTCAGGATATTTAGGAATAGTATTTCGTAAGAAAAATGGTAAAATAGTATTTCGTTTAGCACTTCCTTTATAACATATATATATATATATATATATATATTGGCTTTCCATTTCGAGGAAGATGCTCTTACCAGCAAAAACTGTTTGCCGACACATGATAAAGTTTTGTCTAAGTTCCTACATTATTTCAAACCATGATATACTGCCCACTTTTCCTGTTCGTCACCTTAATTATGGTTTGATTTGGATAGTAAATAAATTAAAATAACATTTTTTATTTTTAAAAATTTATTTTTTTAAAAATAAAAATGCCTTTTGAAATGTGTCAATTGAATTAATGACAAGTGACCACTTTCTTATTAATTCCACGGTCAAGCAAGATACACAGCGCATTAAAATCAAGTTGATTAGCATGCGTGTGATTTGCCATATCCGTACCATGCTAGCTCATTTTGTTGCCGGAGTCGTAGCAATGCAGTCCAATCTTGAAGGTACGTGTTCCCAGCAAACAGAGACGTTTAAAATAATGCGCAAATTGAATATTGTAACGGGTAGCTAAGATATCTTGCCAGCTCATAAACAAGATCAGATTCTAAAACACATTAAATCAAATTCATGAGTGACACTTGTTCTGTGTAGAAGCATTTCTCATGAACTAGAAAAATCATTCCTGCATTCATTCTCTAGTTGGTTGTTTGTTTTTCGGAATCTAATTTTTTAGGGAAGTAATTTTTAAATTTTTTTTTATGTTTGTTTGCTATTAAAAAAGTTAATCAACGAAAAATATTTTTCAGTTAAAAAAAATTGGTTTAATTTTCAGAAAAGTGTTTTCCTTTTATTTTGGACGGAAAACACTTTCCGGAAATTGTGAAAAATTTAAAAATATCATATTATTTGCTGATTATATCAAATTTGATCCTCAAACTTTTGATTGCTATATGTATTTTGTTTTGAATATTTATTTTTTAATTTCATCCCTTAGAATTTAATTTTTATATTAAGTTTGATCCTCATTTTTATAATTGTTATTTGCTTTTCTCTTATCATTTTTTAATTGAAATTTTTTATCTATCAAATTTGGTTCTTATTCTTTTGCTTGTTATTTATTTTATTTGAAATAATTTATAAAAATTTAATTATTATTATTTTAATTTCTTCATCTTTCAATTTTTTTTTCTTTTTAGATTTAATCTCTATTATTTTGAATATTATTTATTTTTATTTGAGATAATTTATGAAATTATATTTTTTTTCAATTTCATTCTCATTCAACTTTTTAATTTGTAAGATTTGTTCCTTATTATTTTAATAAACTTGAAAAAAATAAAACATTAATAAGTTATTTTCTAACTCATTTTTCATGACATAACCAAACACTTGAAAGTGTTTTCCGACTTATTTTTCATTACACTACCAAACATCAAAAAATAATTCACTTTCTAAAAGGAAACTACTTTTCAGCAAACAAACGGAGTCCAAAACTGTTTGTTTTCTCCTCAAATATAGCTTTAGTTTTAATTATTTTACCTTTTAACAAGCTTTCCTAGAAGAAGAGACTCTATCAAAACCATTCTAGCTTGAATACAGCAAACAATTTTGTGGTATTTTATGTAAACTTAATTTTCGTTTTGCTGGGACTGCTAAACTAAGGATCAAAGAAGAAGGAGGTATTAGTAAAAGGAAGGTAAAAGCAGATCCTTGCACAGAATACTGGTTCTTACAGGCATTCTACCTGCAAGAAAAATAGAGGGCAAGCCTGTCAAGACGAGTGATTTTATCCTTTTGTATGGTTAAGGAGTGGCAAGTCTTGTCAATACCACACCTTGAATGTTAAATATCAAGGAAGCATCTAAATGTTGACGTAAAGCAACCTAGACCGAACCCAGCACCAGCATGCTTCCATCACCCCCACCCTGAAATAAGACATATCCTGATTAGTAATCAAACGACTACCCAGATTGTCTTCTTTTTCAATCATTAGTGACTCGTCAAGTCTCATCCATTATAATTATTTGTGATTATCCATTTTTGTTTTTGAAAAATGACACAGTTAGAATAAATTTTTATGAGAACAATATCGTTTGAAAAAGTTTTGAAAAAATAACATAGTTTAACACAATTATTTTTCAAAATCATATTTTTTAAAACAATCGCTATTTATAAACATGTTTCTAATATAAATGGTGATTTAAAATCATGATTTTCATATAAATCACGATTTAGAATCACAAGTTTAATAAAAACCACGATATTGAATAGCGGTTACATAATACAATTGCTTTTCAAAATCATGTTTTTTAAGACAACTGCTATTTAGAATCACGTTTCTAATATAAATCGTGATTCAGAATTATGATTTTAATATAAACTGTGATTTAGAATTACAAGTTTAATAAAAACCATGATCTTGAATAGCGGTTGCATAATACAATTGCGATTCTGAATCGCGGTTACGATGAGTATACAATACCCCTTTTGTTCTCAATGGTCGTCGCTCCTTCAGAAGAAAAACCCTAAAAACCAAAAAACCCAAAACAAAACCAGCCTCCAATCGCCCAAAACAACCTCCATCCTCCACTAAAACACCAGAATCATCTTTTCTTTGTCCCAATGAGTCTTTTAACTGTTTTTTTTGTTGTTGCAAACTACTGGCTATTGATAGCCTCCCCACCGCTACAATCGGTGGAATCGCCACCTAGACATAAAAAATTAAGGTAAAACAGCTGCATTGTCTCTTAGTTTTATGGGTTTCATTATTAAATTGATAAATTTTGAGTTTTGATTTATGACTATTTGTGTTGTGTTTGATAATTATGTATTTTGTTGATCTTGAGATAATGTTAGGTTTAGAGTGCTGCAATTATGTATTTTTAATATAATTGATGTTATTTATGGAATCAATTAGGTTTGAATTAGAGAAATTATGGTTTAAATTGATTATTGGGTTACTTGCCAAATTTAATAATATTTTTTTAATTGATGCAAATAGATATACTTTTAATGAACTGGTGTTATTAATAAAATTATGGTCAAAATCATAGCAACTAGAGTCTGCATTGAATTTTGGTAAAAATCATCATAATTGAGGATTTTGTTCAATTAAGATCATTTAGTTTTTAATTAATGCAATTATATATATTTTCATTTATATTATTAAGGTCAAGTAATATCAATTAGGGTTTGCTTTGAATTATGAGATAATTTTTTTTTTGATAAATATGTATTCTTATTTTAAAAAATATGTCTTCAAACTTCTTTATGTTGGTCATTATGGTTGATGTTGGTAAATGATGAAAAATAATTGCATTATTGATGTTTCAATAGGTTGTTTGGAATCCTTATTTAGAAGATGATACATTAGTTACTTCTGTTATATGCACATTGACCATAGATTTATGGACAACAATTGTTCCCTTTAGATTTTTTAGCTTCTTAAGATGTATTGCTCGAATCATGTAATGCAACAATTTAGATTTAAGTAACACGTCTTATCTGACATAGATACGAGCGATCAATTGCATTTCATTAGTAGTTCAGGTAGGCACGTTGATTATAATTGGATGATCCACCATCTCTAGTATGTATTGACATGGGATGCACAAAGAAATTTTATTTTTAGAGAGGTGCATCCTTAATTTTCAAGGAGGAATACATGAACTGGTACCTGAGTATAACATGTCGAATCATTGGACAAAACCATATGCAGGTTTCTTTATGCAAGGAGATGGAGCATGAGCCATATGCATATCAGATTCAAAATGTTATAACTATTTGTTACTTTTTATAGGCTTAGACAAAACCATTGCATTTTTTATGAATTAATAATTTCTATTTACTTAATATTAAGTTGGAAAGTTTTACGTGATTGTCAACATGCTACAACTGATCTCGATGATGATAGACTTGCTCGTTATTATATATGCATCTTTTTGGCTCGAGACATATCGTGCTATATTTGACCTATTAAGAGAGACAATAAGCCTAAATGATATTGTCTATGAGGATAAAACCACATAGACAAGTGGAAGTCGTGTTATTCATGAAGTTATCCCCTCTACTCGTCATAGCAGAAGACATGGATAGACTTAAATGTATTATTATGTTGTGTTATTTTTTTAGTTATGATTTATTTTTATTATTAGTACTTTTGTAATATTGTTTTAGCTAATTATCATGTTGGTTTTAATGTTGTCTTCCATATTATGCATTTTCATTCTTATTTTAGATAAGCATGATTTAAAATCATTAATTAACATGTGAACATGTCATCAATAAGTTGTTTAAAATTTTAAATCATCCATTTACAAGTTAAAAAATACATATTGTTATGTTTTATTATTGTCATTATCAATTATCTTTATAATTAATAAATAAAAACAATGTTTAAAAATAACACACATTAATTTGGAATTATAATTAATAAATAAAAATAATGTTAAAATATCACACCCTTAATTATAGGTTTGAGGTTTGGTAATTTATGGTTTTGGTTGGGCTTCGGTTGTGGTGGTTTAGGCTTTGATAACACAACCACTATTCAAATTAGAGTATGTGTATTGAAGAACTACTATTGTCATTAGTGATTATTTAATATAGACACAAATGTAACCTTTTGCTTTATTAATAAAACTGCAATTCTCATTAGCGGTTGAAAGAAAATGTGTTATTCCCCTAATACTTTTTGTTTTATCTTGTGTTATATCATGAATTCTTTTACCAAACTATGTTAGTTTGGTAAAAAGACCCTGATTATCGTTACCCAATATTGTTCCTAACTATCCGTTCCCTTATGGATTAAATGTAAAATGTGTAATTAAATTTTGTAGATACATATATTAGACTAGTGAGTAATGATATTTAATTTATCATAACAAGACTTGTTAAACATAAGAAAGTTTTCAAGGAAAGCCTGGAGTTCATACAAATTTAAATCTATAAGCATGCAAAAGCATAACTAATGGCAAACATTCCTTTTACACAAAAATAATAATAAAATACTAGTATGCATACTAAGCATATATTCAAATTTGCAATCAATATAAAGTAAAAAACCTAGCATGTATATTAATAATAGAATTAACAATGCTTAAATTTAAACAAGAAGTATACTGGCTTGTTGAAGTACTTTAAAGTAATGAATCTTTTGCTATTATCAATAATGAATCCTTTATCTTTAAAGTTTTATTACTCTTCACTTGAGCAAACTAGGATGTTTGCAATATATTTATCAAGATTCCAACACCACCACCTTGGTTTAGATGCACTTCTAAAAAAAGGTCTATGAACAAAAAATTATGTAACTCAAATATCTCTCAATAAGATAAACCTAAGCTCTAGATTTTGGAGGAAAATCAAGGCATAAAAAGGAGAATAAAAAACACTATAAATGAGGTGAGGAATAATGTTTAATATCTGAAAAATTCAAGACAAAAACTCTTCATTCACTATCATTTTTATAGTGAATTTTGAAAGTTAAAAGGTTGTAGAATTAATGAGAATTAATTCCCATCATCATCAACATTTAATTAGTCACCATAAATCAAGAATTAAATATAGAAAAATCAATGGATCTTTGAGTAGAAAAATCAAGAATTTTTTTAGATTAATTTCTCATTCATCTATTATTTATTTAATAAAAACAAATTTCCAACAAATTATTATTGTATCAGTGAATTTTATATAGTTATAAATGCAATATGCACACACCCTACTGTAACAATACCAAATAAGGCACATTTCTATGCATTGGACTACTTTTAAGATATTAAATACATCGTGCTAGTCGACACTATAGAAACTATCCCTACTAAAGTAATTCTCAAAGTAAATGCTTATGAACTAATTGCTATCGACTCCCTGTAATTGAACACGAAGCTGACAAAAGAATATCATAAAGCCTCAAAAATTCTATTTCACATATATAAGATTGATTGAACGTAACGTAATGTAATAATCTAATGTTCAATTTAGTCAGCTTTTCATCCATTTATCAATTGTCAGATATATGAGGGCATAAATTAAAAAGAAAGTTAAATAGCATGGGGATTTCATTGTAGCTCTAGAGACATATTATTATGGATTGCGATAATGAAATTACCCTTTTACCCTTTAATGACTTAAATTTAAGCCTTTGATTTAGGGGTATTTAGGTTTTTTCATCTGCTTAGTGGTCATTAGAAGATTGTTAGGAGGTGTATGTGTTTTTTCTAATTTTTTAACACATCAAAACCACTCTTTTACCCCTAAAGTCAATAAAATTTAGAACTGTTGACCAAGGATTTTCTTTGCCTTTCACAATATTTATAACAGTGAAAATACTTCTTTGCCCCTAATATAAAAAAGGATAGGCTGCCGGACAAGGGTATTTTAGGTTTTTTCAATTTTTATGCACAATAAAATAACATTTTCAGCCTCAGAAAAGACAAAAAATAAGCTTTACTTTTGGGAGTATTTTGGTATTTTTACATGGATATTATGTATTTTCTTTGCTTTTCACAATATTTATAACAGTGAAAATACTTCTTTGCTCCTAAGATAAAAAAGGATAGGCTGCTGGACAAGGGTATTTCAGGTTTTTCTAATTTTTATGTACAATAAAATAACATTTTCAGCCTCAGAAAAGACAAAAAATAAGCTTTGCTTTTGGGGGTATTTTGGTATTTTTACATGGATATTATGTGTAATTAAGAGGACCATAGGGGTGTTTTAGTATTTTTCACAATTTATTTTTTAATCGAAAAACTCTTAACGTGTGTTCCATATGCCCAGTAAGTGGGTGGCGCCCGCACCATTAAGAAGGCGCATATGACGACACTTCTTGGTGGCCAAATCTGGTCATCTGCCATCTAACTAAATGCGCAGCTATGCCCTCTTTGACATGGTGTGGCGTATGTAGACAAATAATAGTTGGATTGCCGCTCGTGATTGATTATTTACATTTTTTTCTTTCTTTTCTCTCTCTTCACAACTAAAGTACACAATTATCCTGTTTGTTTGTTATTTGTCAAATCAGACATGTTTGTCATACCCAAGTAAGTGGAGTCTGATATTATTGCTAGACCCAAGTACCTTGGGTCTTTCATGATTGCGAGATCCAAGGTGCTTAGGTTTGGCATGGTTGTTTATATGTGCAACCTTGCATTGTTTTGTTTTAATTATTGCTCTATAAATTTTATGTGTTATGTGCAACCTTGTATTATTTTTTCATAATTATTGTTCAATAAATTTTATGTGTATGTCGGTTTTTATTACAAATTGTATGTGTTTTTCTATTACAAATTTATTTTGATAGAGGAGTTTATTAAAAATCACCAGGTAAATTACCCGTGTTACGATGTTAGATATCTTGATCTTTATTTTTTGCTTGGTTTTTTCAATTTTATTTTTGTTTATTGTTGATGATTTTTTTCATTACTTTAGACAATGGTTATTGGGTTGTTTAATTAGATGCACGCATAAGTTTTTTGATTTACGTGTAGGAGTTTTTGTGATATATATATGTGTGTGTGTGTGTGTGTGTGAAGAATCTGGTGGAGGAAACTATTTGGCCAATGCTTGCCCAAGAAAGTTTAAAGGTTTTAGGTGCTCTTAGGTTGCTTTCTCTTGGGAGAAAAATTCACCTTCTAAGACAAGTGTTAGAGATATGTACTATACTCATTTTATATATTGGGTCCAAATACATAAATGAATACTTAAAATATTTTTGCAGACACTTAACTAAGTTATTCAAGTTCTTGCAGTAACAAGGAGTTGATAAGTATTTGTTACTCTTTACTTGCTAATAGTTGTTGGGACTTTACTTTTCACTTAAAACTTGGGCTTCTATACTCTTTTTGCTCATCATGCCACCTTTTGTTTTAAATTGCTCAAACAATGTTTATGTTAGATTAATGTTTCTTTATATTTTACAATTTGATTTTTACATGAAATTTCAAATAGTTTAAGCAAGTTTTTTACATGCTACTTATTGTTGCTTGAAAGCTAAATATATATCTTTTAATGCTACGCAGTAACTCTTGATTACATGCGTAAAAAGTTCTTTTCTTCTTTTCATTGTCATACAATTAAAAACAGCGCTTGAACATCCTATTTAGTTAGTTATAATTAATGTGCTTTCACTAAAGTAAGTTGTCTACTTCTAGCTTATAAGGTTATGCCTATTTTGATTGGAGATTAAACCTGTTTGTTAAAATTTAAATTTTTTATTTTAAATTAATTTTTTTAATATTCTTCTTATCAATTTGATGTGTGTGGCTCTACCTGCTCTAAAACACCATTAAAAAAGACGCGATACTAAGAAAACTACAGTATAAACCGTGTTTCAAGACCCCACTAGTTACAGAGAGCTTGGGAACAATCAAATGCTGCATTAATTTAAATGTTAAAGGATTGAGTACATATGGTCCCGTTCTGTCCTTCAGAAAATTCAGCTAAGCTTCCAAATTCCAATGCCATTGCCCTAGACCACCTAGCTAGTATATATTTCCTCCTAGCTAGTCTAGATTCTCCATATTCAAGAAAATTGAGAGAACAAAAAATATCGGTTCTACGCCAAGTCTCCACCACTCTTTGAGAAATCCATAACCATGAAAAACATGGAAGAAAGCCTTAAAAGAGCAATGATGCTGAAGCTTTTCATAAGAAAGCTGAAGCGGGTTCTCTTACTCTCAGCTTCTAGAGGAGCCAATGTGCGTGAAACCGGGTTTGATGAAGTGATGGAAGCTGCAAAAATAGTTCCAGTTGATGTAAAGAAGGGACATTTTGCAGTAACTGCGATCAAGGGTGAAGAACCAAAAAGGTTTGTTGTGAAGTTGGATTGCCTCTCTAATCCAGATTTCTTGAGCTTACTGGAGCAGGCTAAAGAGGAATATGGATTTCAACAGGAGGGAGTTCTTGCAGTCCCTTGTCGACCAGAAGAATTACAGATGATTCTAGAAAAAAGAAGGAGAAGGGCAAGCACTGAATGGTAGAGTATATGTTGCTTGTAATTAATGCTACCACCAAATTAATTTGTTCTTGAGGAAGAAATTATATGGCTTTAATTTTCAGTTTAAGATTCTCCAACAGTACAGTTGTTCTTGCTTTCTTAGAGTAGAGACAGCACTGTTGATTCTTTTTACTGTACATTCGTTTATTATGTTAGAATGTTGTTCTCCTTGATCTGCCTTCCACGTAAACATATAAACCCATATGAATCATCATCATCATTTACAAAAGAAATCAACTTACAAATTTGTTCATAAAATATGAATTTTAAGATTTCTTAATTAGTCTTAAAACAATTTATTATTTGTCCTTTAGTGTTTACAATGTGATTGCCACATATTATTTCTCGGATCTACAAAATCTCTTATTCTAGATATCACAAATAATAATAAACAATAAACCAAATTTATAAGGGTAACTTCCTCATAACAATTATATGGAACCACTTCACATAAATATTATGTGATATCTAGAAAATAAAAGAATAGAGTTGTTCTACATATTAAAAACTTTTTGGAATTTTTTATTTATAAATCTAATATTTTTTATTTAAAAATAAAATTTTATTTTATTTTAAAAGAAATTTTTTCTAGTGAGAGCTATTAGATTTACTCGGCTCGGCTAAGTAGACATGTGAAAGAGAGAGAGTTAAAATCAAATAGTAAGGGGTGAAATTGAAAAATAAAATAATTCAAAATAAATAAAAAACAATCAAAAGAATGAAAATTACAATTGAAATAAAAACAAATAGGAAGACTTTTTTATTTTAGGTAGACTAGCATGAATCCTAAGAAAAGAGAGGGGAGGAGAAAAAATTACATCCATTACCAGATTTAACAGTTTTATCGACGGTAAATTATGTCGGTGTTTACACTAATATTATGTCGATAATTATTTTACCGATGAATTTACGAATGGAAACTTTCCGTAAAAAAGAACCTTTTCTGTAATTTCAGACATGTCAGTAAGTCTGTCGTTAATAGAAAAAATTACCGATGGCTTTACAGACGGACAATACATGCCAAAACAAATTTACCCGCTTCACTCCATTGGTAATTCCATCGGTGAGTTGTAGTGACATTTGCAGTAATTCTTCCAACTCTCTGCCATATACTAATGGAATAATTTTGTCGGTGATTTAACAGTTGTAGTAGTATTTGCAGTAATTCTTTTCCAACTCTTTGGAATATACCAACAAAATAAGTTTGTCGGTAACCCGGTCAATATTACTTTAAAAATATCTATTGAACATAAATAGAAAATAATTTTAAAAAATAAATTTGTATAAAATTCAATTGTTTAAAAATCAATTATCTTAATATAAAAACTAAATATTTATTATAAATTTATACATTGAAATACAATGAAACTAGAACAAAGACGTCGTTGGAGGAGGAGGAGGTTGGTCGCTCTTGCACTCCTTGATCTAACAAGGCTGTGAACTCTGGAGACTAAGTGCTCGGGATCAATTGCGAGCACCTAATGGTTGAAACACTACGGGTTGTCCGCAAGTTCTTAGTCGTAGTATTAGAGAGTTCATACATCCGATTTCTGTCAGGTCCACCGGACGATCCTGCCTCCAACTACAAATCTGAATTGAAATCTAGGTGGGTCGAAGGATTCTCCTTGTATCTCTCCTTCAACTAGCTATTATATGTCTCCTAAAAATAAAAAATGAAATAAAAATTCAAGAAAATAATAAGTTAAGAAAAAAAATGGTTGCAACCAACGTACCACAAAGTGTTGAGCTCGATTGTTGATGAATTGTTGCACCTGTTTTTGGCAGTCATCACTCCACACGTGCGTTTCCATAAAAAAACTCTATTAGGCTTGGCTCACATCTAAGAGTCGTAGCCTGTAAGATAAAAATATTGTCAGTTAAATAAATTTATAAATAACAATAAATTAAAAAAATAGATGTGATTAAAATAAATCTTACCATCCGCTTCGTATGTGAAATGAATGGAATAGAGCCGCCGGTGTACGTGGTAATGGAAACATGAATTTGCTGTTTCCGAGTCCCCGCACCAGACTGTGACCATCATGTGAAATGCTCGGACGTCACGTGTTGAATGTATTCCACCCATGTATTCTCCGGGATGTATGACGGCTTGAAAACTTTCCGAACCACCACGTCATTTCAGCCTAGTAGAGTGCTTTCTTTGGCATATTTTTTAGATTTCTTTTGCACCTTGTACAAAAAATCACGCAACTTATCTGGTACAAATGTATTATCAATGAGTAAATGAAAAATAAAATTTTAATATTTGGAATTAAAAAATTATTCTAATTTCGATGTTACCTAGTTGCAGCGTGATTCTCCTAAACCCTTCTCGCAACATTATCATTTGCTCTATCCCACTTATATTTAGCCTTGCAATAAAAATTTATTAAAAAAAATCAATAATTTTAATAAAGTAAACAAATTAACATAATAAATACTAAAAATTTTAAGTTAATACTAACCTTAAATCTTGTAAACCATGCATCGACTTGTGGTTTCCATTCAGGATGTTTAGAAACCTAACTCCATTGAAATAATGGAATTTCCATCAACAATTTAAATGCCGATGTTATTATTTGGACAACCTCAATGTTTGTGAACCTGGAAACAGATAAATTTGATGAAATATTATTTGTTCATAAATTGTTAAATATAAATCAATTCGAAGCAAAACAAACTTACCTTTTTTTAATATAATCGGTATTTTTCAAATGAGAAAACATAAGTTGGGCAATATAAAAAAAAATACCCTTAAAAAATTTAACCAATGTTTCAATTTAACAAATTGATATATTTTGGTGTAATTAAATTATTTTAAACTTTTAATACTTTATGTTTTTTTTCTAGTCTTTTTAGAGTTTTGATAGTCAAAATAAAATACCAACATAGTATTATATGATTTAGAAATGATTTAAGTAGAATTTTTTAAGTTATTTAATTTTTTATGTGGTGTTTAAATAAAATATAATAAAATAGGGATTATCTTATATTTTAGAATTTATTATAAAAATTAGCCTATTTTTTAAGAATTAGTAATTTTCATTTTAAAAATCTTATCCATAGTGGTCTTTTTCTTAATATGAGGTGAGATTGAATTTACTTACTGGTATTAGTAGTATACTATATTCATATAATAATTAATCAAAAGTTTTTAAGGAGTTTGTACTTTTTACATATGAACTAGTTTCTTGGCACATGCTTCACATTGTATTATTTAACTAATTTATTATATCTTTTCTAATTCCTAATAGATTGTACAGATGAGTTATTTATAAATGAATAAATTTAAATGCTTATTAAATGAAATATTTTATTTTGAAATAATTTTATATAAGTTTACATAATAATAACTAAATCATTTTTTTTTAATTTTTGAAACCATATAAAACAATTTTTAGGTGGACTTAACTAATTATTGGAAACATAAATTATCTATTTAAATGTATAACTCTTAAAAATAATAATTTCTAAAAACTATTCACTTAAAATAATATAAGACAATAAAAAATTAGCTTTAATAATATGATTAATTCTCATGTAAATTAATTATTTTTATATTCTAATACTTTATTTGTTTTATTGGTTTGTTTTTAAGATATTTTAGAGTTTTAGTAGTCAAAATAAAGTGTTAGTGTATTACTATACATAATTACTATAGTTTATAGTTTATATATATATATATATATATATATATATATATATATATATATATATATATATATATATATAGAGATATAAGAAAATA
>Ga0325414_1004902_pt1 | contig 14060 bp, 6 predicted proteins | sample PopdelMetagenome_8_FD_206183 | JGI IMG/M metagenome (GOLD analysis project Ga0325414, IMG submission 206183) | Populus deltoides microbial communities from Bellville, Georgia, United States - Leaf-PdKOR-R3 | ecosystem: Host-associated > Plants > Phyllosphere > Phylloplane/Leaf | place: USA...
AAATTAAAAAACTCAAATTCAAATAAATAAAACAGCAGGAATTGACTTGAATACAGATCTGCAGAATGATCGATATGCAATGAGATCCATGTATTAGCTTGCCCCTTGCCAAGCCACGTCCCTACTTCTCTTTACAAGCATTTCGTGGGAAAGTTCGCTGTCGTTTTGCTACGACGTTTCTATCTTTAATTAGCCTGGAAAAATCATTGAAAGCGATCACATGGAATCTGAAAATCCAGTTCAGAATTTGTTCTTTTACACGTATGTTTTGTCAAATAACAGGCAGATGAGCACGCACAAGGAATATAATATGAACCCTAGTCGAAGAAAGGTTGGAATGGTGGCAGAGGAATCTAGGATTATCCTCCAATATATATGAGTGTGTTTCTTGGAATTGTCGCGATGATTATACATGAAGGGCAAAAATGATTTTCCGATCGGTGGTGCTACGCTGTGGATACATGTCAGCTCCTATTTAATACACACTAGATCATTGCCGGCGAGGATCGAGTTTTTTTAAGTAAAGAAAATATTCGGGTGTTTTTAGTATGCTTTTCTTTTAAATAAAAAAATTAAACTATATAAACATTGATTCAATGTGATTTAGTTTACTTGTTATATCTAAAAACAACTTAGATAACCCATAAAAATATAATTTGCTTTAAAAAATTCAATACAATATATTTTTTAAAATATTAGAAGGACAACAAATTAGATCGACTCGAATCAACTCTGGATAACATGTCAAATTCATTATCCAGATCATGAGACCTTGATAACCCTGTAGAAATAAAATAAAAAATTATTAAACTCAATTCTCAATCAACCTAATATTGAATGGTGGAATTGAAAACGAAATTCAACTAAAAAAAATTGTTTGGGTTAACAAAATAAATTATGAAGCCTTTTTCTTAATCAAATCAATATTTAATGATGAAATTGAAGAAAAAAATCAATTAAAAAAATATTACCAGAGACAACTCGGATTAACCTATAAAACTTGGATAAAGAGACGGACATAACTCCATGGAAAACAAATAAAAAAAATATAAAGTCAAATTCTCAAACAACCAAATATAAAAGAATTAAATTAAAAAAAAAATATTCAATTAAAAAAATACCATAAAAAACCTAAGTCAACCTGGCTAACCTGTAAAACTCGCAACCGGGTTTTATGAGACAGTGATAAATAATTAAAAACCCAATTTCATGTAAACTCAATTTTTAAGGATGAAATTAAGAGAAACAATAACTAAAAATAAAATAAAAAATGATTCAAGTCAACACGACTAATACACAAAACTCGTGACCCGAATCATGAAATTATGATAACCCGGTAGAAACCAAATAAAAAAAATAATTATAAATTTCAATTCTCAATCAACACATTGTTGAAGAATAAAATTGAAAAAAATTAATTAAAAAAATAATCGAGCCAACACGGCTGACCCGTAAAAATTTTATTTTATTTTTACCTTTTATTTTTCAATAAGAAGTTAAAAAAACAAATTCATTTATTAAATTTAAAAATATATTTCCCCAATAAGAAATATTATATTTCAACAGAAGATTTCAGCTTTCCCCTCTTCAACTTCAGTTTTTCAAAAAAATCATGATGGTAACAGGAAAGGCGGTTGCCCCATTTTAGTTACGTATCACAACTTGCATGTTGGTCACTTATTAGTTAAAATGGGATGGATAAAAAGGTAGCGAATATCCCAGGTCCACGTCACGGGTTCTTCTCTCGTGGAGCAAAAAAATAAAAATAAAAAAATAAAATGAAAAGAAAAATTACTCGAATTATTATTATTATTTTTATCAACGTGAATGTTTAGGTTAGTTTGCGTATATCTCAATTAATTTTATGAATTTTAAAATTAACAACCATGTAAGCATCCAGTAATCATCGTATTAACAACTATAAAGTTTAAATTTAAGATAATAAATAAACCTATTGATTCTAAATTATTATTCTTGGATCGCCTCTAAATGTTTGGATTACTGGAATTATTGAATAGATAAGAGGGCAAGATAACTTTTGTCCATATTATAGGTAAACTCGCTGTTGATTTCGTTGAGTTCACCGAATATTCAACGTGTACCTAAAATATTGAAAATCATGCATCCAATTCATATTTCTCTTGGACAAAACGTTCTCTGTAATTGCTGGGCCAGTCTAATAAGACAATAGAAACAGTATCCTCGTACCTTTTGCTTCTTCTTTTTAATTTCTTTTTTTATTTATTTGATATCTTTGCCAATTCATTCATTAAAAAAAACACAAAAATTATAACTAAAGAGAGATAAGTGAAGCATCGGAGCCCAAGACGCATTGGAATAATGAATTTATGATTTTTTATCCTTCTAGAAAAAACCTCTTGAGAAGTGGCATGCAAGCGGGCCTCTCCATGTATGAGCAATGTATGTGGTCAGCTTTGATGTCAATTATTATTTTTTTTAAAAAAATTTATTTTTATTTTTATACTAACCCTTTAAATTTTAAAATTAGTCTTCAATTTATTCTTTATTTAAATGTGATTATTTTTTTTATTTAATATTTATTTTATTTGAAATAATTTATAAAATTATAATTATTTTAATTCTATCCATTTTTAATTTTTTTTATCTATCAACTATAATTCTATTCTTTTGATTGATATTTGTTTTATTTAAAATGATTTTTAAAATTAACTCTTTTTTTCCTTACAATTTCATCATAGAGTTTTTCTTCCTATAAAATTTGATTTTTATTTTTTTACTGTTATTCTTTTAACCTTAAATTTTTTAAAAATTAATATATATTTTTTTGTGTTGGGTGTTGAGTGAGTCCAGGTCTAGGATTTAGTCTAGGATTTAATAGATTGCGAGTGTGAGAGATTAACCCAGGTTTGTAAGGTTTGTTCAGATTCACTTGTTTTTTTTAATTTTATCATTTAATATTTATTTAATTAAACATTAAACTCTATTTTTTATTCACTTTTTATGGGATTTTTCAGTGATTTTGAAAATGACAAGATTTATATCGAGTTTTTTTTTTATCTTTTTAAAATTTAGTTTTTTCTAAAGAAATCTTGTTTTTTAATTAAGTTAAATTAATTTATTAAATACAAGTATGAGATGCTCACTTCATGGTAATTTTTTTATGTTTTCTTTCCAGGACGTTGCTTCATTGATGCATGCAATCTCTTTTGGTGTCTTCATGCATCCTTGTAGAGTGGCGTTTAAGCTTTCTTTGTTAGCTCTTTTTTATTATGGGGCGATGTCCATAGTAGGGTAACGATAAGTTTCTGATGAGCTTTTCTTTCTTCTCCTCCCGTGTATAATATTGACAATTTATTTTTTATAGTTAATTATTGCTTTTTTTATTCTATTTATTTGTTGTCTATGCTTTTTTATTATTAAATTAACTGAGTTTTTCAAACTCATTCAAGTTAATTACCTGAATCTTAAATTTTTCTTGCTTCTTTAAAAACATTAGCGTCTCCTAAACTTTTTTTTTTAATTGTAGAAAAATTTTGATCCGACCGTCAATATAGCCTATTCCATCTAGCTAGTCATTATCTAATCTAATACAAATCATAGTTATTAAACTTGGCTTAATGAATTGACTTGATTACTTGAAGCCTGATCAAGGTTGGATTTTACTTTAAACCATTTTTGAACATTGATTTAGTCAAATTCAAGTAATACCTCGCTGGATCAACTTCAATTTTTTTTAAAAAAAAACTAAAACGTTATTTTGGACAAAATAATTGAAATAATGATGTGTAGAAAGGATATCGTAAATGTACCAACTTGAGTGTGTTCAACTAGAACGAAGGTTGATGTTTGACTATAAAAGAAAAGGAATTACGTACAAAGGAAAAAAAATAATTACCGATCTAATTTTTGCAACTTATTTTAAAGGATAAAAAATAATTCATGCAAGTTTGTGCATATTAAAAAATATATAATTTTATATAAAAAAACAAGTAAAAAATAAATAATATTTAATCAAAGATTAAATTGAAAAGTTGATAGATAAATATATATGTAAATATAGGATCTTAAAACATAAGCCATATAATTGATTGTATTTAATAAATTTATTTCTTAGAATAAATATTTTATTATTAGTATCTTTCTTATCATTTATGAATTTTGATTTTTACTTTTTTAAAATGCTAACAAAAAAAAGACACGTATGGAAAAGCAATTAGAAAAAAAAAACATTAAATAAAGCTACACAAACTAAGTGCCTCCTAATATCAGAAAAAATACTGAAACTTTATTTGCTAATTAAGTAAAAATTATATTCTATTCTATTAAAAACATCATAAAAAATTGTTAAAATTAAAAAACAAATACTAGTATAAAACAATTGAAGTAAAAGTTTACATTAAATGATGAAATTTGATGAAAAATATAAAAGTATATATAAAAAATATTAATGGACAAAAAAAAAGAAAAAAGCCTAGGCATGTATATACTAGATTATTGACTCGCGCTGCCTGCGGGTCGGGTCAATGATCTAATATATATATATATATATATATATATACACACACACACACACACACAAAAATACTAGATTATTGACTTGCGCTACCCAGCAGGTCAGGTCAAAATTCTTCTTTAATGTAAATTTGTTTTTTAATATGTTGCCCATGTTTTAATTTTTTATGGCAAAAAAAATGAAACAATGTGAGGGTTCGGTTGACTTTAGAGATTCAAAAGCAACCCAAATAACCTGTAAATACATAGATTGACTCATAAAAAAATTTTAAAAATATTTTTTTTTAATATCAAGATAACAAAATATTTGATTGACTTGGGCCAACCCGAATTAACATATCGAATTCACAACCCAGGTTATGAGACTATGATAATCCTGTAGAAAACAATTCAAAACAAATTATAAAACATGATTCCTAATTAATTAAATATTGAAGGATAAATTTAAGAAAAAATCAATTAAAAAAATGACCTATAAAAATAAACCGAGTTAACCTATCAAACATGTGACTTAGGTTAGAAGATCAAGATAACCCATTAGAAAAAAATTAAAATAAATTATAAAGTTTAATTCTTAATCAACCCAATATTGAAGGATTGGATAAAAAAGAAAAAAACAATAGCCCAAGTCAATTTATCAAGCTCATGACCCGAGTCATGAGACCAAGATAACATTATATAAAGAAAATGAAATACAAAACCTAATTTAACCTACAAAATTCATGACTCTGATCATAATATTAAGATAATCTCATAAAAATTAAATGAAAATATATTATGAAGTTCAATCCTCAATCAACCTTGTCAACCTGTTTAGCATTTTTCTTGAGTTATAAGGTCGGGATAACCTAATAAAAAACAAATCACGAAGAATAATTCACAATGAAACACTATATTAAATGATGAAATTGAAAAAAAATTAATTTAAAAAAACTGAGTTAATTGAGTTAACCCGTGACATAGGTCAAGAGACGAGAATAACCCAAAACTCGCGCACCTGATCATGAGATCATGATATCCTTATAGAAAACAAATCAAAAGAGATACGAAACTCAATTTCTAATCGACTAAAAAATGAATGATAAAGTTGAAAAAAAAATCAATTAAAAAAACATAAAAAATAACTGGAGTCAACTCATATTAATTTATTAAGTATTATTCTTAGGTCATGAGGTTGAAATAACCAAATAGAAAACAAACTAAACAAATCATGAAGTCTAATTTCTATTTAACTGAATATTAAATGAAGAAATAAAAAAAAACTTAATTAAAAAAACTGGAGTAAAACAGGTTAACTTGCTGAACTCAGCATGGGAGTCGTCGGGGCATTGCTTGGGACGAGTTAAGTAAAGACTGGCGATTTGTATTATGAGAGTGAGATAATCCAATAAAAATAAATATGACATTAAATAATAAAATTAAAAAAAACATTGATTGAAAATAAATTTAAAGACAAAGAAAAAAACAAAGAACATGTGCAAATAAGGTCAAAATGAGGTTTTTATTATAGATTGCTAAACAGAAAACCCTACATGTTCTAGTGTATTGATAAAAAAAAAAATACTTGAGTCAACTTAATTAATCCGTGATGAGTGTAATGAGAGAGAAATAAACTTTTAAAAAATAAATATATTATTAAAAGATAAAATTAATGAAAAAACATTGATAGCAAAAGTAAAAAAAGCAAATGGACAAAGTCGGGTTTTCACTGCAGTAAAAACCCCATGTTTTGGTGTATTGTATAAATAATAAATAATGTATGATAATATATTATTGCATGTGTCAGTATGTGTGTGTAGAGGGTATCGAGGACGTCGTTTATATATATATATATAAAAGCGGCAATGACGTCCTCGTTCTGATAATGCACATGCACTTGCGATTCAGGCCAATAATTTGTGAAGCTGAGCCCTGGTCAATGCCGTGATGTTGTTGACGGAGAGGGATTCACGCCGTCCTGTTCTTGGTGGCCTGATTTTCACACTAAAGCATTTCACACACATGCCTAATTAAAACTTAAAAGGAAAAAAAAATCAAGAACGAGAACGAACCCGCCCGCTCAGTTTTTTACCTTTTTAACTCAAGACCTTCACGACAACCAAGACCTCTTGGGTCCCACACCGCTTCCTTCATGCACGCCACTTTCTTGGTAATTATATATTCCCGAGTGAGTGAAAAAAAATTACTGTTTTGCACTCCACCGACTTGAATATTGTTTTTAAAATAAAGTAGCACTCCCCCTCGAGATGAGAAAATTAAAAATTTATAACAAAATAATTTAATTTTAGCTCTTTCTTTTCTCAAATATAGCTATATGGCATTTTTATAATATTATCATTTTAAAATAGGCTGTTTTCTTTTTATTTAAGATTCAGTCAAGATTCACTGTGATCATACGTAGGATTTTTTATTCATTGGATACCATTCAAACTTGTATTTATTTTCAGATAAAATTATAGTAATTCTTTTTACATGATATTATCAATATTTTTATTGGCTGTTATATGTTAGCATATGATGCAGAGTCTTTTAAGTCTATGGTCATTGATACTCCATGAAGATAGAATTTATACTTTGATAAATTTTTATTATAAAATTTTAAATAGTTTTTTTTTATGGTGATAACTCTTTTTTTTCTTTGATTGCATGCAAATAATGAAATATAATTTTTAATGTGTTTTTTTATTGTAACTTGCTTTTAATATATAATGGATTACCATGGTAAAATTATTTTTTTTCCTGATTAGAGGTGTCTTGGTCATTATAAGATTGATGATTGTTTGGGTATCTAAATCTTTTTTTTATTATTTTTTCATAGTAAAAATAATATTTTTTTACCCTGAAGTCAACAAGATTTAAAGTTGTTGACCAAGGGTTTTTTTTTAAAAAACTTTTCATAAATTTTTAAACAGTAAAAATATTTTTTCATCCTTAATATCGAAAAAAATATTGTGATGTTGAACAAGAGGTTTTTTTTTTTTTTCCCATTCTTCATATATAACTAAAACATGTATTTGACTTTAGAAAAGACAAAATAAGGTTTTCATCTGGAGCGTTTTTGTACTTTCACACGGTTTTTTTAGTAATTACCATGTTCATAGGGATGTTTTGATATTTTCATGTTGATTTTTTTAACTTTTTAATAAAAAGAATTACTGTGTGCTCAATGCGTGCCAACAAGTGAATGACGTTTGCATCATTTAAATGGCGCGTTAGATGCCACCCGATAACCAAACTTGGCCTTTTGTCTTTGCATGCACCACTATATCTTCTTCCACATGATTTGGTGTGTGATAACGTACGGTGACCGAAATGTCACCAGTGGTCGGTTTTTTTCCTTCTTATTTTCTCTCTAATGCCAGATAAAGTGCGTGATTCTCATTTTTATTTTTGATTTTTCAATTTCAGTCATCTTTCTTTTGATTTTTTATTTTGTTTTTACTTCTTTTATATAAGTTTTTTTTCAATTTAGTCCTTCAATTACAAAATTCTCATATGTTTTTTTTTCTCATTTTGATGGTTATTATTTTTTTAATTTTTTTCCTTAACTCTTTTATTAAAATTCTTTTGGCTTTCAATTTCATCATTCAATTACAAGCTTTGTTTTTTTTTTTTTAATTTGATCCTCATTCTTTTGATTTGTTTTTCCTTTTGTTAAAACCATTTTTCAATTTAATTTAACCTTTTAATTAAAATTTTTTGTCTGCCTTCTAATTAATTTTTATTCATCCTTATTTTTTTAGATTTTTTTGTGTAATTATTTTTTTCTTGGTGTCATCTTCAACATTTGATTTATTGGAGATTCTGCTTCGTACGATCTTATCATTCTGAATTAATTTTTTGCAATATTAGTTTTGTCATTATATTCTGTTTTTTCTATAAACTTATCTCGATCTCATAATTTAATGATTTAAATAATAAATTTTATATATTTTTTAAAAAATCCATCAAAGTAGTTTGTACACAGGCAAATTTTTAGAAAAAAATTTGACAGCTCATGACGAAGCTTAGCTTAGAATATATATATTCTTAGTGAGATAAGAAGAATTTGCCTTTTTTTTTTTTAATGAGAAAGAAGAATGTACTAAAGTCATATATTATAAGAAGACAATAAATATTCTTGGTTTTTTCTTACTTAAGACTCCATTTTTCACGAAATTCCACTATCAAACCATATTGTTAGTAGTTAGTACAAGATGATCTCTCCATTGCTTAATAACTGCTCAAGGCCCCACCATCTCTCCCTCTGCTCTCCCTCTGCTCTCTCTCCCTCTCTCTCTCTCTCTCTGTTTTCCCTTCTTTTCATGAACTTTGAATTCAACGGATGAAAATCTTTCTTCTCATAATACATCATTCGTTCTCTATCATTTTTTTTGGGTGGTTTTAAGATCTCAACTTAAAGAAGAAATGAAGCAAAAATTAAGCACTTAAATTTTGCACATGGAATACTGCTTGTCTTGGAGCCGTTTTGTCTTAAAAGTAAACTATAGTATATCTCTCTCCCTCTCAGTATATCTCTCAGTAAACTGTTTTTTTTGGTGAAAATAACTTTCGTTGAGTTCAATAAAGAAGAAAATTGTTTTGCGTGGACAGTATTGTAGGTCCAAGTGTCTCAGTTTTCTGGGTCAGTGAATACCCAGATCTTTTAACAGGCTCTTAAACCGACTCTGTTGTGTTTTTTTAGAGCTTGAAAAAGAAGAAAAAAGGAAGGGAAATAAGTGGGTTTGTGTTTTCCAACCATTCATGAGCTTCTCTTTCTGAGGCTTAAAAAGGAAGGGGAATAAGTGGGTGTGTGTTTTCCAACCATTCATGAGCTTCTCTTTCTGGGGCTTGAAAAGGAAGGGAAATAAGTGGGGGTATGTTTTCCAACCATTCATGAGCTTTCTCTTTCTGGGCTTCCTTTGTTAAGGCTAGTAATTACACTAGAGTATTTTTCTGAGCAATAAATTAAGATACCATTTACAAGATTGAAAGTAGAAACCAAGAAAGATTCTACTTCCATTTATTGTCCCTTTCCTTATCAAAGTTTGTGTTTTGTTTCTTGTTTCATAACAGGAGATAACTTGATTACTGCACTTGTCTAGTTAGTCTCCAAAATAGTATGTTTTTCACTTCTGATAAAACGAGGAGCTGAACTTCCTCTTTGGTTAATTCTCCAAGCTTCATTACTAATCTCACAAGTTCCAACCTTGAGTTTCTAGTCTCTGTTGTTTTCTTGAACAAACCTACTTTTGGTATTCAAGAATCAAGATTTTAAGCATATGGTTCTTAAGATACTGAATATTCCATCGTCGAAGTTTCTGGTGTTTAGAAATGCAGAATAAAGTTTAAAGCAAGATTCTTGTTTTGTGACTGATCTGATAAAAGTGGTGAGTTTTATCCTTTTGATCTTAAAATATGGCTACTAAGCTCCACAACCAAGAGAGACTACCAGGGAACCTCAAGAAACAGCTTGCTCTTGCTGTCAGGAGCATTCAGTGGAGCTACGCAATCTTCTGGTCCATTTCAGCAAGACAACCAGGGTACTAACTAAACCTTTCCATATCTCCTCTATTTTTGTTGTGAGTATCGGTGCTAATATTTTACTTTATTTTTAGAGATTGTTCTTTTTTTAGCGAAATAAAATATATTTTAAGAATCTCGTGAAAGAAAATTTTCTGTGTTTTGTTTGTAGTATTTGTGAAAGTGGATCAGCTAAGTTTCTGGGAGTTCATTTACATGTTGGAACTGGGTGCAGGGAGTTCAGTTTTCAGAAAGAGTGTAATATGTTTGATCTTCTATGGTTAGAGTGAAATCTGGTTTTTGTGTAAAGAATTGTGTAAATGGTAATGATTTTGACATGTAATTGGCATTTTTAGCTTCATGAATTGAACTTTAGGCTTAGCTTTAAAGGAATCGACCCCTTTCTAAAACCTTATTGTCCACATTTAACAGAACATCTATGAAGATGGCTCATGGTTCCTTTCTTTGAAGATGTATTTACGTTTCCCCAACAAAAGAACATAGCATTTATGATAAGCATTTCTTTTTTTGCCCGCCCTGAGAGAAAGGGTAGTCTATTTATTTGTGTGTTGATTATAGCCATGAGCACTGTGATCTTAAATGAGCTGCTCATGCTCATAGCTCTCATGCATTATTTGTTCATGTTCTTATCACTGGTAAATGTGAATTTTGTAGAGTGTTGGAGTGGGGTGATGGGTACTACAACGGAGATATTAAAACAAGGAAGACAATTCAATCCATAGAGCTTGATGAAGATGAATTGGGTTTACAGAGAAGTGAGCAGTTAAGAGAACTCTACGAGTCACTTTCAGTTGGTGAAGCCAGTCCACAAGCTAGAAGACCTTCAGCTGCATTATCTCCAGAAGATCTCACTGATACAGAGTGGTATTATTTGGTTTGCATGTCCTTCATATTCGACATTGGCCAAGGGTAACTTCATTTTCTTTACCATTTTTCTGAACCAGGCCTTTCAATTTACTCATTTTTAGAGTTCAAATGTCGTTAATTCTTCCTTTGAATTGTTCATAGGTTGCCAGGAACAACATTAGCAAATGGTCATCCTACTTGGCTATGCAATGCTCATTCTGCAGATAGTAAAGTATTCAGTCGCTCTCTGCTAGCTAAGGTCAGGATTCTGTTTCCTTTCTGAGATCTTATTTCATTTCTGAATAAAAGTTGTGCACGTTAGACATACTCAAAATGATAAAAGAAACTAACTTTTTTTCCTTTTAATCCTTTTGTCTCTTGTTCTATGATGGGAATTGTGGCGACATAACCCTCAGAGTGCATCAATTCAGGTACCAATTCTACCTATTTCCTAGTAGAATTCCAGTGTATTATAGGCTTAGGCACACAACACTGCACTTTTTACTGAATGCATTACATCCTCTATGAAAGAATATTTTAGAACCAGCATAAATGGATTATACCAAAATCTGAGCAAACTTTCCTGTTTAAACTTTCAGACCGTGGTTTGCTTTCCATTTATGAGAGGTGTGATTGAGCTGGGTGTGACTGAGCAGGTAAATACTTCTGTCAGATCTCAATTTAGAGTATAATCAACTACAGATTTGTTGTCTGTACAACACTACATTCGCCAATTCAAGTCATGTTGATTCATTGTAATTTGTTTTCTAAAGGTTTTGGAGGACCCAAGTCTCATTAATCACATAAAAACATCATTCTTGGAGATCCCATACGCAGTAGCTGCCAAGAATTCTAGTGCAAGAAGTGACAAAGAGCTTGCATGTGCCACCTTCAATCGTGAAACACTTGACACCAAACCGATTCCAATTATAGGATGTGGAGAACTAGACATAACTTCCCCTAACTGCAATTCAAATGATCAGCCGGCTGCAGATTTGATTATGGTTGAAGGGCTAAATGGAGGAGCTTCCCAAATGCAAAGTTTGCAGTTCATGGATGATGACCACAGTGTCCATCATTCCTTGAATTCTAGTGACTGCATATCTCAAACCATTGTAGATCCTGTGAAGGTTGTTCCTATTTTGAAGAATGTGAAGGTAAATAACCAGAATCATCTGGATGTTCAAGACTGCAATCACACGAAGCTGACTTCATTGGACCTTCGAAGCGAAGATTTTCATTATCAAAGTGTTCTCTCATGTCTCCTAAAGACCTCCAGTCCATTGATTTTAGGACCCGATGTCCAGAATTGTCACCAGGAATCGAGCTTTGTCAGTTGGAAGAAAGCAGGATCGGTGCATACTCACAAGTTGAAAAGTGGAACTCGACAAAAAGTACTAAAGAAGATACTACTTGAAGTTCCTCGGAAGCATGTTGATGGCTTGCTTGACTCCCCAGAATATAATAGCAATAAAGTTGTAGTAGGGAGGCCAGAGGCTGATGAAAATGGTGCAAGCCATGCATTATCTGAGAGGAAGCAAAGAGAAAAGCTGAATAAAAGGTTTATGATTCTGAAATCAATTGTCCCTTCAATCAGCAAGGTAGTTAAGAATTAGTTCCCAAGAGTTAATTGGTCTTGAACAGGGAGCCATAGGTTAATTTTTTTCGTTGTCTGTGCAGGTTGATAAAGTATCTATACTAGATGAGACCATCGAATACCTTCAAGAGCTTGAAAGAAAGGTTGAAGAGTTGGGATCTAACAGGGAGCTATTGGAGGTTCTTACCAAAAGAAAACCCCAAGATACTGCGGAGAGGACATCTGATAACTATGGCAGCAATAAGATTGGAAATGGAAAACATTTGTTGACAAATAAGAGGAAGGCTCCAGACATTGATGAAATGGAGCCAGATATCAACCATAATGTATCAAAAGATGGTTCAGCTGAAAGTATAACTGTCAGCGTGAATAAAGAGGATGTTCTAATCGAGATCAAGTGTCGTTGGAGGGAGGGAATATTGCTGGAGATAATGGATGTAGCTAGTCATCTCCATTTAGATTCTCACTCGGTTCAATCATCTACCATGGACGGGATCCTTTCTCTGACTATCAAATCAAAGGTATGAACTCAAGATTGCACACAATGGAAGTGACCATCTATTTATATCATTGAGGTTAAATTTTGATTATTATTAACCATGATTCCTTAAATAATGTCATAATGTTTATTACAGCACAAGGGATTGAATGCTGCATCAATTGGCACAATCAAACAAGCCCTTCGAAGAGTTGCTGGGAAATGTTGAAACTTATTCTCAAATCGATGACAGTATGGTTAGAATTCACTGCTTCAGTTGTAAAATTCCGTGTTGTGGAAGGCTTTGTAGATCACAGCTATAGAACATAGAATTTCCTCCAGGTAGAGCAGTCTAATAAACAGAAAATGCTCTTGTTCTGAACATTTGTATTTTCTTCAATGATTTAGCGTGGACTCTGCACTAGAATGAGTATTTGACCAACGTATTTTTAACAGTCTATTAAATTCCCAAAATCCATTTGACTAAAACTTCCCCTTCTTGATTGTCAATTTTAGTGGAAATTAATTGATGCTAGCATGCAGTATGTGAACTCACCAATTACGGCTTGCCTAAAACCCGACTCCAGTGTGTGAAAAGCTGGCCCGGTGATAGATTGAAGTTAAGATTTAAAACCAACACTAGTTCGTCCACTGCACTGCTGATAAAGTGATAGGAAGGGATCCTATGTCAAAGTGGTGAGAGCACGTGTAGAAGCTATCATATTTTATAGCAGAACATACTAGTACATTTTTGGCTAAGAGAAAATTCAGATTGGTTATGTGGGCTGCTGCTCATGGCACTTGGCAGTCGACTTCGGAAGATAAATAGAAGATAAGAAAAGAAAAGGCATGCAGATAAATTCCATTAAAGTTGGATTGTTTTAGCGCGTGGAGGGTTGTACACCTGCAAATTTAAGGGCCAAACTGTGTTTATCGATCTGATTTCTCATTATAAAAGAAGAACATGAAGAAACAATGTATATTGTAGATGGTTAAAGTCAGAGTTAGTTAATTTCTCCGTCACACACACAGCAAATGTATAACCCTGGCATAGGTAGTTGAAATCGGGACTCGTTTTTCCATTATTGGGGGGGGGGGGGGGGGGGGACAATTAAAAAAATT
>Ga0325414_1004903_pt1 | contig 14058 bp, 6 predicted proteins | sample PopdelMetagenome_8_FD_206183 | JGI IMG/M metagenome (GOLD analysis project Ga0325414, IMG submission 206183) | Populus deltoides microbial communities from Bellville, Georgia, United States - Leaf-PdKOR-R3 | ecosystem: Host-associated > Plants > Phyllosphere > Phylloplane/Leaf | place: USA...
AAGGCATCATTCAATTTGGAGTAAAAGGGAAATTAGCTCCGAGATATATTGGCCCTTTCAACATTAAGGAAAGCATCAGACCAGTTGCCTATCGTTTAGAGTTGCCTGCATATTTGGATAAGATTCAAAATGTGTTCCATGTGTCATTACTGCGAAAGGCCAAGATAGACCCCTCACGGGTATTGCCACACGTTCCTATGAAGATTAAAGGGGATCTAACCATGGAAGCTAAGCCTGTCAAGATCTTGGATCGAGATGTGAGGGTGTTGAGGAATAAGAGAGTTTCCCTGGTGAGAGTATTGTGGAGAAACTCTCGAATAGAAGAAGAAACATGGGAAAGAGAATCCGAGATAAAGCAAAAGTTCCCGCATTTATTCTTTGACATAGGTACGTAACTGAAATTTCGAGGATGAAATTTCTATTAGGAGGGGAGAATGTAAACCTCGGAGAAAAATAAAGGTTGCTTAGATTGCAAACTAACTACATGAGAAATAAAAGTGAAGAAATTCATGCATATGGTTAAATAAAAACAAGAATTCAAAAATTTTTGGATATAAGTTTCTGAATGAAATATTTTGAGACATTATAAATCAACCTGAAAATGTTGAGGGTTGGATTAAATTAAAGAAAATAAAATAAACTAAAAGTTGTGGGGTGAAATTATAAGAAATGAAAAGAGATATAACTTAATTATAAAAAGAAAAAAAAGATGCGGGGGCCTAAATGCAAATAAGAAAAATCATAGAGCATACATACTTCTATTCTCACCAAAAATCTGCAGCAATTGTAAGGAAAGAAAAGAGGGAGTTTTTGTATCCATTCTTTCAAATTCAAGAGAGAAACATCAAAATTTCAAGAACCCATCCAAGATTAAGGGTTTATAGATGGAATAAATAATTGTGGGCAAGGAATTAACAAGAAAATTGAACAAGAAGAGAAGATGGAGGACCGGCTGTCATTAGATAAGAAAGGAGGGAGTTGAAAATCTTCAATTGGTTGAAGATCAAAACCTTAATTCGTACCGGGTAAGGTGTTCTAAACATGATCTTATAAGTCATTTCAAATTCGATAATGAATTGATGCCTTGATGTGAATTATAGATTAGGGTTCTTAGACTTGAATTGGAGTTCTATAACTCCAGATATTGTTAAAAATTTGAGAAGAGGACAGATAGTAACAGTTCAAAAATAAGACAGCAACAATTGGACAGTAACAGTCCGAATGTTTGTTGATGGGCAATTTTTTTTTAATCAAATGTAAAAATTGTATAGATCAAAAAATGTAAACAAGCTTGCAGAACAAGGTGGAAGCCAGCAGTACAAATAGACATACATATCCAGTCAAGGGGAACAAATTCACTTGAATAAACCAATGCAAGACCAACTTGCTGAACAGAAAGTAAAGGGAACAGACTCCCTTGCACAACCAAAGGGAATAAGCGCCCTTGAACAAAAATCAAAGCCAAATGGAAAAAGACATACATTGAAAACCACACTAGCAGATAATAGCTGCTAGGAGACCTAAAAAACCAAATGTCCTATTGCTAATCCAGCAGACGAGCCTGGGAGCGAAGGAAGCAACAACAAGGGGACTGTAGTTGTAGGTAAAAGTTCCAACCAGCATGCAAAGACACTAGTGAAGGCAACCAGCAACCACAGCCTTAAATGAACCAGCACTAAATGTCCTAGAAAGAGAAGGACAGCTGCTGAGACAAGGAGCAAACCAGGCACTAGCAAAACAAACCGGCAGTCCTCAGGCAGAACAACTCAGTTGCCCAATCAGCAGACCAGTAGACACTGGTATAGGCAGTAACAACAATCCGGCAGCAACATAGGTGCATCAACGACAACATAGATATGCCATCAGCAAGGGGTCAGAACATGACCCAACAGCAGACCCAAACAGATCCCTAACCAAGCACATTCACATAACATTGCCAGCAGGCCAACCCTGCACCACTACATCAATAGCCCAAACATGAGGGGAGAGAGCCTCACGCAAGCTGTTGGGCTCCAAAAATCACAAGCTGCAGAAGACCTGCAACAATGACCTGTTCATGTATGGTATGATAATCCAGCAATCTAGTATAACAAGGACTATGCATCCAGGAACTGGAATGAAGCCAAGCATAGGGGAGAGACCCTCACCCTAACTGACCCCGTTACAGGCAGACAGTAGTATGGCCTACACATCTGCTCCAGCTTCTAGCAACTAGATAAAATCAAGCAATTGGGGAGAGAACCTTACCCTAACTGGTCCCCACTACAGGCAGATAACATCAGATAACATTGCCCATCAGCTCAGGGTGGAGCATATCAGCACCACCAAAGAACCGGTCCTCAGTAGACCAATGAAAGCAGGACAAATCCAACAGCCAGCATCCAAGAAAAGTTAGCAAGCCAGCCTCAAAGATAGGTGATCAAGCATTGGGGGTGAGAGCCTCACCCCAACCACCATCACCAGAAAGACAAAAGTGCTCCGCAGCATGGACTAGGTCGCAACAACAGCAGCCTAACAGAGCAGCGACATAGATCACTACTAGCCCAAGCATTTTGGGGAGAGAGACTCACCCAAATTGTTGGGATCCATGACAGCTACCCGCAGCTGAACAATTTGAAAAGCATACCAGCAAGCCAGCCAGATGGCCATCAATTTGCAGTCTAAATAGAGAAAATCGGTAAGTAGACCTCATCAGAGCAGTCAGTAGGAACAGGATGAGGAACATCCCAAACCTGCACCAGCGACTGGGAACCAACCCATAGATAGGAAGGTAACTAGCACACAATCACTAGAGTAGAGAGACAACTCCAGCAAACTAACCAAAGACACATGGCATGAAGCTTAGAGTGACAAGCCAGAGAAAGCAACCCTAGCAAATCATAATTCCAGCCAGCTTCAAGAGCGCAACATATCAAGCGGCATATAGCAGCAACAAGCTAACTAACTTGCAGAAGGAAAGCTAGCAGCAACTACAGCAAATACAAAAACCAGCCACAAGAGTCAGACCACACAAGACAGAGGCTTGATAAGAGCAGACAGGCAAGCTAGAACAAAACTTCATCAATAGAGAAGTTCAACAAAGCTACCTAATAGATGTAGTAACAACAAGAACAAACAATAGAATCAAACAAATTTCACCCAGCCATCCAGCAAAAGAGGCTACCTAAACAACATCCTAACACCAAAACAACCAAGAGAAAGAGTAGGGGATATATAGAACAGAAAACCCAATCGCAGAAAACTATATCAAGACAAGAAGAACTTGCAATCAAACCGGGCAGAGAAAGAACATTACAGAGGAGGTTGGGTAGGAGAAACCCTACCATGACCAGAAGCTCTGATGAGAAGTGGAAGAGCAATAACCCGAGCATCCAAATCTCCAAAGATCTTAGCATCAATAGTGTCGGCGGAGAAATCGACGCCATCAATGATGGTGGGAGAAGTTGGAAGATGAATAGAAGAGGAACCATAGACCCCATCAGAGTAAACAAAGGCCATATCCTGGATAAAGAAAGGTGGAGGGAAAGAATTCAAACCTCCATCTAATTCGTCTGAACAACGGGGACACCCATCAAAATGGCCAACTCCAAGACAATCAATGATACAGATCAACCCCAACTGGTGGGTCATGTAAGTCGTCGGGGGGAGGATCCTCAAATTGGCCAGCAAAATCCCCATCATCGGGATCTTCAAGCTAGACACCCGTTAGGGTTTCAGATAAGACCCATCGCACACTCACTGATTACTGGAACAGAGGCGCCGAGGTTGGACTGATCATGGGAGACATGAAGAAAGTCTCTCACGGAGCTCAGCAGTAGGATCGGGTGGAGAAACTTCAAGAGAAGGAGAGCATCTCTCTCTAAATTCTCTCACTAGCTACTAATAGAGAGCTTTTTCTTACTGAGAGCTTGTTGATGAGCAATTTTGATTGTTTTAGAGGCAGAACTGGGTTCTCCTTTCTTCAGAGAACTTGTAGCCTCATGTGTTAGCTTTCCAAAGAGACTAATCTCGCTTGAATCTGAGTTTGATAACTTCAGATATAGTTAAAAATCTGAGGAGAGGTCAGACAGTAACAGTTCGAAAACGAGACAATAACAGTCCAAATGTTTATTGATGAGCAATTTTGATTGTCTTAGAGGCAGAACCGAGTTCTCCTTTCTTCAAAGAACTTGTAGCCTCATGTTGCGATGTCGCGGTCGCACAAATTAATTACCCTAGCTTAAAACACATAAGATAGTATATAGCAAGTAAAGGGTCAATCCCACGAGGAAGTTTCAAGTCAGATTTTTATGTTGTACATTATGTAATTGGGGGGATTTGGTTTGTGATTATCTAAACTATGGCAGCAATTAAACTAGCAAACAAAATTAATTAAAATTGAAACTTATCAAGAAAACAAATCTTGGTCGCAAGCACACATCCACCTACAAAAATCAGAATGATTATGGAAACAAAACATCGATTTATATTCTGAATATTTATCTCTTCTTAACATTGGTTAGTTAACGGATCCGCCGTATAACTAACCCTAACCTTCAAACGATCACAGTGTCCGCACTAGTAATTTAATTTAATGGCAGCCTTAAGAATTAGATAAGTTGATTAATCAAGAAAACATAACTGTCCACAGTCTATATTTGATTTGATTGAATGTTCTCTCTAAGATTAATAACGTAGATCTGCCACAATTATTAAACTCAGTTGCTTCACAAGTTCTTATACTACAACTCTGGTTTTGATATCAAACTTATCAATAGATTGTCTACAATAATGACTTAGAGTCCGCTCTAGCAATTAAAATAAACAATCATAGGAAAAATAAATATAGAAGAACAAACATATTCATCATATAAACAGAAAAGAAAAGGTAAAATAAATCTCACAGTTCTTGAAATCTGAAGGTTTCCGTGTCCTTGCAACCAAGAAAAAGTATTTAGCCTTGCATGTTTGTTGAACAACTAATCAAAAAGATTGAAGAGAGCATGATTTTTGGGTTTGTAGAAGAGAGAATTTGTGTTTTTTTTTCTGCTGGCTGCCTGCCCCTTCTCTCTTTCTTTTTATATGCTAAGAAACCCTAGTCTCTATTTTACAAAATAGTCCTTCCTTAAGTTGACAGTTTACATTTAAGTACTTCAATAACTATTTTCCCTAAAAAGAAGAAATAGCCTTGCATGAAATCTTCAAACTCTGACTTAGAGGAGCTAAATTGCTGATATAAAACTTAGATGTCGGTTTAGATGCTTCGAAATGTAATTTGGACTTGTTTTTTCACGAAACCTGTTTGCTGATAGAATTTAGTTGTCATCTTTGAAAAATCATATCTCCCTCATATGACATCATTTTTGGCTGAAATTTGGAGCGTTGATAGGTCTTTGAGTTAGAAATCCAACAAAATTGAGTTGCATCAATTGGACTTAGCTCTAGATATTAAATTTTGAATGACCAAAGGTCAACATTGGCAGAATACAAGATTGGACTTTGCAGGATGTGATTTCTATGATCTTTCTCTTTTTACTTTTCTTGCATTAGAAAGGTATGGATGTTAGATTTTTAATGCCACTAGAATCACTTCATTTCGATCTCTAGAACTCACGCTCTGCATAAAACATCGACTGAACGTCAAATCTGCCAATTACCTCCAATTTACTCCTTTTTGCATCTTTCATCCAAAAGTGCCTTCAAAACATAAAACAAAGAATATCAAGGTATTTTATATATAAAACATGGACAAAACATTAGGTAGATATGTGTGAAACGATTGAATAATATGGTTACATCAAATACCCCCACACTTAGCTCTTGCTCATCCTCGAGAAAGGATAAATAAAATCAAATTGACAATAACTGTGATCCATCTCTTAATCCCCCATCAATGTCCAAGAATATATGCATTATAAACCAGAATACAATCAAGAAGGATAAAGAGTATAAATTTTCATGAATTCATTTACATGCAAACTTCAAAGCTTAATTAATCATCAGGATTTAAATGAAATCTATGTCATGTCAAAGTGATAGGTCCTCTCATTGATATACACTCCAACACTCACGTGTTTAGGGTTTATATGTTTAAATCTCTCAAATTCAATCAATGAATATGTTCTACTATAAGCTTTGCCCATCTTTTCATCAAGCATCACTTCTTTTTTCTTTTCACATAATTTTCAACCATAATTCCATGAGATATCACAAGTATATGCTCTACTAATCCTTGGGCAGGGAAAAGGAAAACATATAAAAAGTTAAGGCTTATACATGGATAAAGCAAAGAAAAGATAAACAAGCTCAAAGGAGTTGAGTAAGGATAATTTGCTTTAGGTTGGCTTTTTGGCTCAAGTGGTTAAAATTCCTAATGCCTTTATCATCTTCATGTATATATGTAATGCGAATGTAATCTCAACAAGATATGAAGCAAGTTCTAGAGATACATATTATTGAAAGAATGCACAATCAAAGAATATAATGTTGAAGGCTCAAAAGCTTGCATTGATTTAACACTATAAAGTCAACATGGTATATTCTCAAAGTCAATCCCTAAACCAATTAAACATTAAAACTTGCATGCACACTCATTCATTTGATTTATATCTTCATCTATCTCAACTAATTTTCATACATAATATTCATATTCTCAAAAACCAATTTTTGAAAAATAACAAAGAAAACAAAATTAAAAAACCAACATTCTTCCAATACCCCCACATTTAAAACACAACATTGTCCTCAATGTTGAAATAAAAGAAAAGGAACATAGGAGAATGACAAAAATAAAGTAAAATGTGAAAAATAAAAGATACGGGAAAAAGAAAGCAAATCGGTTTTTTTTTTGTGTTGGGTTGCCTCTCAGTAAGCGTTTTTGTTTTATGTCATTGGCTAGACATGTTGCATCCTCATTCTTCATAGATTGGTTCAGCTAACTCCGCAGAAGCGGTGAGTTCTGTCGTCCAACCTTCATAGAAAGGTTTCGAGCGATGCCCATTGACCTTGAGTACTTTGTTGGTTTTTAAACTTGTAATTTCAACTGCACTATAACGAAAAACATTAGAAACAACAAAGGGTCCAATCCAACGAGAGCACAACTTTCCAGGAAAAAGTTTCAAATGCGAATGATAAAGGACTTTGTCTCCAACATTAAACTCTTTTCTTGTAACCATTTGGTCATGGAGACTCTTAGTCTTTTCTTTGTAAATCTTTGCATTCTCATAAGCATAATTTTGTATTTCTTCCAATGTAATTCCAATCTTTTTGGGCACCTAAAGGATAAACGCCACCTATTCACTGTCCATGATGGGGTAAATGACTCCTGCATCATGGAGGACAGTTTGCAAAACTTGCAAATCCAATGTTGATTCATGCATGTTTTGGGGAACACATATATTCCTTCCCATCTCTTCTATCTTGATAAAATCATAGCCATAGCTCAAAGCTACGCTTAATCTATCCTCACTATCAAAATCACAAACTTGCTGCACACACTTATCAACTTGGTAAAATCATAGCCATAGCTCAAAGCTACGCTTAATCCATCCTCACTATCAAAATCACAAACTTGCTGCACACACTTATCAACTTAGTCATAACATGTAATAGAATAAACATTGCTATAAGGATATGTCATTACATCATGAAAATTAAATTAAATTTTTTCATCTCCTACCTCCATAGACAAAGTATCCTTACCATAATCAATTTTTGTATTGGCAGTTTTCAAGAATGGTCTCCTAAACTTAAAATTTCAGCTTGATCCAATGGTCAGATTGAGGATTATGACTATTGCCGTAAAACTAGATAGGTGCACTTTTTACGTAAAAATCCGAATTTGATCTTGCCTGGATCGTATCAAAACTTGAATAGATGAATTTAATTCTGTAGTTTGTATAACCATTTCCATATATGCATGTTTATATCTTTATCCATCCATAATGATGATTGTTGTACAATGTATATCATAAACATTTTGGTTGATATGAAAGATGATGTTTGTGGGATTGAGACCTAGGATAATTGGGTTGAATTGAGTTAGGAGATGCAGTATATTAGAAGTGTAAATAGGTCGTATGTCGATAACTTAGGACCTCCCGGTATAGGGGAGACTCCGTTGAAATTTTGGTAGACTTTAATACAAACATCATGAATAGATATAGAAAAAAAATTAATCACTCTGTTTATCAATTAACATGAGATCGTTGCTTTATCTCGGATATGGGGATGTTACACAAGAGTAGTCCATGTGCTCTAAAGATTTCATCGTCAGTTGTAGAATTGTGTTTCGAGGATGATTTTTCGATCAATAAAGACTCAGTTTTCATCACGGTTTATGAGTCAGCAGTAGGTTATGTGCGCTGAAGATTTGAGCGTCAGCTGTAGAACTAGGTTTCATGGATGATTTTTGGGTCCGACATGCTCTAAAGATTTTAGCGTCAGCTACAGAACTGGGCTTCATGGATGATTTCTAGGTCAGCAGGGACTCATTTTTCATCAACGGTTTTTGAGTCAACAGTCGTCTATGTGTGCTGTATATTTCAGCCTCATCCGTAGAACTGGGTTTCGTGGATGATTAATGGGTCTACAGGGACTCAATTTTCTTCAACAGTTTCTGCGTGAGAGAAAGTCTTTGAGCGCTGATGATTTAAGCGTCAGCCGTAGAAATGGGTTCTGGTGATGATCTCTAGGTCAACAGTAACGCAGTTTTCATCAACGATTTCTGAGTCAGAAGTAGTGTATGTGCGCTGAAGATTTTAGCATCAGCCGTTGACCTGGGTTTCGAGGATGATTTCTTGGCTTCTTGGATGATTTCTAGGTTTGGAGGGACTCAGTTTTCGTCAACAGCTTTTGAGTCGGTAGTGGTGTATGTGCGTTAAATATTTCAGCATCAACCATAGAACTGAGTTTCGTGGTTGATTTTTGGTTCTGTAGGGACTCAGTTTTCGTCAACGGTTTCTGAGTCATTGACACAATCAAAAAGTTGATGTCTTCTCCCAAGTGTAGGAGTGTCGAAGTAATAACTAACCCGGCAAGAACGGGGTCGAACCATAGGGAGGTTAACTATATAAACTACAAATAAATAAATAGATAAAAACAGAAAAGGAGTTGAAGAGGGTTTGAGATGTGATATTGATGTAAGGATTTAAACAAATATAAAACAATTGTCAAGGTTAGAGGATCCACTAATGATATTTCAAACAAGTATAATATAAACTCTTTTTATTATTCAACTAGAAACCACATACAAAGAAGGTTCCAATCGGATTATAATTTATTAATATGATTATATTAATTATCTTATTTGAGTAATGCCAATACTTGTAAATGTTGTCGGGTATTCATGGTGATAACTTATGTTAACAACAGATCAAGTTCCTTTCATAGCACAAGTGTCGATTATACCATACAATTGGGCTGTGAAAGTGCCAAGTATTTGTTGTATCAAGTGTTATACAACATAAATATATATTAACCATTTAACAAGTAAAGTATTAAAAGTGAACAAGATAACAAATACAAAACATGTTAGTATCAAATATAAGTCCATGTTGAGTTTATACTATACTTATTCTTACACCATTAGTGTAACCTTTTCACCTTGACATAATAAACTTAGTTGAACATTATGAATAAGAGAAACATAGATAAACAAGATAAGAACATAATTATATAAGTATAGTAAAGGAAATGAAAAGCATAAACAAGAGATTAAGAAAAATATAACATGGAATAAAACTTGAACATTACAAAATACAATGAAAGAGAACAAAAGCAAGATGTTGATCTGAAAACCAAGATGTCTAAATGCATGACAAATGCTTCTTTTTATAGGCCAAAATTCAGAACTATTGATTTGATGACTAATTTTTTAGTGGGTGGCCACCTCTTGATTTGACAACAATCCTTATCTTCTTGTCTGTAAAAAACGTAATTGCTAACATCAGAATTTGAATAGATAGTCTTCATGAAAGTTCCGGGAAATTGTCTCAGCTTTCAAAAAATGAAGAATGAGGTCATTTAGACTTCTAAAACTCGAGATATGGGCTGAACACTGAACAGTGTCTGGGTTGCAAGACAAATTCTGACTTCTTTGTTGTTGCTATAATTTGAACTTGGAAACAGTCCTTTTGAATCTTGGACTCTTCATGAAAGTTTTAGGCCTATGTCTTGGCTTTCAATCCATATAAACCAGATCTAAATCCAAGTTCTACAACTCCAATTATGATCCAATAACTGAATTGTATTCCAATTTGAATTCAACCAGCATCTCTTTTCTAAGCTTAGCCCTCTGTCTTCTCAATTTCAGTAGTTAAACTCATCAATCAATCCTTTGATTTATGTGATAGACCTCCTTTGATTTATGTGATAGACCTGTATTTAAAATGAATATTTACCATAAATTAAAGGTATCTTATATTATCAGACTTGTTATTATAAAACATGCTCTAGTTAAGGAGTTATTGATACTTCAAGTGCAAAATGATGATATAAAACCTTGATAAAAAATACACTTTTAAGTACTAATCACACCCCCAACCAGCTTAATACTAGTCCATAGTAATCAAAGAGTTAAAATAGAAAAATAATTTGCAAGTTTCACAAAGCAAGGCATTCATCATTCATCTTCCATTAATCTATCCAAATAAACAAACTCTTATTAAATTTATATATCTGCTTCATACTATTGAAACAAGATATTAATAAACCTTCTTTTCATGTGCTCAATGTATGAAAACATAGATGATGGGGCTTCTATTGGAAGAAAATAATATTTTGTTCAACTGTTTTTCTAAGGCTAATTCATTTGGGTTGGGATTATTATTATCTTCTTTTTTATTAGTTTTTGATTCAACTATATTATTCAATAGTTTCACCCACATTTAACTAGTGTTTTGCCTATGATTTATATATAAAATGCCTTGATATTCTTTGTTTTATGTTTTGAAGGCACTTTTGCATGAAAGATGCAAAAAGTAGTAAAATGGAGATAATTGACAGATTTGACCTTCAGTCGATGTTTTGTGCAGAGCGTGAGCTCTAGAGGTGGAAATAAAGTGACTCCAGTGGAATTAAAAAGCTAACATCCATACCTTTCTGAACATTTAAGGCAAGAAAATATAATAAGGAAGAGCATGGAAATTGTAGCCTTCAAAGTCAAATCTTGCAATCTGCCAGTGTTGACCTTCAGCCATTCCAACTTGAATATCTGGAGCTACAGAAGTCCAATTGATGCAAACTCAATTTTGTTGGATTCATGACTCAAAGTTCTATAAAAAGCTCCAAATTGCAGCCAAAACCGATGTCATATAAGGGAGATATGAGTTTTCAAAGATGACATCTGAATTCTACCAACAAACAGGTTTCGTGAAGAAACGAGTCCCGATGACGTTCCGAAGCATCTAAACTGATATCCAAGTTTTTATTTCAGCAATTTAGCTCCTCTAAGTCAAAGCTTGAAAATTTCATGCAAGGCTATTTCTCCTTTTTTAGGAAAATAGTTATTGAAATACTTAAATGTAAACAGTCTACTTAATGGAGGACTATTTTGTAAAATAGAGACTTTGGGTTTCCTAAGATATAAAAAGAATGAGAGAAGAGAAGGGGGGCAGCCAGCCAAGAAGAGAAAAACGCTCTTTTCCTCTAAGAAACCCTAAATCATGCATTCTTCCTTTTTTTTGATTAGTTGTTCAACAAACATGCAAGGCTAAACACTTTTTCTTGGTTGCAAGGACACGGAAACCTTCAGATTTCAAGAACTGTGAGATTTATTTTACCTTTTCTTTTCAGTTTATATGATGAATATGTTTGTTCTCCTATGCTTATTTTTCCTATGATTGTTTATTTTAATTGCTAGAGCGGACTCTAAGTTATTATTGTAGACAATCTATTGCTAAGTTTGATATCAAAACCGGAGTTGTGGTATATGAACTTGTGAAGCAACTGAGTTTAATAATTGTGGCGGATCTACGTTATTAATCTTAGGGAGAACATTCAATCAAATCAAACATAGACTGCAGACAGTTATGTTTTCTTGATTAATCAACTTATCTAGTTCTTAAGGCTGCCATTAAATTAAATTACTAGTGCGGACACTGTGGTTGTTTGATGGTTAGGGTTAGTTATACGGCGGATTCGTTAACTAACCAATGTTAAGAAGAGATAAGTATTCAGAATATAAATTGATGTTTCGTTTCCATGATCAGTTCTGATTTCTGTAGGTAGATGTGTACTTGTGACCAAGGTTTGTTCTCTTGATAATTTTCTGATTTTATTAAATTTCGTTTGATAGTTTTCTGTTTTCTTTTGCTTTAACCTAGATAACATCCAAACCCCCCCAAATTGCATATCATCTAGCATAAAAATCTGACTTGAACTTCCTCGTGGGATCGACCCCTTGCTTGTTCTATACTATCTTGTGTGTTGTGTTTAAAGCTAGGGTAATTAATTTGTGCGACCACAACATTGCAACAGTTTTCTCTTTAAAAAAAACACAATGCATCCTTAACCCATATAGCGAGCTTTCGGCTAATGACTCCCAGACCAGTTGTTCTTGGGGCATTGGGTGTTGAGACACTCCTTCAAGCTTAGTAACACGGGTTGCTGATACTAATATGTAGATAGTGCAATGTTTGATTTCCTTAAAATTTCTCCTCAACCCATGTAACAAGCACTGGGCCAATAGCTCCCAAGTAAGTTGACTTTAGGGTACTAGGTGTTAAAACACCCCTTTGGGTTAATTACTTAAATCAAGGAGGCTACGAAACCAAACTTATCTACTTTTTTATTTATTCAATTTGTTTTTATTATCATCAATATTATCATTTTTGTTTTGCAAATTATATACTATCCATTTCCCTTAGTTGTTACCTTTAACCAAAAAAATAATAATGTAATAATCCAATATGCAACCCATAATCATATGTTAAAGTGTGTGTGTGTGAAAATGAAGGTTTAAAAATGCTTGTTAAATGAGTACATGAGAAGAATCAGGTGATAACAATGTGAGAGTTTGTATACCTGAATATTTCAAGAAGTATTATGATAGACCATGATAAGAATATTTACTAAGATGCGTCTCAAGAGTCAATAAAATTTCTCCTTACTCTGCCATCCTAATAACAATTTTGTCAAATGATTTTAATAATAGCAAAAACCAGTTAGTAAGTTAGTTTTTTTTTAATGTCAACTACTACTCCCAAACCAAAACGAGACATTGTTCTCAATGTTCTAAGGTAAAAAGATAGAGTATAGAAGACATCACCTGAAAAAACAAACACTGACAAACTTGAAACACACTTAAACAAATATAAGAAATAACAAACAAAATAATATGTGACACGACAAAAAGATTGATGTCTTCTCCCAAGTGCAGGAATGTCGAAGTAATAAATAACCCTGTAAGACCGGGGTCGAACCACAGGGAGGTTAATTGTATAAATTATAAGCAATAATAGTAACAACAACAACAACAACAACAATACTAGTGGTGGTAGTAGTAGTAGTAATAATAATAATAATAATAATAATAATAATAATACCAATAATACTATTAATAATGATAATAATAAAGATTAAGAAGAAGAAGAAGTTGATGAGAACTTGAGATGGAAGATTAACGTAAGGATTAAACAATGATAACAACAAATGTCAAGGTTAGAGGATCCACTAATGGTATTTCAAACAAGTATAGTATAAACTCTTATTATTCAATTGGAAACTACACACAAAGGAGGTTACAATCAGATTATAAATTGTTAACATGATTACATTTTGTTAACAACAAATCAAGTTGCTTTCACAACTCAGGTGTTGGTTATACCATACAATATGGGCTATGAAAGTGTCAAGTATTTGTTGTACCAAGTGTTATACAACATAAATCTAGATTAGCCATTTAACAAGCAAAGTATTAAAAGTGAACAAGATAGCAAATATAAAGCATGTTAGTATCCTACATTAAGGTCCATGTTAAGTTTATATTATACTTATTCTTACACCATTAGTGTACCCTTTTCACCTTGACATAATTAACTTAACTAAACATAATGAAAGAAAGAAACATAGATAAACAAG
>Ga0325414_1004908_pt1 | contig 14050 bp, 6 predicted proteins | sample PopdelMetagenome_8_FD_206183 | JGI IMG/M metagenome (GOLD analysis project Ga0325414, IMG submission 206183) | Populus deltoides microbial communities from Bellville, Georgia, United States - Leaf-PdKOR-R3 | ecosystem: Host-associated > Plants > Phyllosphere > Phylloplane/Leaf | place: USA...
TTTCAAATGTAGTGCATAAAAAATTCCAATTTTGCAGCCTAATTTTTTTATGTAGTTTTGGACCGTCCGATCATTTTTTAACACAGAACAATGAATGTGTGTCTTGTTAACGTATTTTTGATATCGTGAAAAAAGAAATTATCAACCAAAAGATTAATATGTATATTTAAAAATTAAATTAGGAACTATGCCAATAAATACTAAAATAAATTCTTAGTGCTATGCCATGGGAAAAAAGCGCCAATTTTGTAGATGCATTTTATTGTACTGTGAATTTTTTTAATTGAAAAATGTAAAGATTTTATTTAAGTTTAATAAAATAAATTTAAAAATCTAAGAAGTGATAAGTTGAGAAATTTTTTTAATGGTAATTAAATATTAAAATAAAAAAATAATTTTTCTCATAAAAATAAAATACAGATAAGCATGGAAATATTTGACCTGATTTTTTTTTTAATTTATATGTTTTTTTTATCTTAAAGGTTATTTTTTAATCAAAAAATATTTTTATTTTTATAAATACATCATGCAAATACAGTATATTTATATAAAATATATAAAAAAAAATAAAGATAAATTACAATAACTTATTTGATACATTATAAAACTAAAAATAATTATAAGAATAATTGTTATTTAAAAAAGATAGATTAAATAATTTTTTTAAAAAAAATAGACAAAGAGGGTGTGTGTGTATATTCATATTCGAAACTCAGTTCCAAAATATTATTTCTATGAAAGATTGATTTTATCATGAAAATCCTTTTATTGTTGTTTCAAAACTATTTCCTTTATATTGATATTACAAACCATGGAATTTAGCAAAAACTCAATCTTATTATGTTACTATTCTTGACATTATAAATTCTGTCAAATTCAAACACTTCAAATTACTTTCAAACCACTCAGAGCTTATATACTCTACATGTATTATCCATGAAATATACTCTACATGCATTATCCATGAAATCATTCATCCTGCAGATTGGGAAGAACCCTTACATTAACCCATTTCTCTTCCAATCCACATATATATATATATATATATATATATATATATATATATATATATATATATATATATATATATATATATATATAATGGTATTAAATAAATTGTTTGAAAAAATAATTAAAATTAGATTAAAAAAAATAAAAATGATGGTAGACCGAGGCATCTGGTCAACCACAAAAAAAATTAGACTCAAATGAGCTTAAAAACTCGGGTTCACGTAACCAACCTGTTTTTTTATAGAATAGATGACACATCATCTATAATATTTTTAAGTCACCAACGATGACTAGAAAATTAAGATTTAAATTTTAAAATCTAAAAAATCCATTTTTTATTATCCAAAAATACTTATAAAACACCTTTAAAATGTTTTATTGATAAAATTCCTTTCATCCAACCTCATTAAAAAGAAACTAACGAAAAATGCTTTTATATCTTGTAGACTTCAGTTTTCCTTCTTCTTCTTCTTTTTAACCACCCCTCGAGTAAACGTTTTCACATTATTTATTGTAAGATAAATATAAAATTTAACCAAGAAATAAAAATACAAAGAAAAATTCATTAAGATATTTTAATAATATTTAATCAACAATATAAAAAAGTAAAAAAATTGAAAATCCAAATGGATTTTAAAGTGAATCAGTTTAAAAAAATTATATAAATAGTTTATTTAATTTTGTTATAAAATAATTGAACATGCTTTTTTATATATATATAACTGAAATAAACTGATAGAACGAAGGAAGCTAGATGAGAATATATATATATATATATAAAATTCAAATCAAATCAAATTAATATATTTAACATGGTGATCTTTGACTTTGTTTTTCTTTTTTTGAAATGAAACAAATATGTAAAAAAATATATTATTGAATTTTAAAGTAGGTGTATTTAATGATTTTAATGGTTTGAAACATTTTTAAAAAATAAGTGAATTTTGTATTTTAATTTTTTTATTGATTAAAATTCATATTAATTATATGATTTTTCTTGTTTTTAAAGTGAATATTCTTTCAAAATAAAAATGTATGTAAATATATCTTTAATTGAATAATGTGAGAATTTTTTTTAGAAAGTTAATTGATAAACTATTTATGTTTCTGAGAGGGAATTGAAGTTTACACGACAAAAAGATTATTTTTTCTTTGTTTTGTTAACCGATATAGACGAAGGACCATATTGGAACATTAGAGGGTAACTGATAATAAAAATTGATAAAATATTAAATTAAATTAAATTAAACCCCATGATAATAACAAGACGATAAAAATATTATAAGTTATAGGAGTAGAATAGGTTTGTTTTATAGGTGTGATTAAAGTGTTTTTATTAAAATAATTTATTTTTAAAAAATTATTTTTAATATTAATATATCAAAATAATTTAAAAATATTAAAATATATTAATTTAAAATAAAAAAATTTTAATTTCTTCAACAGGAAAAAAACAAATTGGGATTGGGAGCTTTTCTCTTTCCTCAGCTGCTGAGATTTGGAAATGGATAGGCTGTGAGAGTTGAAGCATAAAAACCAAGGACAGGACCTCTTAGCCATAGCAACAGCAACAGCAACCTCTCTGCCTCTCTTTATCTCTTATCTAAATTACAAAATGAGTACTACGGTCTCAACTTTCTCAGCTCTACACTCAGTTTGCACTCCCAACGCCACCAGAACTCCATCTCCTCCATTCGCCCGTCGTATCACAACCCGTTTCCATGGATTTCCCATTTCTTTCAAGCACTTGGCACTGAAAAAGGCCAATGATTTCTATTCCCATGGGCTTAGAAGATTAAGGTCACTTGAAGAGGAGACTCAAATCCCAGAAGAAGAAGAACAACAACAAGATGTACCAGAACAATCTGAACAACAGACTGTGTCTGTCCCTGTCTCTCCCTCTGACACTCTCACCATGTATTTCCAGGTAATCTTGCTTCTCTTTTTGTTATTTTAGTGTTTTTTTTTTCTCGATGCTTTCATCGTTTCATTTATACATGTAGATAAATGTATTAGGAACCCATTAGAAATATTCATTTTGACTGGCAAGTTTATACACCTTATGCAAGTTTTGTTCTTTCCTGCAAATTCAATGAAACAAATAGTGTGGTTGTGTTTTCTTTTTTCTAATTAAAGCTGTTTAACCACACAAGTTTTCCTTAGGCAGAGTAAGTTAGAGTGTGATCTATGCAATGCAATGGAGATCAGAGAGGGAATGCAATGGATGCTTCCTCCTTATTTTGCATTTTCTTTTGTCAGTGCTAGGTTTTGAAATGAGTTACGGGATGGGTTTTTAATCAATTAGTTCCTATGTTTCTTGAAATGTAGTTGGGGACTCACTTTATTACTATTCCATTTGTATTTATCTTTAGGATTATTTATACCTTACCTGCATCACTCAATGTATGACATGATTGATTTTCCATATCTCAAGGCAGAGGGAACAATGAATGAAACGGCCATTCCTAAAGTGACCAAGGCCTTAGAGGTACATATGGTTTACTCCTCCCACTTCTTTTTTTCCCTGTAGCTGCTTTCGGTTTGATGTGAGACGATCAATTTGTTTACAATGCAAATATGCTATTTTAGTTCATCTACAGAATGAAAGTCATTTGCCATCATTTGTAAGGAGTAAATAAAAGCACTGGTTCTTTCCTCTATTGATAACTGTATATGCACGTGGTTCTTGATGAAGTTTTATGTGTTAAGGTGATATGAAGATAGTTGAGGGTTGTTGGTAGGTAGGGAAGGAATTGTTTATATCCAACAGAATGATTCAACTTAACAGAAATACTGGTAAGTGGCTCATAAAAAAATATACTAATTGAATGTATTGTGCCAATTATTGACATTTTAAATTTGGTAGTTGAAATCCTGGGTTTGTGGAATTGGCTTGTTAAAGGATCAAAGGACAAACATTGGCAGTCCGTGTATATAGGAAAGATGTAAGCAGAAAAGAAAAAAATATGTTGAGTTTTCCTCTTACACTTGAACTTGTGTAAGAACTTTATCTGTGTTCTCTTTCTGTTGGGGTTGTATATGATGGCAGTTTGAAGCTGGCCTTCCTAAGAATTGACAAACAACCAAAGAACAATGAGAAGGAGAGGGTAAAGATTGATCTTGTGTGAAATTGTTTGAAAGAAGTGAGAAGCAAGTTTTTCAGATGAATCAATACGGAAATCCATTTTGGTGCCAGCTAGTTTAGTTAGTAAACTCATTTAGCATTTGCCTCACGTAAACTGGAATTACAATAAAGCTCACATTTGATACGAGGGAATTAAGGAAGGGGTAAGGGATCCCTTTCTGAGTTTGGTTGCTGAAATACTATCCAAAACCAATGATATTATTGTACATGGGGGAGTTAAAAGCTGGCATTTGCATATTAGCTCATGAAAGGATCAAAGGGCAAACAATGAGTGGTGGATTTTCTTTAAAAAAAGAACCAATGACAATTTCTTCCTTGATTCTTGATTTTTTGGAATAAGTGACTGTTACTCTTTTTCTGTTGACTTTGTATATGGTGGCGTCTACTAGAATTTCTAAAAATTGTCAAAAAGAATAAAAGTAAAAAAGATAAGGGGTGGTATGTGTAGATATGCTATTGTTAGTCTGTGTGAAGCTTGTATTATTATGTAGTAGTAAGCAAATTATCAGGATGGACCCATCAATTTTCTCAGAGGCAAGTGGGTTTCTACAGTGATCATATCTGTTAGCTAGTTATATGATTTGCTTTCTGTGAATCAAGTTGAGATGTGTCAAATTATGGATGAGAGAGCACACTTATTGTCATGCTTGTTCTTAATTTTTTTCTTTTAACTTTTCTTGTTTAGGGAACTGAGGGTGTTACAGATTTAAAGGTTCGAGTCCTTGAGGGCATTGCAAGTGTCGAGGTGTGTATGAACGGTGTTTTACATATCTTATGGTAGAAATTGCAGTGTATTTCAGATATTGGCATATTATTTGTCTTTTGGTTAGAACTTTTGGGGCTCTGCCAGTGCTATGATTGCAATGGCAGCATCTGGAAAGATATTCACTCACATTCATTAATCTTGTGGACCTTTTTCATTCGGAATCTTCTAAAGCAATCATCAAACTTTTTATTTTGGATTCCTTACATAAATGGAAGGTGTTTTTAATGTGTAATTGTTTACCTGATCTGTTATATGGGTTTTATCTATTAATTGAATTGTACTTAAATTCTAGAATCAGTTTTGATATATTAATAGCTAAATCTGAAGCAGATAGTGACTTTCATTTTGTTATGTTTTTTTGTCGTTACTTTTATTCAGTTGACGAAACAGACTACTGTTCAAGCTACAGGGGTGGCTTCTAGTCTGGTTGAGCTGGTACAGAGTTCAGGTTTCAAGCTACAAACGTTGAATCTGAGTTTTCAAGATGTGGAGGATGCCCTTGTCTAGGTCATGCAATTTACTTGCCAGACGGAAAGGGAAATTTGTATCTTCTGCAGACTCTTTAATTCTGCAAGCACCTTCTTGGGAATGAACTTAATTGGATTCATTTCAGTTCCATTGTGCAGTGTTTAACAGAATAATCTAAATTGATTATGTTCAGATGGAGCAGTGTTTCTGCAGTTTATGGCCTCTTCCCTTCATCTACATTTAAACGATACGCAGAGGGAGAATTGGTTTCATGGGTTCAGAGCAGAGCCTTGACATTATTAAAGTGCAACCATGGTCCCTCTCGACACATAACATCCATTTGTTCGTCCAATACTCCAAACTAAAGTAGTTATTTGAAAGTGCAACCATGGTCTCTATGGATCAAGGGATTATTTTATCTTTTCTATTTATTTTTGTTTGATTAATAAGTTTAGAGTGAAAATAAAATTTTTGAAGAAAAAATGTTTTGCAAATGAAATTATAAAATAGTTATAATTATAAGAATTTCTATTGTATCAAAGTTTGGTTTTTAAATGGTTATAATAGATGCTCTATTAAAATTAAATATTGATTAGAATTGTTGAGATTAATACATATTATATTGTTTTTTAATGAATGAATTGAGTTATTCTCATAAGTTAAAGTTAAGACATTTGGAATACTTTCAATTAACACGTGGATGCTTGTTAAGTAACATGTACACTAAACTGACCCACATGATGATTTTATATAGTAAATTCACTTGTGTCTATTAAAAGATTTATGTAATAGTTGTGTAAGTGATTTTTAAACTTGAGATCACTAAGCAATCTTATATAGGAAATGTTTTGATGCTAACTACATGTTATATTAATTAAAGATAATAAATGGGTAGATATTGAGTATAACACGGTTAAGAAACAATTTACAAACATAGAGGTTGATAGAGCATCTTCCTTGAAGCTTATGATATGATGGATCTTCATCATCTAATCCTTACATCAATAAGGAATTGCAACTGGATAGAATTATAGAGTCTCCATGTAATACACAATACTACAATTTTTCCAAACACCATCACATTGACCAACTACTAGTGCGTACAATGATGTTTTTATATCTCTTGCACAGCCTCATGATTTTTCTTTTTTGGGACTTGGTGGCATGATATCAAATGATGACAACCAATTTGGCCAAAATCTAGTCAACAAGTTGTGGCTCCTTTTAAAGGTATGTCCTTTTATTAGAACTTATATCTATTTAATGCTGATTTAAGGGTTATCCAGCGAGAAATAAAAAATACAACTAACGTAACTTATCATAATAATATTATGATAGTCAACAATACTATACAAGTCATGATTGATTAACTCAATTAAATCCATAACAAGCTCAAAAATAGTCGATCAAACACTCATTTTAGTTAGTTTCCTAAGGAAAAATCCTAGGATATACTTCAATAACAAGGACTATAATAAAAATGTCTAGAAGTTCTCAACAATATCTTAGATATCACATGCCCACACAACATGCATTAAAGCAAGCTCACCCTAATTTGATCATGATTTCCCACGAGGTACCATTTACCCCACAATTGTATAGTAACCTCATGGAAATTACATGATTCAACCACTTTATCTACAACCAAATCAACTTATACTTGGGCAATTTAATGCCCCACAAGCAGACTTCCATCATGGTAATAATTAACATGTACTTGGACAATTTAATGCCCCATAAGCTAACTTCCAATATAATAATCTCAATCTTTCTATACTATAAGGACCCATTATTAATCAATCATCAAGGAAAAAAATTAATAGGGTTGAATTAGACCAACACTTAAGAGAAATGAGGTTAGATATTGAACATACTACCAAACTTGAATATAATTATCCATATCCTGAATGTATTAACAAGTTGCATCCAATTTCTAGAGGAATCAAGGTAGTTGACTTCAAACAATTGTTTTATGAAGGATAATAAATCAATAAAATAACATATATCTAAACTTATTTATTAGTGCAGCGACACTATTGCTAATCTTTTCATAAAACATGGGCTATTTGTTTTGTCACCAATGAAGATTGCCTTTCATTGGTTTTCTGTATTGTCACCAAGCTCCATCAATAGTTAGGAAGAAATTGAGATTTATTTTCACAAGAGTTTTATATAATTGAAATAGATGTAACATTGGCTGACTTAGCTAAAATGGTCTAAGATCCAAAGGAGTCCATAGAAAGATATGCTTTCATTCAGGATTTTTAAAATCAAGTACATTGCATCCATAACAGAGTATGAGTGCATTAAGTTAAATTTAGAAAGGATGTGGTAGAAAATTAAAAAAACAATGTATAGAGATCAAGTATTTAAATATTTATATCCTTATAGATAACACTTCTTAATATGAAAAGATGTTAGGTAAATGATCATATAAGAGGCTATTTAGAGGAACATACCCAGTTTGTTACTTAAACAAGGTCACAATAACCCATTTAATGACCAATTTAAACTCCAGTAAGAAGTTTAAAGAAGTTTAACATCAACTAATAACATTTACATAGCTTAAAAAGGGAAAATCATTGGAGATCACTGCATTAAAAAAAACTAAAGACGCTAATGAGCTTATTGGTAAAGAAACAAAAGTGACCAAAGTGACAAATAAAATTAAAAATACTCATTTAACATCAAAAAAGTCAAAGTGATATCTGACCAATTGTTGTGGAGATGACAAATCAAACTCTTGGCAAATCATGCAATCCCTACAACTAAGCAAACAAAAGGGTATAAATATTGTAAGTAGCATCACTAATAGTCATATGCTACTAACAATTCTGTCATCTTTAGAAATCAGATTTAGAAGGTTTTGAAAGATGATTGTATTTGATTTTTGGACAAGAAGATGAAGGTGGATAATAACTCATTTCTTAAGGTAACTATAATAGTAGCTACTCCTAAAAAATGAGATCTTGGTAAAGGATAAATATAACAAATCATGTTTGATCAACCAAAATAAAGGATGTGACACTAATATTTTTATAATAAGAGGTATATCGAACATTAATAAGGTAAAAAAAATAAATAAGAAAATCATTAAAAAAAACCTTTATATAAAGTGTACAGGTTTACCACTTATAATACAATTCTACCTAAAAAAAAAGACTTTTGAGGAAAAGTTGAAAAGATTGAGTAATGAAAGTTTAAGACCTTTAGACCTAAAAGTCTTATTGATAATAAATGGCATAAACATTAACCATAACAAAAGTCATCTAAACTTAATGATAAGGATAGCAAATTAGGAAGAAATTGCTAGCATCTCATGTATGTGGAAAGAAAGTGGTAATAAGAATAACTAACCAAAATCCAATTAATAAGGATGCAATATTGGACAAATAAGTATGGAAGGATGAAGTTAGACCATATACCATACTAAGAGAACAAGTTTTAGGATTAAATAATACTAGTTCTTTGGTCAATAATCAATAGTGACAATAACCTACCAAATTGCTAACATGTGGTGTTAAAGATCATCCACACATATGATTAATGTTAGACAAAATTTAGTCTAATCTTTCTCCAAAATAGCTAATAATACCATGCAATAATCGATTTATAATAAGAACTGACTAATTCTATATATAAAAAAAAAACCTTAAATGAAAATGTGATAACGAATATAATCCAAACATCATCTTCATCCACTAAAAATGTCGTTTTAGATCTTGAACAGCTTAAGAGGGGTGTGTGTGTGTCTATATATATATATATAGACCATCAGAAAGATGGTAAGAAAATCTAAATGAAGTGATTGATCACAAGCTAAAAAAGTGAAAGTAAAGTCTAACCATGCAAATCAAATCTCAACCTAGAGCATAGATAGGATAAAGTTATCAAACGTACTAAACCAATAGCTAGAGAATAAGAAAAAAAAATGAGCAATAAAACAATGACGTAAAGTCATGTCATCTAAGCAAGAAGATCATAAAATAGCCTTAATTGATCAAGAGAAATAAATAGGAGAAATTACTACCAGAAGAATCGAGAAGTCACCCTAATTAAGAAAAAAAAACTATAAAAACTACAACCCATTGTAAGAAGGTTAGTAACTAAATAATGCAACAAACTTAAAAATAATACTATAGTCCTATTAACAAGACAAATCACCTTTTGAGAGTCTAAATTGGCTTCATCTTATTTCTTCATGAATGATGACATATAAATCAAAGAAGAAAACAACCTTATAAATGATGATGATGATGATGAAGAAAAAACCTTTTTAGATAAAGATATAGTGGAAAAAGGAACAAATATCTTTCTTGAAGAAAGAGTTCCATGTAAAAAAAAGGAAGTTAGTGGTTTTGCAATTCTGATATGATAAATAAATGGTTAGGATGCAATAAAACAAGTTCCAAGGGTATAACCAATCTTAAAATCTCTAATATCTCTATAATCAGGTACTTCACCATTTATAAAAGTATTTTGTACAGGTTCAATAACTTTGAAGCCGTTGGTGTCATCATCTTCATTATCTATAAAGTGTTGTTATATTTCATTACAACCAACCTTAATCTCAACCACACATCACTATTAACATCCACCATAACCATCAACAACCTTATTTGCATTCAATCTAACAAATCTTTCTTCAATAAGTTATGAGCTATGAGTTTCTAAATTGTACTCAACAAATATCTTTATAATAGTCAACTCATAAGCCCTCTGCATTTCTATCATTTTAATGACATGCTTATTATTTTTCAACAACAACACAAGTCCAAATACACGAGGTCCTATATAATAAATTGCATATCTACAATGAACAAAGTGAGCTAACATCTTACAAATATTTTTCATATCAAAATTGATCAAATCAATATCTATATCTATTACATCTTCAATTTCTACAATGATGTAACACCTAACACCATTTTTCTAATAATATGACTCCGAAAAGCAATTTATATCTTGGTTGTCATGTCATTATGTATCCAAATATTTCTTAGGAGATGATAACATAATAAGTGTGTGTATAAGAATTTTTACAATTAAATTTGTCAATATATTTTTTTCAAATAGATGCGTGGACTCTTAAAACTATAACAATCAAGTGAGATTTAAATTGTATGATATGAAAATATTTTTAAGATGACAATTATAACATGGATATTAAGTGATGATATGACAAATTAGTATGACATGACACTAATGACATGGAAAAACAATTAAAAAAGGCTCGAGCTCCCCAGGTTAAAACGCATAATCCATGGGTCTAGTTATGAGATAAGGATAATCCAAAAAAAAATTCATAAAACTCAATCTTTTTTTTTTAAAAAAAAAACAATGTTGAATTATTAGATGAGAAAAAATAACTCCAAAAAAATTGATTCCAACCCTTATTAGCCTATAAAACATGTGTCCCAAGCTATTTGATCGGAAGTATCAAATATAAAAAAAACCATGAAGGTCAATTTTTAACATATCAAATATTAAATGATAAAATAAAAACAAATCAATCACACATAAACAATAATTAAAAGCCAAAAAAAATGCGAGCCCACTAGGATTAACCCGACAAACCCACGGGTCAGGTCATAATATTAGGATAACCCTATAAAAAAATCAGGAACCTATTTTATAAAACAAATGTCAAGTAATGAGATAAAAAAAGAGAATAAATAAAAAAAGTGATGTGAACTTGTGACCCATGTTGTTAGATTTAAAGTACCAAACATGGAAAAACCACGAAGCCCAAATTTCAATAAATTAAACGCCAAAGGCTAAGATTAAAGAAAAATCAATCACAAAAGAATGATCCAAAAAAATAGCAACTAAAATAATAGGAATCAAATATGGAAAAAAAATAGAGGATGTATAATTTTGGATTAAAGGGCTAAATTGAAAAGAAAAATCAATTTTACAAAAGAATTAAAGAAGAAATCACCAAGAGAATGAGGATCAAATCCAAAAAAAAATAACAAATTAAAATTTTTTTTTAAATGATAAAATTAAAATTAATTAAAAGTTCACAAAACAGGCAAGAAAAAAAATGAACAAAAAGGACCTAATTTGAAATATCAAAAATGAAAAATTTATTCAAGGATGCAATTGAAAAATAATAAAATAATTACAAAATAGCCAAGGACATAAATTTAAAAATTCAAAACAATGAGGACTAATACTCAAATATTCCCAACCAAGAAGACTACCCTGAGATTTTTAATGTCATGTGTGAATCTTGAGGGAGGAGAGAAAAAAAAAACATCTCAAGTGACAATTCATCCAACACATCTTAACATGCGCTGGTTCAGAAGGAAGAGGACATTGCAGTCAATCAACTGACAAGGTGGAAGAAAATTTTTGACTATCGGATAACACTTCAGTACCTTCAAAACTCTGTCGGACCTTTCACGCTCCTCTATATGCGGTGACCGTGCTTGATAGGTTTTATTTTTTTAATTAAGATAAAGATCAATTTACTACTTTACCCATTCAGTTATAACGATAAAATCCAGATGGAAATACAAAAATGCCCACTTAATAAAACCAAATTAATTATAAGATTGGGGGTAATTTAGTATATTTAATGTGCTCTGATTTTTTAATGTTTTTAATTATTGTAAAGACAAATTTACCCCTCTACCCATCCAATTATAAAAAAAACCCACATGAAAATACAAAAATTTCACAAAAAAACTTCATTAATTTTGAAACTGAGGGCAATTTAGTAAATTTACTGTGAAAAATGTGAAATTTCAAAAATGTCCATTAATCATATTTCTTCCTTCCTTTTAAGGGTAGTGAATGTATTTTACTATTTAATAAAACAATAAAAGGATATTTGTGCCCAATTAAAACAAAAATGACAAATAAATCATATGAGAAAAACTATTTTACTCTTGAAGCTTCTTTTTTTTGGTTAATTTAATAAAGGGTAAAATTATTAGTTTAATATTTTAATCCACATTAAAGTCTCTTTAGTGCTATAGTAAATATCTCACATCCTATATATTTTTTGATAAATTAGTACAAGTGAAAGCATTTAAAAGGGTAGACGAGGAAATGTAATAGATACATTTGCAACATCCCTAATTAAATTTATTTATAAATATCAAACTAACCTATTTATATTTGCAAAACCCTAAAATATACAAATATTAATATTATTTACACTAAATTATTATTCTTTTGAGTTAAAACAATAGATTAAAAGAAGGGGAAATTCTTGTGTTCTATATATATATATAAGATTATTATTGAAAAGATGTCGGAAAAACCTTTAAAATCGATTGTGTTGGTACTATTATTTTTTTAAATAAGCTTTTGTAAATAATATTTGGTCAAATTTTATCTAACGTTTACAAAATTTGGTCAATTCGATTATATTCAATTGCATTAAACTGTGAGTTGACTAACAATAAAGCTTTTGAAAAAGACAAACTTAATCCCTTTTTCAAAAATATAAATCATTTTTAAATGTTTAAGGAATAAAAAGAAATTAATATTTCTCAAAAATATAAAAAAAAATTAAGGAGTTTTAAAACTTCCAACAATGTCGTTACAATTGTTTGTTTGTTTTTTTTTGTTTTTGGGTGGAGGGGGCTTTCAAAGATGTAGGATATCTTTTATCTACAACCAATTATTTAAAAGTTGAAGGAAATAATAGATTAAGAAATTTCGTTAACTAATTAAACTCAACATAAATAATTTGACGGAAATAATAAATTACAATGATGTTGGATTTCATTAAAAATCAAAATAATAGAGACCCTAAAAACTTTAATAAATATTTTTTTCACCTTCTCCACTTTGCTTCTTCTAGGATTTGTTTATAGTTTAAAGTGTTTTTTTTTTAGAAATATATCAAAATAATTTTTTTTATTTTTTAAAAAATTATTTTTGATATTAGCATATTAAAATGATTTAAAAATATAAAAAAATAATTTTTAGTAAAAATAAATTTTAAAATTTAAGAGAACACGATTTACATTGTGTTCCCAAACAAACCCATAAGATCAAGGGCATATTGCTTATAGAAAAAACAAAAAGGCCAATGAGATGCTTTTCCCTGTATTATTAAAGTTAGGTTTGATCTTCTAATCGTATATGATATTGATATTGTGTTAGTGGTATTTTTTTAAAATATATTTTGCTTGAAAATTTATTAAAATAATATTTTTTTATTTTATTTTTAACATCAACTCATCAAATTAATATAAAAACACAAAAATTTTAAAGTAAAAAAAAAATATTTTTTCAAAAAGTATTTTTAAAACGTAAAAACAAGAAGACACATAGAGAACTTGTTTCGAGAGTTTTTTAAAAATATATTTATTTAATAAAATTTAGTTGGTTAAGTTAGGTTTTTAATAATTTGTTTAACTTAATTAAACTTACTTTAAATTTGATAACATCAACTTCAAAAATTATTTTTTTAAAATGTAAAACAAAGTTTTTTGATAAAAATAATTAATATGAATTAATTCAATAATCTATAAATTAACTCAATGGCTACTAATCCACGCGTCTTTTAGATAGTCCTTCGAATCAGTAAGCTTTTCCCATCTCACCATACTAACGGTTGTCCCGTAATTGAATACAACGTTGTCAACATTTACCTATCCGTTGGGTGCCGGAATTTACTAGAAGATCCATCCTTCATA
>Ga0325414_1004909_pt1 | contig 14048 bp, 6 predicted proteins | sample PopdelMetagenome_8_FD_206183 | JGI IMG/M metagenome (GOLD analysis project Ga0325414, IMG submission 206183) | Populus deltoides microbial communities from Bellville, Georgia, United States - Leaf-PdKOR-R3 | ecosystem: Host-associated > Plants > Phyllosphere > Phylloplane/Leaf | place: USA...
TTGAGAGAAATGTAAGTAGAAGAAGACTGAGAGAAAAGGAGGTGAAAATATTTAAGAAAATAAATGAAGATGGGTATTAGTAGTAGTAGCTGTTGTTTTATTTTTATTTTATTTTATTTTGTATTCTAATTGAAGAAGCTTTATAGTTGAAAGATGATTAGCCGATGCTGCCGAAAAATTATTTTAAGCTACTGTTTCGTTAGTATTTATACCTAAAGGGAAAGTTTGTTTGCGAGGAGTGGTGCTATTGTGACTATGATTTCAAATAAATGGATTTAAAAAAATATTATTAGTTATTATTAAAAAGAGATTTTAAAAAATATATAATTAGTTAAAATTGTTCTCGATTTTTGCATACAAAGTATATAAAAAGTAGATTTTCATAAATAAAAAACATTTTATTTTTAACTTTTACCAAATCGAGATTTAAAATATAATTATATGTGAGACTTAATATAAAAATAGAAATGATATGGTTAACCAAATGATTTTTTTTCTCAATTATTGAGTATAAAATAGAAGTTACCATGATATTTTAATTAATTATAGACTCTTCATATATGTTGTGTTTTTTTTCTTTTCTTTTTTAATCAAGGGTTTTCCTATTCAATGTGATGACAGATATGGAAACACTTTTTTTATGGTAATTGTTATAATTCATTTCAGCCTCTTCACTGAAAAGAAAATTGAAAATGATGTTCCTCACCCAAAAAAGGATTTTAAAGGAAAAATTGAACTATCACATTAAAAATCAAGCTTCTCACAAAAAAAATAGCTAAAATTATAATTTTACAATCAAAACCATATTCATCGCATCAAAATTAGTTTATCAAGGTCAAATTTGTTATTTTATAGTCAAAATTGGATTTCTTGTCAAAATTGACCAACACCATCATTTTATAGTCATCATCACATTAAAATTAGATAAAATCAATATATTAAGATCAAATATGTCATTTATAGTTAAAATTGACCAAAACTATCATTTTGCAGTCAAAACATTAAAACTTGTAAAAAATAATTTACAGGGTTCAAATTCATTGAAGTATTTTTTATAATACAAAAAAATTTGATGATCAAAATCGGTTTTCTAGTGGTCAAAATGGTTTTTTACACTAATTTTTAATGATTTTTTTTCTACATTAGCACAGTAGAAAAAACTTATTTTTCAAGCCAGTACAGTTAGGAAAATAATTCTCACTCTGGCACACAAACAATGATTATGCATGTACTAAATGCGTCACTTATAGGTCACACATGTAGTATATATATCACCTATTAAAATATTAGTCACTCTCGGTCTCAACCATTTCAACTCTCTGCCTAACAAAACCTAATTTCACTGTCTCCAAAACAGCCAACATTTCACAAAATCATAAAAACAACAACAATAGCCAACAACCAATAGAAGCACTTAGTTTCATGGTAGGTAAATTTATAGTTTTAAAAAATTAATCTCAACACAAAAATAATTCATTAAAAAAATAGCAATTCAATTATAAATTAATTAAATTGCATAGTTAAACATCTAACAAATTAACTTTTTGATGAACCTGCATTATCAGAACCACTGTCATGTCATTGTCGTGCATGGCACGATAAATACAGTCATTCTCTTCTATTGCATCGTCCAAACATTGAGCCCCCCCAACCTCGTCAAGTGAAGAATGGCATGACGAGAACCAAGTATTAAAAATATCACGCACAACATCGTCAATAGCATCACATACTGTAGTAATAGCTCTCTGACCCTCGTATATTAAAAAATTCACCTAATATATTAAAAGACATCATATTATCATTTTTAAGAGATATATATATATATATATAATTTATTACATGTTAAGAAAACTAGTTCATACATACCAATCTATTATATCTTGGTGCACGAGACTCATAATTATTTGAATTACATGTTGATTGATGCAAAGTATCACATACATGTCTCGTAACACGCTCCCACAATGGAGTTATAAATCGCCTAGTGTTCATGTACTAAAACATATAAAAATCTAATTCAATAGGTGAATACATATATGTAAATATGCAATCTCTTCTCACATGCCATAAATTAACATATTGTGCATGAAGCACCAACCAATCATCTTTCTCTTTATCTCTATGATTAATAGCATGTAGGTCATCAAGTGTGCCAACATTATCAGGTATGTTGATACAATCCAAATTGACGCATTACCCAAATCAGGACAATGCATCTCAACTACGACAAACACAATGTATAAGGATCACTGATAATCATAATCACTTTCCTCCGTGCATAATAAAGATGTTATTACAATCAAATCGTTAGTGTACGGTGTCTATCACCTATAAAACCATAAAACATATATATTAAAAACTTTCACACCAAGAAATAAAGTTAAATAAGAAAATGAATAATTAACTTCATGCATACCTAGTGAGGCTCATGTGAATCCAACTCGTCTTAATAGAACTCGTGGACATGAGTAGAAATTTGTGTAAAACACCTAGATCTCTCCCCAACCCAACTAACATATTCAAGAAAGTTAAGTTAGAGAATTTTTTATAGAAAATTTAAATTTAATAATATTTATAATAATTATTACCAAGCTCTAACTGAAAGTCGTCTTGCTGTAACTATGTTGAACATCTGATTTCTCCAAACAACAAGACAATCGATGTAAAGATGCTTTTACAACAATAACTTCATATTCACAATAAAAAAAAAATTAGTAAATATTTACATTAACTATATTTAATAGAATATAATATCAAATTATACTTGTAGAAACAATAAACATCCACCTATTTATTTCTCATCTGACATATATGTGTGGCAAAGCCGACGATACAGATATGCAAGCACCGTCGAGCCTCAACTATAGTTATGGATGACAACAAAGTTTTCCAGCAGTGGAGAAAGTAACATGGAATTGCATTACATGTCAAATCGGTGAAGATCATGGCTTTAAACATGTGCATTATATATGCTCTAGCATAATAATACAATACAATCTCTATAACACCCTCTAATGGGATCTCAAAACTCTTATTCAACCATATCAACCTAATATAATCCTATTTATATCCCTTAAAATGAGGCACTTTTCCCAATATATGAAGTTATAAATTATCTTTGTTGCAAGTTGTGGGGCCTGTAACAGGAATTCCATCTATTGAAAGGTTGACTAGCATGACAACATATTACAATGTCTATCATCTCTCCAACAAAAAAATGGAATATGAGAGTTTCTCACCTCCACTACTCAACTAATGCTGTAATTAAACCATGATCGATACTTATGCTTTTTAGGTGACTAATCTCAAAAAATCTAACCTCGATGAAATGAGGATGAAAATGGTCATCTAGGTCCATCAGGGCATGATGACAAGGTTAACCAAACCACCATGATATTTTTTCATCAAAAAAATATGAACATAATTATTAACAACATTTATAATTTATCATGTGATCATGTTATATAAAAATATATATTTACTCATCAAGCCCAAATATCCTCAGATTGATGCATGTACTACAATCACAAGACTAATAAATCATCAGGACTTGAAAATAATGAGGATTCATTCTCTCACATGCCACGACATCCGTTCGTAGATCCATCTCCCCTAGTTCATACTATGACATGTACAAGTATAAACAGTGTTACAGGAGAAAAAAAAACAACTTAACATAGAGATATGAAATAAAAGTCTTAATTTAAAACAAAATTTTTCACTTACATTGTCTACTTTGACATGTTTTTCTATTATGACCAGTTACACCGCATAACCCACATTTATTTTGTGCATGCCCCTCTCTAACATACATCTCGTTATGCAGACGAGTGGATCTACGTCAACCTTCTTCAACTCTCCATCTAGTTGGACATCCTTCAACTACTAGTTTAATTTAATAGGTCATGATGGAATATCTGGTAAGCATTTGAAATAAAAATAATATGAATTTTTGTAACTGGTGTTAGAAAATAAAAGGTCAACAAATTATTCAAAGTCAACATGTTGCAATGTACAACATGCAATAAGTTGTGAACATGATCGATGATACAATTATCATTTACCATACATACATATTCTATCATTAAATCGAATTATTCATTGAACCTCTCTTCAACTACCAGTTACTGGGGGGTTTCAACTTGAAAAATACCATCTAGGATAATATACTCAAATTATGTGATCTTGATTTTGATGCATCAACAATAAGTTCAGCAAACACTTGTGGAGGCCACAATACACAACGACTTTTCAATAAGCAAACCACAAACACTTTTCAAGACATTATTGAAAATCTTTGACAAATTTATGGTCACATTTCCATAATGATAATCACCATCATAAGCCATTCTTTGATTTGATCATTCCTATCAAACATATCATCATACATAGTATTAAATCCCCATCTTGAAGGCTCTTGACAGATCTTATCTAATAGTTTTTTCAATGCCATATGTTTGGATCTTTTATTAAAGTTACTCACAAAATGGCAAGAACAATAACGATGATATCCATTTGGCTCGATCCATATTTATGACATCATATTCTTAATTTCTGCATGTCTATCTAAAATTATATATAATCCAATACATCTACCTGTGACATGTTGGAGAATCAAATCTAAAAACCATGTTCAGTTACTATTCATTTCTTCTTTGACCAAAGCATAACACAACAGAAAAGCCATATTATTTATGTTATAAGCAATTGCAATCAAGATTTTGCTTTTTATTTTTCATATAAGTGAATGTTTGATGCAATCATATTATTTGATAGTTTTACCCATATATACCTAGTATTTTGCCTATGTTCTATATATATATAATGTCTTGATATTCTTTATTTTATGTTTTGAAGGCACTTTTGGATGCAAGATTCAAAAAGAAGTAAATTGGAGATAATTGATAGATTTGACCTCCGATCAATATTTTATGTAGAGCTTGAGCTCTATACGTCGAAATGAAGTGATTCCAGTGGCATTAGTAAGCTAACATTCATACCTTTCTATACATATATGGGAAGAAAAATAAAAAGAGAAAGAGCATGGAAATTGCAGCCTTCAAAGACAAATCTCGCATTCTGCCACTGTTGAATTTTGGCCATTCCGACTTGAATATCTTGAGCTAGAGAAGTCTATTAGATGCAAAATTAATTTTGATGGATTCCTGACTCGAAGGCCTATCAACCTACCAAATTTAAACAGAAAAGGAGCTCATATAAAAGAGATATGAGATTTTTAAGATGACACATGAATTCTTCTAGTAGACAGGTTTGATGAAGAAATAAGTCCAAAGTACTTTTCAAAGTATCTAAACCGATATCCAAGTCTTTATTTCGATAATTTAGCTCCTCTAAGTCCAAAGTCAAAGCTTGAACATTTTATGCAAGACTATTTCTTTTTCTTTCTTTTAGAAAAACAGTTATTGAAATATTTAAATGTAAATTATCTACTTAGAAAAGGACTACTTTGTAAATTATCAAATAAAAATAAAGAGAGAAAGGAAAGGAGGGGCAGCAAAAAAAGAAGAAAAACGCACCCTTTCCTTCAAAAACCCGAAAGCATGCATTCTTCTTTCCTTTTGATTAGTTGTTCAATAGACATGCAATGCTAAGCTCTTTTCTTGGTTGCAAAGACACATAAACCTTCAGATTTCAAGATATGTGAGATTTATTTTACCTTTCCTTTTCAGTTTATATGATTAATATGTTTGTTTTCCTGTGCTTATTTCCTATGATTGTTTATTTTAATTACTAGAGCAGACTCTAAGCTATTATTTTAAACAATTTATTGCTAAGTTTGCTATCAAAATCGGAGTTGTGGTATATAAACTTGTGAAGCAACTGAGTTTAATAATCGTAGCAGATCTATATTATTAATCTTAGAAAAAATATTTGATCACATTAAACATGTATTGTAGACATTTATGTGTCTAGATTAATCAACTGATATAGTTCTTAAGGTTGTCATTTAATTAAATTACTAGTGGGGACATTATGGTTGTTTGATGGTTAGGTTTAGTTACACTGTGGATCGGTTAACTTACTAACGTTAAGAAAAAAATAAATATTCAGAATATAAATTGATGTATTGTTTTAATGATTGGTTTTAATTTATGTAGCTGGATGTCTACTTAAAACCAAGATTTGTTCTCTTGATAGTTTTCTGAATTATTTAATATAGTTTGATTGTTTTATTCTACTATAGTCTAAATAACCTCAAAACCCCTCCAAATTGCATATCGTCTAGCATAAAAATATTAACTAAACCTTCGTCGTGGAATCGACCCCTTACTTGCTCTATACTATCTTGTTTATTTAAGTTAAGGTAATTAATTTGTATGACCGCGACATTGCAATAGTGTCATCAATACTTATTAGTGGACAAATATATTGAAACCTCTAAATTGAAGTTCTAAATGCCCACAATTCTCTTCCAAATACTACTATATCACCATCATTCATCTTTTGATCCTACTCAGTAACTATACTAAGATTTGATTCTTTTAGAGCTAACAACATCTTAGGAAGCATTATAAAAGATTCCTCATATAATCCAAACAACCTCTCCAATATTTTTTGTTTAGCCAACCAAGCTTTTTTATACAATATATCGTACAAAAATCTTTATGGATAGTTGCTTGAATGGTTGTAATTATAATAGTTATTTAAACTTTGACAATGTTCAACAACATATTGGTAGAGAAAGAACATGTTCAACCTTATTATGTAAAAAATTCACTTCAATACAAAGTGTCACCGCGTACATGCATTGATTAAATCAGCCTTGGTTCAGAATATTTTTCCAACCTCTGACTCAGTACTTAAGTCTGAATTCCTATGACCCAAAGCCCAATAAAAATGCTCATCTTGTAAGTAGACCCACTAACATCTTCAAATTCAGGAACATTGGGTCTCATTATTTGGTTTATTGGCTTACCTTGCTTGTCTTCCTTAACTACATCATTAATATGATAATCATCTTCCTCGTCACTTAGTTCAAATTCTTTATAACAATATACACCATTTATTGAACTAATATTAAGTTCATTGTATCACTAGCTGTCCTAGATGGACTTGCTACATATGATGATTTTGTGGTCTTTTGACTGTGACATGACACCCAAGTTAACTCCAAACTCGAAGAGTTTTCTACTTTAAATTTTCTACTTAAGTAAAGCTCTAATATTTGCAACCCGTTTGTGTTGATCAACCCAACCATTGCATTAAAACTCATATCACTAGTAATGGGCACATCAATATAACAATTCAGATGACACCCACCTAACATCCTTCAAGTAATATCAACATCAAATTCTGCCAAATTCCACCCAATTCCTCAACATATTACATTTTTAAATTTGTCAAATGAACTGTCTAATCTCAAGCTAAATAATATCGTTATCATTATCGATGATGTTACCACCATAATAACATAAAATTCCCACTATAGAAGACATGTTTTATAAAAATCACAATAAAGCACAAAGTTAATTTGTGAATATAGCAAATTATTCAAGTTACATTAAAAAATCCAAAATTAACAAAAATCATAAACTAAACCCTAACACTAACATAATCAACACAACATAACTCTTCGATTCTTCTTACTGAATAAGATAATATACACACTTAATTAACTAATTTTATATCTAATTAATCTTCAATTAGGCAAAATCAACAAAAACCTTAACTTAAACCCTAAAATTTTTATCCTAAAAAATTCACAAACTAATAAAGTAAAATAACAAATTAATAGAGCGGAAGGTGAATATGCTTCAAATTAGTTAAATAAGGCGTTTATGTGTGGTGGTGACAATAGAAATGGTGGGAGAAATCACTGGTTGTCGCAAGTGGATGGGTAGAGAAAGAACTGATGACTGGAAAAGAGAGAAATATTAGGTCTGTAATGAGAATAAGATAAGGATTTTTTTTATAGTGAAGAGAAAAATCAGGTTGCTTGAGTTAAGAGCGATGCCAAGAGGATGAAGAACTAGTGGAAGATAGAAAGAAGTAAGGGAGAAGAAAAGAAAGAGAAATTGTCTTGAAATTAATTAACCGAGTGGCCGCACATTTGCTACATACACAACCTATAGGTTGTGTATTTAATACATGCGCAACCACTGTTTGTGTGCTAGAATGGGAATTATTTTCCCAACTATGCTAGTTCAAGAAATAAGTTTTCCCACTATGCTAATGTGGGAAAATACTTGATTTTTAACACACACATACACACACATATAAGAATGGTTATAGCCCATGTGATTGGGCGGTGCGATGGGATCTGATTAATCACATCCCATTACTCAAATGATATACTAGCTATAAATAGCCAATGCACCATTTGAGGTTAGTTTCTTTTAAAGGATTAAAAGCTTTACAAATATCCTCCCTCTTGTTTTTTACTTTTTCATCATCCTAAAAAAGAAATCTATCTTCTAAAAAAAAAACGAATCTAAGTTATTGATAAAAAGAAAAGAAATCTGGTTGTTAAACGTAAATACCCAATGAACCTCATAAATTGATTCAAGGATCTAATCTGATCTTACCCACACCCGATCAAAACCCAAACAAATCATAATATCAATTCCAAAAATCCACTGAATCCCAACCTTTGGTTCAAAATTTTCATCTAGCATTACCCGTAATTCATAATGTTATTTCCATGTCATCTGATCATCATTCTCCTTAAGATCACCATAGAAAGTAACTCCTCTTCTATCTAGCCAAAGCCCAACCAAACCCTATTGTCAATGTCATTAATAACAATATAAAAAGCTAAGAAACATAAGGGAAAACCTAAGTCATCATAATTGATAATCTCCCTCCCTGTAACGAGATCGAGATCCCCCTAGTGAATAGATTGGCATGCCAAAAACTCGTTAGGATCATCGACAACAATGACAAATGATGCGCATATACTGAGTGAATAATGTAGGTGCATTGTTAGGGGCCAAACCATAATTTCATAATATTGACTAAGGCAAAATAGTAATTTCACTTGGCCATCTAAATTTTATTTTTCTTACATGTATTTGTGATTAAAAATAATTATACGTGTATGTGTATTTGTAAATATCTAGTTAAATGAAGTGTTTGCAACACGCCGAACATAAGGGGTTTGTATTAATTTTAAAAAAATATCTTTAAAAATATAGTTGAACTACAATACCATATACCAAAGCATTACCACTGCAGTGAACAAAATGTATGATTTACTATTGATTTTTTTTTTCTGGCCCTCATCCTCCTTAACAATCTCTTTGGAGCTTGGACCATTATGTTTTCAACACGAAGAAAAGTCAAGGGTTTTAACTACTTTCTTTACATGATCAAATCTTTTTTCCCCTACATTTCAGGTCTTGAATTTGAACCACAGAAGAAAGTTTGTTGGTCTCTGCTCTCTACGCACCAGCCGGTCCAACATACTTTTCTGCACAATAAAATTCAATAGCCGAAGGCACCTAGCTATTTATTTCTTCATTCTAAAATATAAAGTTTTTTTATTTTATTTTTATTTATTAAGAACCTATAATGATTGACTAGATGGTAAATGAACTTTTCCTCACATTATTATTTCCCGAATAAGTAGTTTCTAATACATATATTAATTCAGATATAAATAATTCATATAATAAAATCCTAGAAGGATTTATTCTTATTACAAACCTTAATATCAAGAATTTGATAAGTTGAATCTCTGGAGTGTGCCGTCGAAGATTTCGAATTCTTTTCTTACAGTGCCGTCTCGTGTTTTTCGTTACACACACACACACATGCGAGATACACTAGATATACCATTACCAGATACACGGCCTGTACTCGGCCAAGGCCACAAGAAGCACCATTTTTTTTTTTTAACTCAAAAAAGAATGTTGAGCTGGATTTCATGGCCTCCCACGTCAAAACTGCCTAGGAGAAAAGCAAGTGTTCACCAGCAGCATACTTATTTTGAACTCAACAAAAATAAAGATGGTTTTTTTTAAAAAAATATTAAGATAATAATATATTAAATTGATACCTAACCCAAAGGCGGAGTCAGGATTTTTTTCTGTCCTGGACTATTAAATAAATATATGATTTTTTTAAGATAAATTATTAACTCATGTACATGAATTTTTAAAGTTAACAGTAAAGTTTTAATTCAAATACACTATCTAAAATATTAAAAAATAAATTTGAAAGTATATAAAAGTAAAGTGAAAGTAAAAATAAATTCACTATTAAAGTTATATCTTTCGATGTTTTGTGGAATATAATTTATTTATAATTGAATCTAAATCGATATTGTAACAATCCCTCAATCGGGATAAAATAACAATCTCATGTCAACTGAAAAACAAAGTAATTAAATTTTCTCTCTCTTAATTCTTCCTTCCTTCACTTGATTCTTCCTTAGATTAGTATTTTATAAGTTGGACTTTGTACGTTTACAAGGTTATTCTCTCACTTTTTTTATCTTTTTTTCTTAGATTTTTTTTATGTTTTTCCCTTACTTTTCTCGCTTTCTCTCTCGCCTTTTCTTTTCTTTTCTTTTTTCTATTATGCTTCTGCCCAGTCGGCAACATATAAAAGAAAGGAAGAACTGATTTATTTTATTTTTTAATGGCAAATAACCATTTTACCCTTAATGAGTCGTTTTGTTTTTATTTGACATTTTTTTTTGTTAGTACTACCAAACTCTGTTCATTTTAAAATTTAAACTAGATTTTATTCAATGTATTTTAAGATCCCTCGTAAAATTTTAGCTCAATCTGATGGTCAAATTGAAAATTACACCCGATAACGTATAACTGGTCAAATTGTGATTTTTTTTATCAAATTTCTAAATTTCTTCAAAAATTCTAAAATTTTAACCCAAGCTAAAATATTATATTAGAAAGCTTCACGTAAATTTTCAGAATTTTTTGATACCTCAATTGAGAATTACAAATTTTCTTTACATAAAACTAGTACAAAAATATTGATAAAATCTTGACATGGGCTAGAGCCCACCCTAGCCCATGCATGCCTCCGCCCTTGGCCTAACCTATCAAGAAAATTTTGAAGAAAAAGATTGTTTATTCTGCAACAAAAAAATTTTGAACTAAAAATAACCAAAATCCAAAAATAACATAATTCTTTTTTAAATACTAAGACAGTGATATATTGGATTGACCCGTATTTTGCAACCTAACTCGTTAAACTCGTGACCTGAGTTATGGACCTCAACATTTTTTTTTTTAGATTATTTTTTATTTAATGATATAATACATGAGCTAGGTAATGAAATCAATTTGATTTAATAACTTAGTTATTTCTAGAACTGTTTTTTGTTTAATTATACCAAAAAAATTTTGAGATGTTTGTTTAAAATCATGATAAATCTACAAATATCAAACCAAAATAAATTATGTAAGCCAATTCAAAACAAATAAAATATTAAATGATCAAATTGAGTAAAAATCACCAAGAAAAATAAGAAAAAAAAATCAAATGAAAAAAAATGTTCAGGAACGCTACCCTGGTTAGCCTAGCATGATTGGGCCTAATAGAAGCCCAAGTGAGCATGCCTGATGCAACCCATTCATGTAGCCCATTATTATTTTTTTTCTTTTTAACGGCACTACTTGGTTAAAAAAATAATAGATAGCACATCGACTTACTATCAAAGATTTCATTCACGACTAAAATTGGGCAACCATTGCTTAAGAGTAAAATTAACCCATTATGACCTTTTTTTTCAGCTCTAAATATCTAAAAAACACTCTAAAAATTTTAAAAAACTCATTTTTGGTATTAAATCTCCATTTAATTGGTTAAAAATAGAAAAATCAACTTGAATCAAAATAAAACTTTAAAGCTTGATTTACTTTTTTCAACAAGAAAAATGGAAAAGAAGATCTAAATGGAACTTTCCTTAGCAAATAAAACTCATCAATGCTAAGAATAATGAGTTTCATCGATGAAAAATAAGTGTTTGTCAATTATCTTTCTCCTTTTCTCAAACTAAAGGACTAAAATAAAAGAAAAATGAAGTTTTCGACTCAACCATGTAATTTAAAAAATAAAAGAATCAAAAATGATTTTTGACAAAACCAAAAGGCACAGAGGTGCTAACAGTTTTTTTTTAAGGAACTTGAAATATTTCTATAATATAATTTTAGTCATCTCATTTTTAATCTTTCTTAGACAATAAAATTAGATTATTTTTTGTGGAATCGAGGCCGGGAAAATGGCAAGATAGATTTTTGTGATTGATAGAACCATATAAAAAATATATCAAAATAAATTATCAATTCTAAATCCTAATCAACCTAAAATTAAAAGGATTCAATTGAAAACAAAAAATAATGAAGGGCGAAAAAAAGAGCCAAAATTAACATTTTTTTTCATAAAACTCAAAGGAGAGCTAATTTTCTTTTCTCTCCATTTTGGTCCCCTCACTTTTAGTTCCTTGCAAATAACTAAATTGATTTTTTTTTGTGAAATTGAACACCAACCCGATGATGGGTTGCTTCCCAAGAAATTAATAACTATATAAAAAGAAAATAAAAATAAAAATAAATTATTAATTTTAAATTTAAATTAATACAACATCAAAGAATTAAATTGAAAAGAAAAAAAAAACCATAGCAGTCACACTGAATTAGATTGCTGAGCTCTTTTGGTTTTTTTATTTTTTAATATATATTGTGCCATTTCAGCTTACCTTCTGGCTCCGCAACCATTTAGCTTCAAGACTGTATAATTAGAAGTTGACAAAAAAATAAAAATAAATTTGACTCTAGTCCTTTAAGCCATGAATCTGCAAAACCAAAGGGATCGATGTTCTTCACTTTCACTAAGAAACTGGAAATAGGGCTACCTAGATATCGTCATCAGCTTATGCATTCTAAATCAGATTATTGATGAAGGGTCGTTCAATTTAGTTATTGACTCAAACTGATAGATTGGGAAGTGCAGTGTTAATAAAGAGTTGCATTCTAATAGTCACTAACAAAAATAAAAAATGTAAAATACAAAGAGAAATATTAAGGAAAAGTTTACGTGAATAAATTGCAGTGAATTTTAGCGACAGAATAGTTCCCTACCATGTCCATTGATACAAACCAATAAAAATACTTTCTCAATATATATCCAAGAAATTATAATGGGAAGAGAAAAGAATTAGAAAAAATTCAAAAGTTACAATAACATGTTATTTATATAGATGGAATTACCAATGAAATAAACTCATCAGTAAAATCCATCTGTAAACTCATCAGTAATATTTAAGTTATGACCTGGTGAGCGACCTCCCTCCCTCTCCTCCATTTTTTATTTTTCCTTCATCAGCTTTGTCATAACTCAAATTTTGACCACCTGTTTTTCTAAATGTTTTCAAAATACAAAAAAAAATAGAAAATATGTTGTTGATGTATTTGCATCATTTTCGTCATCTTTTCAAATAAATTCAAAATTTAAAAATTTATTTTAATGCGTTCAACTATTAATGCATATATTTCAAAATTATTGATTAATTCTTCTCATCAAATCGATGTTGATATTTTTTTAAAAAATAAATATACAAAAAAATAGAAAAATAAAAATAAAAATATATGAACAGGGGCAAGTGCGAGGAAAAAATGAGGGACTAATATGAATTTGATTTATTTGTCAACAAGTAACTGGAAGATAAGAGAAAAAAAAAAGTATAAAATTGTGAAGGAATCTCACACAAAAAGAGGAAGCGAAGAAAACCTAATAAAAAAAAAAACTATGAAGAAAGTAAGAGATACTCTCCCCCCACAAAAAAAAAAACCCCTAGCCCCGATCTTTACAACAACTAGCCACTACAAAAAAAAAAAAAAAAAAAAAAAAAAAAAAAAAAAAAAAAAAAACCTTCCATTGTGCAAACCTCCATCTCACGGTCCAGCTTGCACCATACCACTATTAGCCAGTATTTCCAACCATCAATAGCAATAAAGCCTCTCCTTTTCATTTGTCTTTTCCTTCTTTGTTCCTTCAAGAACAAAATAGAAAACAAGAGCCCATCTTTAACCTTTCTTCAACAAGTCCAGCTGCCTTTC
>Ga0325414_1004911_pt1 | contig 14045 bp, 8 predicted proteins | sample PopdelMetagenome_8_FD_206183 | JGI IMG/M metagenome (GOLD analysis project Ga0325414, IMG submission 206183) | Populus deltoides microbial communities from Bellville, Georgia, United States - Leaf-PdKOR-R3 | ecosystem: Host-associated > Plants > Phyllosphere > Phylloplane/Leaf | place: USA...
TCTGACATGCAGGCACCACCAATCAAGTGTTCAGTTGTGGAATTCAACCAGGTTTTACTAACCTCGCAAAATCCATGTCATTTGACCTTTTCCCAGAGAAACTCCCTGCACCACTCGTGGAAGCTTGAGCTTCATTTCCACTATCCAGCATGCCCATCCAACGTCTTAGATATGTCCTCTTCAGCAGATTTCTTATCCTTCCATCTCTTTCGTGATTAGAAAGTCTTCTCTCCCCATTGTCACACAAAAAATCTTGTTTTATCTCACTGCCGACTTTCCTGCACAATATGTTATGTTACATTCATTCAGGTAGTTTTAGCCATCAGATCAAAGTGTGCATCTGTTAGCAAGGGAAAAGAATTCATGTGTACCTCAATACTTATTTTTAACAAGATGATTACTTTAAGGACATATCAAAAGAAATCCAAGTCGAATAAAAACAAGGTAGATCAACTAGAGAAGTGAATGGAGAAAACTACAGCAGTCAAGGAGTGAACATCAATGTGAAGGAAAGTTCAACATGCTGTGTGAAAACAGAATTGCAGACCTTTGATTTCGATCTGGAATAACCTCTAGGGGAGCTTTATCAAAATTCACAATAATATGTAGTATTGCTCATCAATAACCTGTGTATCTTATTTGATAAAGTATTTTAACTTGATCTAGACTCATACTTCAAATACATATTTACTTAATGCTAGACTAGCAAATGCCTCAAAAAAAAATTATAAAAAAAAAAAATCATGCTGCATAGCTTTGGGAGAATTCCCAGCAGATAACAAAAGAAGTATAAAGAAACATTGATTTTAACAAAGCATATACTACAATGTATACTTTAGGAAAAGAAGAGATCATACTCTTGTAGTTGTTGATATTCAAGCTTTAACTGCGCCAACTCCATAAGAACTCTAACTTTTTCATTGGTGACCTAAACCATCACAACATTTGTGCACTCATTGTGAGGTTAAAGAAGGATATAAATATTTTTACTTAGATAAATGCGCATCAAACTTCATATTAGAAGATATTCAGACTCGGTGAGGAGAGTACTCCATGGAAAACATACCAAGGAGAAAGATGTTCCATTCTGCCTAATAACATTTTCATAATGTTTCCTTCGTGTATGATAAGATAATCACTGTAGCGAAGTAGTGAGGCATAACTCTATAACTCCATTTAGAAATTTGCAAAGATATTGCTGAGTTACTTATAATACTCAGGTAAAAGAGAAACCAACATGAAAAACTTGCAAGTAACAAAAATTCTATGGGAATTACTTGTAGTAAGTTTCTTTGAAGCTCCTCTGTCTTTTTCTGAAGAGCCATGCAGACATTTCTCTCCAGTAAATGCCTTTCTTCCTGCTGAGATAAAAGCAATAGTGCTGAAACCTGAGAAAGAAACAAAAAAAGAGCAGAAAGAGTATAATTATCTCAAATCAGCTGCACCACTTAAACATACAGCTGGCCAAAATAAATAGAGCATAAAGAGAGAGAAAGTAAAATTATAAAACATGAAATAAATCTCAGACCTTTTCTTGCAGTGCCTGTGCAAGGCCTTCAGACAAGTTGCCTTCTTTATCATCCACAACATCTGGTGAGCCTTCGTCATTTCTCTACAGCAGGTGATGAACATAAAAATAAATAAATAAACACGACAGAAATAGTAGAACAAAAATTATGTTTGACCTTCTGATTCTGTTGAAGCATTTTCCTTAATGCTTTAAAATTTCCACATTAGTAAAAAGACAAGAAGAATAATCAAATCAGACCAAAACAGAAAACAGAGTTAAGGGCTTGTTAGTAGAACAAAGTAGGGGTTAGCTGAGTTGGTACGCAAGAGGTGGCAACCAGGAAGAACAATTCTACTAGGCAACTATCACTTTCTTGATCTATTGAAATACCATAAACCTAATTTTACACAAACACCTATACATTTCTCTCCATGCTCAGTGTGATGGAGGTTAACACTAAAAAACTAGGAGAGGTTGAGTTGACATCCTTTCTGCTGTGTTAAGTGGGTACTAAAAAAACTATTCGATGGTTAAAAAAAAACAAAGCATTGGTAATCTCTTGTCTATAAACAAAACTCTCACTACAAAAAGAATGAAGCAGATCTCAAGGAAGTTTAATCGCCATTGACCCATTTTTCTTCCCACGGTCAATAGGAAATTTTGGAATTGGATCATGTATTGAATTGAGGAAGATTAATGGAGGCTAGGTCAGCTTCCTTAGTTTCTATTTGCTAACTTCTCCCCATGCCAATGTTTTATACTTACGAGGCACATTTTGTTACGCCAAATCCTGCGGTCGCAGCATTCCCTGAGCAGGATTGTGCCTATAATAGGAGTACAGGACCATTGTCTGACAGTTACAGAGACTATCATGCTAAGAGCTATATTAACACCATTCCAAATTCTATTTACACTCACCACATAATATCTTCCCATAGACTCCAATATTAGCATAGTAATAGAGAATAATATTTTACAGCTGGCAGACTAATGTATTAATCAAGAATTATTTGATGACTCTTCCCCCCTGCTTATTTTTCCCACTGTCACCTCTAGCTGGCTAGTGGCTTATTTAGGCCCCAGGCTGTAGGGTCAAGACACCAATAAGGAACCACTTCCTTTGGCAAGTACACAGGAAATGATTATACGCTAGCCTTAAGAATCTACTTGTGATGGTGAAGCAAATTGTTACCATGTGCACTACAGATAAAGAGACAGAAGACAAAGTACAAAGATAGTGATTGACCTACCTTGGATGCTAAGGCAGAATCAGCATCAGTACTCGTATGCAAATCTCCAAATTTATTTTCTTTAAGTTTTACAACTCTACAGAGCTCCAAATTCTGTTCTCTGGTCACATCAAATTGCTTGATCTTTTCTTCTGCCATATCAATGGTCGATTTGAGATAGGATCTTTCCTCACCAAGTAAGCTTGTGATTTGATCTCTATGCTGAGAATGGTAATGGCGTAATTCTTCTATGCCAGTTGTAACCATTTTGTTCCAAAGAACCTGCAGGAAAGTCAAAAATTTCATTGATTAGCAAAGGGATTTGGGGATCAAATTTAAAGCTCAAAAATCAAGGCATTAGTCTCCGCACTTGCTTCATTTCAAGTTCACGAACTTTCTTCTTTAAGTGATTTTCAATTTCCAAACCCTATAATCCACAACAAAATCTGTATTAAGCAAATATACAGCATAATAATACAATTACAACCTAGATAAAGCAGAAATTAACCAGATAAATTCATACCACTTGTAATTTGCTTTGAAGCTTTTCCAGAGAGTTCCTCAGTGCCTCCACCTCTTCTTCTAATGCACTCTGTCTGATGAGAAGTTATTCAAGTTGCATACAGAAAATATGAAGCAACTCTAGAGACAACTAAAATTCTTGTAGAAGCTGATGTAATTTCATGCTCTTTGTGGATATAGGAAATGAATTAGACATTGTCCATTTCTTCACCCATCATTACTTGCTTATGGATCTGGTAACATTCTTTAAATTACATGGTTGATGCAGTGAATGTGAAAGAAACAGGTAAAGGCTAGACACTAAGATAAAACAAGTATTTATTAAATTCAGGCTTCTAAAATAGTGACAGAACGATCCTATACATGGTGCACCATATGATGAGCACCAATGCTGATATGATGGGTACTCAAGGAACAAGCAAAAACAAAGGTCATGAGAACTTACAATGTATTTAGAAGTGGAATCATCATTATAACTCCACATTTCTTCTGAGTCGTGTAACAGACACGCACATTTATCATCCCAACTTGTATCCTCAAATCCCTCGAGAGAATACTGCCTGATCTCATAAAATTTGTTGACAACCTGTAAATGAAAGGTAAATAAGGACTACATGATGCGTCCTAAACTTCAAAAGTACAATGAAATCTGAAGTTCACTGCACAGACATTTTCCACGTTTCAACTAGGCACAAAAGACTATTACCATTACCATGTAATCTATATGCCGGATGTGTAAGTGTTTCAACTTTCAAGTACACTCTTGCTATTACCTAAGAACATGAAACAATTACCTTCTTGAAAGTCTCAATCTGCTCTTCTTGATTTACTAGATCACTCTCCAGTGCATCATTTAGTCTCTTCTGTTCAAGAACATCTGAATTAAGCACTTCTAACCTGCATAAACAATTCTTTAAATATTCGATCATAAAAAGGTATTCATTCAACCAGCATCTCAATGATGCATCACATAATTACAAACCATAAAATCCCTTTGAGAACACAAATGGAAAAGCCACACATGATAAAGGATAGCTAAATTCACAAATGAACAGTTATGAAATCTAGACATGCAATGCCGCTACCTTTTTCCAATGATAGGGAAGATTTTGAAAGGAACAGAACATCACCATAAACTATTTATAGCATTCTTCCATATAATATTAATAGCAAAATGATACTGTTCAGATAGAATATTTAAATACACCGCAAGAGGTGTAACATTCAAAAGACTAACAAGATTTGCATCATAATCTCCATGTTACATAATGCAACAAAATAAGCAGTCAGTGGAGAATAACCTTTTACTTTTGTGACTTTGAACACAATATTAATACCGAAAACAGAGTATAATCATAACAAGTACCTCTGCTGAATTTCATTAAATTTCTGGGACATGGATTCCTCCTTCTCCTTTGCTTTTTCAGCCTGCCATCAATCATTAAGGAAATTATAAACCTTAAGAATATACATTCAGGAATATACTTATGAACTTATGAAAGGTTATGGGTAAGAAACCAAAGTCAAGCATCTAATCAACAAATTTCAAAAAGACTTTTTCAGAACCTCCATTATCGAAGTATCACGCTCAGCAAAAGCAGCAGCTACACAACCTTGGAAAAACTTAACCTGCTTCTCTGCCTCCATGTTCTGGAGAAAGAAAACGAAACAAGTCAAGATTAATAATGAAAGAAAAATTACATCCACCACAAAAAAAAAATTACATTAAATATTTTGAAAACGAAAACAATAAAGGCGATAGAAGCATTTCTCAAACATCATAGCTAGCAAATACTGCTAATCCTGTCACCATCGCCAATTGCTTGTAGGTGAAACTTATGTCATAACTTTGTAATCACCAAATTAGCATCTCCTCCAAATGTAAATACGGTAGTTGATCAAGCTAGGTCCTCAATAAAAGCTAACACAAGAAATGACAATTGAAAGACAAAAAATCTTGAATGGAAAATATATGAACCTTTTGTTTGATGAGAAGTTGCTTCTTATGATGCCAAAGTATTATCTATTCTCTCCTGTTGGTTTATGCTGTCATTTGGTGGTTGTTGAATTCATAATTCCCTCTAGTAGATCTTTGATAAAAATACTCACAAGAAAAGAATGATTGATGCCACATACAAGCACACACCGGAATAAACATGTGCAGAGAGAGTGAGAGACCAACCTTTGCAGCCTCTGCTTGGTGTAGTTCGGCCAATTGGGTCTGAAGACAACATAGTAAACATGTAAGCTCTATCACCAAAGGCATCGAAAAGCAACAAAACAGCTAATAAATACAAAAGTTTTCTCACTTTAATTCGGTAAGCCTCAGAAAGCTCCTCTTGAAGATTAAGATTATCTCTTGTGCAAGCAGCCAACTGCTTTTTCAACTTCTCAATCTCCTGGACCAATCCAGCTGTCCTAATAGAGCATTGTTTTAATAGTACAATCCTTATGTTTCCTTTCACTAGTAGCAACCCCGTAGAATAATAAAATGGGAAAATCCTGATCCTATACACAGAAAAATATAGATAAATAAATAAATATACCTCTGGAAATGCATTCGAGTAGCAGCAGCAAGGTAACCAGGTCCAGCTTGCTGCATACACAATTGTTCTATATCTTTGTGCAACTCATCACGCTCTACAAGACAATACACTTCAATCACGTTATGGGGAAGGAAGAAAAAAGAAGAGGCTACAAGCAAAATGGGTATCTTTAATCATTCAATAAAGCGCTGTATTTTAGACTCGGTTTGGTTTCCACGTCCAAGAATAGAACACAGATATGAATTCTCGAATTGGCCTTTAAATAATTTAACAAAGAACTCTAAAAGAAAGCAATATAGCGTAAGAGAACAGCATCACTGAAGTTTTAAACAAGAGATAAGGATCATCTGGGTCAGAAAGAAAGAAGGAGATAAAGATATTACCATGTTCCAATTGTTGGATTCGAGCAACCATGGACTCCTTGTCGTTTAAATTTGTATCCATCTCTGTTTGTGAAAGAGAAATGGATTTTACAGCAAAACAAGAATCTAAATTAACTGGAATTATATGGATTTGGTTATTGTATGTGCGCGCGCGCGTGTATGGTAAAGAAGAGAAGGAAGGAGATGTATAATTAACTGCAAAGAAAAGGGAAGAAGAGCTGAACTGAAGGGCAAGACAGGAATATAATAAGTTGTTCATTTGTTTAATCTCCCGTAGCAACAACGTATTATTTGATAATAAAAAAAAAATCATTAAACCAGCTTCGTGTGCTAAGCCATTAATCAAGAGAGAAACCAATCTCTTTCTTTTTTAATTGTTTTAAAAATACATTTATTATATTAATTTGATGCGATAACAATATGATTTGAATTTGATAGTTTTCTTTAATAATAAAGATATTCTCTCAAACATCTTTCACATTAACTTATTGGATTTAAGGAAACTAAATATGAATCTAAATATGAAAAAAAAAAGAAAAATTCAATGAATCCAAGTCAATATTAGAAGAATCCTGACAGCCTGGTGGTCTTGGGGCCAAACCATAATGATGGTCGTGCTTGTTGTTTATGACAAATGGACAACATCCTAATCATTACCGTAAAAATTGTAAAGAAACGGTTGAGGTAAAGAAGAAACGAGAAACAAGGAAACATGTACTATACTAGTACGATTTCATTTACTTCTCCATCAATAGAGTTAGGGTTTTTGTTTCACGATTTTTAAGGTAGGGGAAAAAAAACCTTTTTGCCAAGGACAACTGTGCAGGCATTTCAAGTATTATTAGTTACGGATATTATTTGATATTTTGTTCGGTTACTTTTAAAAATATTTTTTATTAAAAAATATTTTAAAATAATATATTTTTTATTTTTTTAAATTTATTTTTAACATTAACATAAAAAATAAAAGAATCTGACAACATTAAATATAAAAATATCAGTTCATTTAAAAAAAGAGAGAGAGAGAGAGAGGAAGGGTATATACAATGATGACTGGACAGTTTAAAACACAATGCCCCAAAGCTACTACACTATTTAATCACATCACTGATCAATTTAATACAAGCATGGAAAGGGCTAAAATATAGAAATAAACATTGTAAATAATCCTGTTATTGCATTTTTCAACCACCCTACGGGTAACAAATATTGACAACAAAGCAGAAACTTGAGGAAATGAAATTGACATGTTCTGATCCAAAATTGTCTACAAGAATGAGCTGCCTATGCAAATCTAACAAACCACAAGGATCCAGCAAAGGTCAATGCAGCAGCATAGATCATCCAAATGGGTCTTCCAATATTTACAGAAAACAATGTCAGCAAACTTGTTTGTGTCTCAGCATCAATCAAACTCCTTAGTGACCTTTTTGAGATTTTCCATCAAGCTCGAACCGTCTGCACATTACAAAGAAACTTCATTCGTGATCTTATAAAGATAAATTCCTAAAGATGCAATGAAGCAAGAGATGCAAATGAAGAATCACATCCTGAAAAAAGATAGTCATCATCATGAAGATCCAAGAATTGGTAGCAAACAGGACTTTACTAGTATCTAGTTTACGAGCAATTACATTTTGTTAAGTTGAAGGAAAATGTGGGGGTGAATTTATGATGCATCATTACCCTGATGGACTCCCAGAATAGATCCAAGCTAAAACAACCATTCAAGGAATAAGCAATTCAAAAAAGATTCTGGAAATCACGGGTGAGTGTGGGTTTTATGTTTCAACTTCCAATTTCAAATGCAAATCAGCTAATTATTTTGTTACAAGACAACTGATAAAGGGCTTCTCAAACATTTCAAAACCGATCATTAAGAGAAGATCCAGTGATGAAGTTTACCATCTTAGGGCCGGTCCTTCCTTTCAGTGTCTTCATAGCTGCTTCCGCAAATGCTTGTGCTGCCTCTGCATCAGCTTCTGCTGTCTCCGCCTCCCTTGCTGCCTCCTCAGCTACTGCTATAGCAGCTTCTGCCTCCGCAACCGCTCGAGCCGCTACCTCAGCAGCCTGTTCTGCGGTCATAGTCCTCATCTTCCCCAGATCCAAATCAATCTGAGACATTGTAAGTATATTGAAATCATCCCTTTCAATTTTGGGAGAGATCCTCTGTCTTCCTTCAAAGAATAAGGGAGAAACCCTTCTCTCAGCAAATGCTGAAGTAGGTGCAATTCTATACTTCCGTTTAACCTGCAAAAGAGAACGCAGCTGGATGTGATCCCACATTAAGACATCAAAGTACAATTAGCGAGAAAGGAAACCAAAAGAGAGACAAAGTATTTCTTTTTTTAGCTGAAGCAGGATTTATGCAAACTAGACATTCAACTCAGCTTAAAATCTTTTCTCAGACTCCAATTCCAATGGGAAATAAAAATACAATTGAAGAATGAAGATACATACTGTAGCAGGGGACACACATGCTCTCACTGACTTCCTTGTCCCCAAACTTCTGGAAATTAAGACTGTAAAAAATAACCAACAACTAATGCAAGCCTCTAAATCTATAGCATCTTCTAGTGTCAAGCTGGCTATCAACAATAGTCAGTCACAATCCAAGTGTCTAAATGCATCACTAAATGTTCAATCCTGATCTGAAAAACAGTATTACTTAAAAGAAATAAAATTGTACATTAGCCATTTCAAATTACCAGCATTTAATATTCTACACCATTTAAATGCAAGCATAGCAATTACAAGTGTCAAATAAGTTACCGTTACACCACAAGTTTGGAGCATAATTACCTTAATCAGTTTACCATTTGCTGCCAGATACTTCAATTTAGCTGATAATATCCTCTTAAAGTCATTTGGTGGCCAATATTGTTCCTGTAATATAAGCCAGGAAGGTCAGCTAACTAAACAAATAAACTTCTTAACATGAAATTATATAAAAGACACAATATATGCTGATAACACAAACGCTTCCTTCATATGATATGGCCCAAAAAAAAGGGAAAGATAAATTTTTAAAATGTCAACGTAAATACTACCTTGCCCAACAAAATGTCATTGGCACCTGTCCCAAAAACTATCCTGCCCAGAATTTTATGTTATTAGCACCTGTCCCAGAGATTATCCTGCCTAGAATTTGTTGGCTCAACATATTACCAGTCGTGATAAGTGAATAATTGCAATATAAAAGGGCAGTAGATTTAAAATTTATCTGTATTGCATTATCCAGTCAGGCATGGGCAATCTGGTGTAAGGCATTGCCCTAAAATTATTCTAAAACAGTGGATATATATTCCTCAAAGCAGAAAAGTTATAAAAGGGTAGCAGGTTTTAAATTTATCTGTATTGCATTATCCAGTCAGACATGGGCAGTGGTGTAAAACATTGCCCTAAAATTATTCTAAAACAGTGGATATATACTCCTTGAAGTAGAAAAGTTAAAAAGAGTGACCCCCAATGTTGTTTGGCTTCAGACAAGATACATGATCAAAAGACCTTCTGAAAATATTAAATAATTGTTTGTTTTGTACAAGATAAATAATGAGAGAATTATCAGCCATATGGATTGATCAAATTTGAATGAAATCCAACTTTCAGATCATTGGGCATTAGAAAAAATAAGAAAACACCTTGACCTTCTGTCTAGATTGTCAAAGCTATATTAGAATTGCCAGTTTTGTATTGTCTGTTTTAAAACTTAAATTTGTAGATTTTGTATTTGATTCTTAAATTAGCAGCTGCATTAATGTTAATAAAGGCTTGTGCTACTTTAAGTTGGATCTACTACAACCATTGTAAGAAAAAAAGTTCAATTCTACAGGATTTACAAACGGAGGAGCACCTCTATGTATGAAGCAATTGCGGTCTTATGTGAACCTCCAGGCTCCTTCAAGCTAGTTATTGCCTCCATTATAAGATTATCCAGCCTGGAAAGATGGTTACCGGTTAACAAACGTCAAAAAAAAGATATGTAATATCTAACAGTTACTGATTGTGTTCATATAACCAACCAACAGCCACAAGCACTAAAAAATATTCAAGGTCAGACACTGAATGTGAGCAGTAAGAAAAAATCTCAAGTCTCATACATGCTAAACAAACAGTTAAGATAGCTAGTAAAATGTGATGCAAGAATGATAACTAACAGGTGGCCAATGAATACAAGAGAATGCATGAATTTCATGATAAGTGAATTTCGTGATAAGTGTTTGGTTTCTTTTTTTCTTTTGATTATAAAAAATGTCTAACCTTACAGTAGTTCTCTTCGGATTAACAACTGGCAATCCAGCACTGCTAACTGGAAGAGGCTTGGCATCTGGAATATCTTCATCGCTTTGAACAACAGTGCCAACGGACATAAGGTTCTCATCCTGTCTATGGACATGGTGCACCCTTTTAGGTGCTAACTTAGGCTTCTCTCTCGAGCCATACCCATTTACCATTACACTCATGTTTCTCCATTTGTCCTACCCACAAAAAACAAAGATCAATCACCCTGGATTGCATTATAAAAACATAGAGACAAACTTCCGATCCCACGAATTCACTAAATTGATCGATCAAGTAGCTGAACATCTAAAGCATAGACCATATTCCACAAGCATTAACATCCTCCTCGAAGAAATACTTCAGCGAGCTAACCTTAAGGTCCACATTCGAACGCAGATACAATACACCACTAAATTCCGGATCTTTAAGTATAGTGCGCCATTTTCCAGCTCCATGCTTAATCACTCCAGCTTTTAGCGCTGCTTCTTCTTCTGCCGTCCATTTCTGTTTGGGTGCACCCATCAAGCTTATCAATAAATAAACTCCCCAAACAAACCTGTGATTAACCAGTCCGTTGTATCAGCAAATGCAAGGAAAAAAAGGAAAAAAAAAACCATCAACAGACAAGTCAAAACCCAAAAAAATGATTCAAGAAACCAAACAAGTATCCTCATCGATAATATTTACAGTTACTCCTGACATTTTTGAAGCTCGAAGCATAGTAGATGGTATTTACCCTTTCGGTTCTATCCCTATCTTAAACTAATTGAAAAAAGTCGCATCCAACCGGATAAAAATACTATTGATCTGATCGAAAAATTATATATACATAAAATCAATATCAAGTTTCCATGATCCACCCACAAATCAGGTTCTTCTAGGCTCATTCTTCACTCAATTTCACTTGCCCACAACAATACCGAACACAAATCATCGAATTCTAGAAAAAATATAATTCCCCAAAAAAAACCTAGATTCTCAATTCTTATTGAAAATAGCCACTTAATAGCATCAAAAAAATATAAATGGAAATCGAATTCCAAAAACAGGGAGAAGGTATTGAAAAAATAGAGAATTACCCCAAATTGATTCTGTAATTTAACAAACCCTAACCCTAGAGAAGGGAAATATTATTTGCACAAGAATATGTTTCAAATGACTGAAGTATCCTTTCTAGATGCTAGAGAGTTTTTATTTTCTTTCTTTTTTTTAATTACCTGAAACACTTGGAAAATATGAACGTTGGATCTCATTTATTTTTAAAAACTTTTGAAATTTTTTTCTCTTTTAATAAGATTTTTCTACTGTTTAATTAAATAAAATTATAATTAAAATACCAAGCTAAAAGATAAAAAACTAAAATATAAAACATGAAAAAAATATATAGTTATTCTCAAATTCACAGAGATTTTTATTTTGGTATTTACAAACTAATTTTGTTTATTTATTGGTTTCTATATTAGAGAGAAGAAATAAAATCTAGTTAAAAACAACAAGAAGAGAAAAAAGTTATTGATTTTTATTATTATAATAATTAAAATGATCAAATTTTATATGTTATTCGACTGGATAAGTCCATTAATAATGGTTTTAGACCTTCTTGTTAAACGAGAAAGTAGATCAAACTTAATTTCTTTTATAGTATTTTTTTTTGTTTTTTAATTAATTTAAACATGTTTTAAGTTTGAACGTTAGTTTTATTTAGAAGTGTAATGTAATTTTTTGGGTTTTGTAAAAAAAAAAATTGAAAATAGATTTTAGAGAATTTTTAATTTTTCAACTATCATAGTGGTAACCGTGATTTCACCAACTTATTTTTTTAAAAAATAAAATTTAAGAAAAAAAACTAAGGCTATAAATTTAGACTTTTAAATCTAAGTCAGACCTTTATCATGGCTGTTCTTTTTTAAACTTAAATTTAATTTTTTATTTTAAATTAATATATTTTAAATGTTATAAATAAATTAATTTATTGAATTTTAAATTAATCAATAACATATCTGAGTTATTATTTAAAATTAACTTTAGAAATTAGAGATTAAATTCAAAATATATTTATTTCCAAATTATATAAGATTCAAGTAAAGTAAATTATTGCATGAATAGGAACTAAATAATATGATTTTTAATGATTTTTATTTTATAATGGAGTGAAGTTAAATAACTTGGATTGACTTGAGTTGATTGAATATATTATTATTATTGTCTTGATTATTAAAAAAGTTATTTTGAATTTGTTAAATTTTTAATTTTAATCAAAATTCCAGTTACAAATAAAAAATACACTATCAACATCCAGCGCGAAAGTAGAGGGCAAGTGGGCCGGCCCCCCTCAAGACAATTTTTATTATTATTGGGTTATTAAAGCATTACTTTGTGACATCAAATAATTAAGGTATGACTTCGGGCTATTATTGACTTTACTTTTGATTTCCTTTTAATTTACTCTTGAGCTCGATGGAAAGAAAAAAAATATTAAGTTATTATTTTGTAAAATAAAAAACAAAACCATCAATTTATTCCAATATAAATTTTGCAGTCGATCAAATAAAAAAATAAAAATATAAATTATAAGTAAAATTTTTCTATAAAAAGATTAAAGCATAGCTAATAATTAATTTATCTTTCATCAAATAAAATAATGTAACTGAAATTTAAAATCTATATTTGTTTTGTTTTGAAATATTTGTTAATAATTTGATAAGATTTTTTATATATTTCTACCATTTCTACTTTTTTTTTCTCAGGTCTGCTAGTTCTACCAATTTGTTTTTAAATTCTTGTTATAATAATTTTTTTTCTAATTAATTAGATATATTTTATTGGTTTTGTTTTGATCATGCTTTGATTTTTTTTATGTTTTATTTCTAATAGAGCCACTAAAATTATTAATTTTTTTCTTACTATATATATTTTGATTTTAGGTTGAGTCATGAACAAAATAAAAGGAATTGATTTTTTTAAGAAAAAAATATTGATAATTCATAACCTAATGAACCAACTCCAATATATAATATTAAGGTTATGGTTGAGCAGCTCCAATATGTTTCACAAAATTCATTATATATTTTTTGAAATAAAATTAAATTTTACATGTTTTATTTTACAATTCATGTACAATGAATTAAAATAAATATTATATTTTATTATATTAATTTTAACCCCTTAATAAATAATGATAGCTCCACCCTGTCAACACCTATATAATTTGTTTTACATTGAAAAAAATTAAGCCGCAGCCTAGAATTGAAATATTTTAATATTTATTTAATGTTCACGTTCTATGAAAGAGACTTGCCCTCTCGTTGACGAGGAAATTTTATCAGACATAAAAATAAATTGACTCCCATAACAATTACATTACTGGAATCTTGCATTTCCAGTAACTGTCATGAAAATATTTATTACTGTTATTATGATATGGTCTTTCAAAATCTACATAACATATAAAGGGTATTATTAAATTTGATGAATGCAGATTAATTTAATTAAAACATAAAACTTCAGATTATATGAATTTTGTCCTAACCTCTCTCTCTCTCTCTCTCTCTCTCTCTCTCTCTCTCTCTCTCTC
>Ga0325414_1004913_pt1 | contig 14043 bp, 3 predicted proteins | sample PopdelMetagenome_8_FD_206183 | JGI IMG/M metagenome (GOLD analysis project Ga0325414, IMG submission 206183) | Populus deltoides microbial communities from Bellville, Georgia, United States - Leaf-PdKOR-R3 | ecosystem: Host-associated > Plants > Phyllosphere > Phylloplane/Leaf | place: USA...
TTTTCAAATAATTTTTTTTATAACTATAAAAACAAACAAAACCTTAATCAGTGATGATTATTAGGCCTAATACCAATTTACGTAACTAAAAACATAAAATAATAAAATTTATTATAAGTCAAAACTTAATCAAAACACCATAATAAAAAATATCCAATTTTTATTTATTAAAATTTCACTTATCAAAGAAATTGCAATATTTTATATAAAAAATATAAAACCCTATTAATATAGAATAAGAAAATTAAAAAACTATTCCCTTTAAATAAAAAACCTAGTAAAATATAACATAAAAATAAAAATAAAAACAATAAAATTTCTAAACTAAAAAAATAATTAATATTTTTTTTCTTTCAAAAATCTCCTAAATGCCATCTCTTTTATAAAAATTATCATTGAGGTCGCTTTGCCCCATCATTGTTGCTTATAGTCTCTTATTTTTGGAGGAAATTATAAATTTGTCCTTCTAGGTTTGCAAAATAAATTTAAAAATTCCCTTTAGTTTTAAAAACGAATTAATTAGTTCCTATAATCTTAAATTATCTGTAACTTAATAATTTTCATCCATACCATTTTAAAAAAGAAGAAAAAAAAAGATAATATTAAAATATTGAAGAGAAAGTAAAATATTTTCCAGTAAAGTAATATTAAATTAAACGTAATCAAAAGAGTATAATTAATTAATTTTTGAAACTAAAAAAAGTTATTTAATTCATTTTATAAAATTAAAGAAAATAATTCATAATTTACCTTGCCAAAGCCCTACCTGCTGATTATTATAGAGAGCCAGCCAGCCAGGGGTAGGGTTGCTCAAAATTGAAAGCAAGAAAAAGAAAGAGAAGAAGAAATGGCGATTTCTATGATGCGATCTGCTCTACTTCGAAACTCTCTTCGCAGCGCCTCCAAACCCTCTGCTCCTACTAGACGAGGCTTTTCATCCTCTGCCCATCACGACGATGCTTGTATGTATTGTTCTCTGTTTTTCATTCTATTTATCAGAATCAGGATCTTGATTTCGATTTTTTTCTGGGTTTTTATGGATTTTAATTAGACGAGGCTGCGAAGTGGGAGAAGATAGCGTACTTGGGTGCTGCGACCTGCACTATTTTGGCCATTTATAACTTATCAAAGGGTCATCCTCACTACGAAACCCCTCCTGTGAGCTTTCCTTTTCTTTTGATTCATCTCTTCAATACATTTTTAGTCTGTCCATCTGATTGATTTATGCTTAAGATTTGTGTTTCAATTCGATGTGCAGGAGTACCCATATTTGCACATTCGCAACAAGGAGTTTCCATGGGGTATTTTTTTTTTTTTTTGTTGGATCTTGAGTTTCCTTAACTGGGAAAATCTTTCTGGTTTGTTATTGAGCTTATATGGTTTGTTTTGGCCAATTATATTGAAATTATCATAGTGGTTTGTTTTTGTGATTTTGCATTTTGTTGATTTTGCGTTTTCTGGTAGACTTGGATTTTGATCTGGGGATGTTTAGATGGTTTGAATCGAGGCTTTTAGCTTGTCCATAGAGAATGGCGGTTTCTGTGTCATTGTGCTCTTCCTATCAGAATTGGCTGGTGAATATATGATGCCCATATCAAGTATTGCCCAAAGTTGCACTGTGTTTTTTTTTTTGTTTTCTTGGTGTGTGTGGAGATTAATAGCCTGAGCCAGTTTCAATACTTCAAACCTGTTCTTGGTTCAGTTCATATGTTTCTTGAAGTCTTTGATGCTTAGTTTCTTCAGTATACATATTTTGTGGATGTTGGGGGCAGTTCCTTTTCATGCATTTCCAAAGGACACTCTTCACAATTTGTATTGAATAGTTGCAAATGTGTAATTCATCATTAACCTTTGCTCACCACTGCCACTGCCACCACTGCTGCCACTACCTCGACTATCATTTCTATTTGTACACACACATACATGCATATTCATACACAGACATGTACACATTTATATGTTGCAGTGGCATGAGAAGCTTTTTGATATGGCATGATTAGCAATAAGTCTGTATGCTTGGTTGAAAGCTATCAGATCTGGGTATGTTTTTATGTCATATAATTTTGAAGGGAACCCATGCCTGCATTATGCCTAAACATTGAGAAATTTGCCACTGATCGCTATATGTGTTTGTAGTTCTCACATTTAGTCCAGCCATTATGTGATATTCCTAGAGAATTGTCCATTTCTTAATCAACTTTAAATTGAAGATTTGAGCACTTGGTGCCATAGGCCTTTTCTTTATCCTGCTTATTGCAATACTTTTTTAGTATTTATGGAGGTTTATCTAAGTAAAGGTAGAGTGCTTTTTTCAAACCAACAGGTGTTTGACCCAGTGGTACTGTCCTGATGGAGGGGGTAATAGATTGAGTTTTGTTTGTTAGTGTCTTTAAGTTTGGTTGGGTATGAAGGTAGGGGGTGTTAAGGGACTAATGGAGATTGTTTAAAGGGATTGGGGATGAATGTAAAAATGCTAGAGTTGCATTAGGAAGGTTTTTTAGGAGTCACACCTAGAAGATAGAAAAACCTCAGTTTCACACCAAGGTTTCATAAGAGTCAATACCTAAGGGAAGATTGGGCCACACAATGAAAAGCATAGTTGTTGAAATTTTACTAGTAAACTGATTCCTTTTCTGTATGGAACAATTACAAAACCTTTATGTAGAGTTTCTAGGACTCATATTCCAATATAAGAAAATCCTAATAGTTCTATTTAGAATAGGAAAAACCTAATAAAGCGAATTACTTTAGAACTAATACTGAATAGAAAATAAAATCAATACTCGGATGATTTTTCAGATTTTCCAGAAAATCTAAAAATTACGGAAATACCCTTGTCTACTTTTGTTGTCTGCATTGTACGGTGCTTCTATTATTATAGGAAATGTTGCCGTAAGTATCCTGGTAGATATCACACAGGGTCCAACTTACTGCCCAGGCTTTGATCCTGCATCACCAAGGCTAAACTACATTGTGACCTGTGCCTGGTGCAATTCATTTTGTATATTGAAGTCTTTGATGGATAGTTTTTCAAATTTTCTGGTACTCATGCTGGTGTGGTTAATATATGGTGTGCCTAATGATTTCATGCACTGAAAGTGCCTAATGTTTCCATGCACTGAAACTTTAATGGCATTTCCAGTGGATGGTTGGTTTGTAGAGGCAATTAACAAACCAGAAATGATAAAAATTATAAGATTATAGTTGCCAATATGTTTATGATATGATGCTAATAGTTTGTATTATATAACGACATGTAGTGTTGAGCTTGTAACAAAGAGCAAGTTAGGGTTGCACTTAGCAGTATGCAGATTGCAATTGTTTTGCGTTTGGATGCAATATCCCTTGGGTGTGTTTGGCTTGGAGGTGTGGTGGCTTTTTGTCAAAGGTACAATACCTTTTAAGCACAAACCACACCTCTAAAAGCTATAAAAACATGCTTTTTACTCAAAAAAGCACAAGCCACCTCCCATTCAAACACCCTAGTCTCAAATTCAGCGTAACGCAGATTCTAACATGAAAATGCAGCAATCCATGGGCATTAGTTGGTTGGATTATTTAGTTTGTAATGTGGTATTATATTTGCCACAAACAAGGTTAGCCCATAACTGTGCCGAAGCAACGCACCCATCTTGTGCCAAATTCAGTGAAAGTGCTTTTTCAAGTGTAATATCTATCAGTATTCGTGATTGTTTGAATCTGATATGCCTTATATCTTCTTCTTTTTTTGTGTCGTGCAGGACCAAATGGACTCTTTGAGGTCAAGGAGGACCATCACTGAGACTTTTGTATTGGATGGAAGTATTCGAAAGTACTTTTGTTTATGACATTCCTACCATTTTCTCAGAAAGATTGAAGAGACAACCCTTGGATCTTTGAATTTGATTTTAGCACTTCAGTTTTATGGCTTTGCATGTTGGAATTTCTTTTCTGCCCCATTGTCTGTTACCTGTGAAGTGCTCTCAGCAAAATAAAATAAATGAATGATTTGAAATATTATCCTTCTATCTTTAATAATTTGCAATTTATATAGTTAATCTTTCCCAGTACGGAATGGATAGTGTTTTGGAGGACAGCTTTTGAACTTGAGTGTGAGCTGCACCTACAATGAATGCTGAATGTTTTAGAGTGAACAGGACATGTTTCTGTCATTTTAAAACAGGACATGTCTGCCATCTCTGTCTCGTCTACCATCTACCGCTATCTCTGTATTTTCTATCTTAAGACAACAAAAAAGCTACCTTGCTGATTCAGCTACCTTACTAATTCACATAATCAAGCACGTGCTGAACGTTTTTCAGGTCTAGTGATCCGATTTAGAGGGCAGGAAATGGATAAGGATGAATGGTGGTGGTTTTTTCGTTCTTTCAATTTTTTAGATGACTAGTAAACTCTACAGAAGCATATAACTAGCTCTAAGCGACAGCGATAGGATATCCCTGAACTCCGCTAGTGGCTCACAAGGATGGGAGAAGGGGTTCATGCATGTGTATAAGAGGTGGAACTTCACCATAATCTTACAAGTTTTTATCCGACCCCTAAACCAATGAGTCACCCTCGTAGGTTTATCATCAAAAGAGTATGAGCCAGCTTGGGATTTTGGTTGGGAGGCTTTTGACCCGACAACACCAGAAGAAAAAAAATGCTTGCCTAACTAAAGCATCATGCTAGGGGTGGGCATCATAAAAAAAACCTGAATTATCCAAGTTATCTGAATTGATTCGGATAATTTTTTTTAGAAAAATATCAAATAATCCGAACTACACAAATTGTTTGATCAACTAAAAGGAAAAAAATCACAAGTAATTATCTGAAAGAACAATTTTTTTATCCGAAAATATCCGAATGCTCATCTCTAAGTCATGAGGGAACTACAAGGAACACTTGCAGCTAGGAAAGTCTTGGCTCATATGGTGTCTGCACTTTTAACTTTGTTGAAGCACTAATCACAACAAACACAGGGATTCTGCTTTAACCTTATTGAAGCCTCTGAAACAACAAATCTTCAATACTCTTGTCAACTTGTTCACGTAGAAAACCAACGTAAAATATTCTTTAGATAGTATAATTGCAATAAAGCACAACCTTGCACATTTCCTGATCATCAAGGGAGAAGGGGGGAAAAATCCAAACTCTTAATGACTAGAATAATGGTTCAAGTAAACACTGTAACCTAATAGAAACTTCACTCCGTAGCTGCATCTCCACCATTGGCTCCTTTGGTTCCAGAACCAGGCAAAGTTCCCAAGTCCGTTCGAGCCTCCTTTTCTTCTTGAGAAATGGAAGAATCAACAGAATCATTCTGCTTCACAACGATGCTGCTACTAGTGTTTGTGGATACATCTCCCTCTTCTCGAGTCGTTGAAGAATCAGAAGATTCAACTTGCTCGTTTTGGTTTGCATCTGTGTTTTCATTGGCATTGCCATTGTAGTTTGAGTGGCTGTTCTGGTCAGCATTGCCATTGTTAGGATCAACCTGTTCTTTTTGGCTTGCATCAGTGTTGACATTTTCATTGTTGTTGTTGTTTGCATTGCTGGTAGCAGAACTCTGGTCAGCACCATCATTGTTACTACTGATTGATAACTTATCTTTCTCTTGAGAGCTCCAATTGTTACCTTGTTGCTCTTGGCCAGTATTAGCATCGTTATTTGTGTTTGAGGATGTGTCTTTCTGTTCAGAGTGCAGAGAATCACCGTGTCCGGTTTGCCCAGCATCAGCACTTTCATTTGTGTTCGATGGTAGAACAATTTCCGTACTCCCTTCAACACTAGAACTACTGTTGGACTTGTCAATCTGAGCTGCATCACCATTTTGGCTTGTCAACAAAGGTGTAATGGAGTTGGTCTGTCCATTTGACGCAACAGATTCAGAATTGCTAGAGTCCATTGATTCTACATTTGTTGAATCTCCATTATTGGTTGTACTAGAATGTGCTGAGTTTGAATCTGATTGCTGGTTGCTAGCAACTGATTCAGGTTTCTCAGTTTGCTCTAGCACAACATTATTCATGGTTGACTCCTCTTCTTTTGATACTACGTTATCTGCAGTAACTGGAATGGAGTTAGAATCTTCATGCTGCTGTTCATTCACTGTTGCTACTGTGGAAGTATCATGGGAACCATCCTCTGAGTCTTGCTTATTATTTTCATTAGAACCCTCTTCACTTGTTTTTGCATTTGTGGAATCATCATTTTCTCCCGAGTCAGATTCTTTCACCTTTGGAACTTCATTTTGATTGAAGTCAACCACTTCAGTGTTATTTGTTCTATTTTCAAACTCTAACTGATTCTTCTCTTTGTTTTCCACTGGCTCTCCCTCACCAGATTTCTTCAAATCACCTTGCTCCTCTTCAGGCGTATCATTCTGAGTTTGATGGACTACTGCACTGGATGCATCATCCCCCTTGTAATGTTCCTCTCTTGCCTCCTCACTATGTGCATTATTTCCATCATTAACTTGATCCTCCATTGTAACTTTACTCTCTAACTCTTTTTCTTTATTTTCTTCCTCATTGCTTTGTTCCACAACCTCTTTAATTTCCTTCTGCTGACTCTCTTCCGCCCTTTCCTTTTCTTCACTTGCATTTTCTTTATTCTCATTTGCAGTCTCTTTGCTCTCTTCGTGCTCCTTGCTGTCTTCAGTCTCTCTGTGCTCACTTTCACTTTCTTTTCTCTCTTCATTCTCCTTGCTGTCTTCACTCTCTCTGTGTTCGCTTTCACTTTCTTTGCTCTCTTCATTCTCCTTCCTCTCTTCACTCTCTCTGTGCTCACTTTCACTTTCTTTGCTCTCTTCATTCTCCTTCCTCTCTTCACTCTCTCTGTGTTCGCTTTCACTTTCTTTGCTCTCTTCATTCTCCTTCCTCTCTTCAGTCTCTCTGTTTATGCTTTCACTTTCTTTGCTCTCTTCAATTTCCATCTCTTTTCCCTCTACATTCTCCTTATCTTCACCATCACTCCTTTTGCTCTCTTCAGTCTCCTTATACTCACTAGCATTCTCCCTGATCTCTCCCTTATCTCTGTCATCATTAACATTATCCCTTGTACCCTCCCTCTCCATCCCTTCACTGACGTTCTCATTTCTCGCTTCCCTTTCCTTCTCTCCATCTACAGAATCCTCTCTATGCTCAACTCCCTCTTCAGTCTTATCCTCTGCTTCCTTCTCCCCATCTATAGAATCTTCTCTACGCTCAGCTCCTTCTTCTGTCTTATCATGAAAATGATCATGAATCTCATCATCGCCACCCTCTGTTCCTGTGTTATCATCAGGTTTGCTTTCTTCTTCGCTCTTGCTCTCTTCCTCTTCCTCCTCCTTGTGCCTCTCATCTCCAATGAAATTTTCTTTAACTTCAGGCTGGAGGTCCTTTCTCCCTAATTTTATAACATCATTCTCTGTTTTCACACTTTTCTCATATGCTGCTTTCTTATCATGAGAGTGCTTGACTTGGTAAAGTAGCCAGCCACAAACACCGATCAGAAGACATATTTGCAGAGCATGCTTGACCTTAAAACCTTTTGATCTCTGGTTCCTACGAGGTGATAACCGGGACATGTTGAATACGCCTCAACCACAGCAAATACTTCTCCTTTTGAAATCTACTAAAAAGTTAAACTCATATCATTTCCATGCTCCTGCTAAGAGATATCAAACTAATCCAAAATGTATAATAAAACAAAAGCGGCTACAGAAAACGACCTCAGCTATCAAATTTATCAAGCCTAAAGAATTTCAATTACTGAAATAATTGGCAATTAACAAATTTAATTATCTGTGCCGCATTGTCACAAATTTTCATTACTGTCAGCACTACCAATTTGTCCAAATCAATCTGCTAACTACGAAATGCAAAACTGAGAATCCAAACTCAAATCCCATCAATACAAGACAAAAGCGACCCCAACATGCATGCCATTGTCATGAAACTGAAATTGTATCACTCTCCATGAAAATACAGGATCTGATCTACAGAGCTTCCGGCCGACACAAACGATCACTCGAATATAACAAAATAAAGAAACGGATCAAAGCTCTAGTGCACACATGATAGTGATCCCAGTGCATCAATCAATGAGAAAAGATCTATAACACTTCCATATCGGAAACATGAAGCAACCAAGTTCCCTTGCAATAGAATCGATCCAAAACCAACCAAATCCATAAAAAAACAAGTACAAAATGTAAAAGCAGAGCATTTTGATGATCTAAAAACAAACCCACTTTCATAAAAAGCGATGAAGGAAAAAGGAACTTACCCGCAAAAACAAGGCCCTTAGATTCTGTAATGGCGATAAAAAGTGTAGTAGCCTTTTTCGCAACTACCCTTCAGGAGACTGGAGTAATTAAATGCGTTATGTATATGCAAGATTTGGATTTTTTTTTTTTTGTTCTTGAGTTCGAATGCTTCGAAGACAAAAGTTTTACTGGCTATGAGTTTCACTTCGATGATTGGATCTAAATCAAGGACAGGTAAGACTTGACAAGAGAGGGAAAGACAGAAACTTAGGGAACCACGTAAGAGTCTTCCTTAATCCTTGGTATCATATAGCCTTGGATTTTAGTTTTGAGTACATTTAACCTGCCCAGTTGGGCACCTTAATATTCTACCTTTTTTTACTCGACCAAAAAATAATATTGACTTTGTTGATCTAACGCATCTATCTTTCACCAATCACCAATTTTCTGTTCAATTATGCTGCCCATCAATGGTTTTTTACTTTTAAGAAGGAAAAATTACAGCTAGCAATTGAATCCGGATAAAAACATATATAACAAAATCACAAAATCAAATAAAATATGAGTATTTCAAGATTTTAAATTTTTAAAAAATATATTTATCTCATGTAAAACTATACTAAAACAAAAATAGGTAAAGAAGAATAGAAATTGAAAGCAAAAGAGGTCAATAAATCAAGAAAGTAAATAAAAGCAAAATCGTAAAAAAATTAAATAAATTACAAAAAAAAAATTATATATGTGGAGCTAACCATCTTTTTCAATAGTTGATTCCTAATCATCTTGACAATTAATTTCTCGTTCCCTTGATTAATTTGTAATATTTAAACTTGGTCGAATCCATTACTTATAATCAATTTCAACTTCTTTATTTTGTTTAAACATGAGCAATTAATCTTCTCATTTGATTGTCATGTTAATGTTTATTTTTTATATAAACAATACCATGTATTCCTTTATTTCTTAAAAGGAAAAAATATTCTCCCATCATATTTTAACTGAAATTAATCGATTGAATTGATAACCAATGACATGATAAGTGTCGCTGTTCATCCAAAAATATTAATTATGTTCTTAAATGTGCTAACATGTCGATTAATTTACTGTTTTTTTAAAAATTATGCATGCTCTGGCCTTAGATGCAACATTTAGGTTTTTATTAAAACCATCCCCCCCTCTTAGAAATTTTTTTTTTAAAAAAAAGGATTAAGAACCTTAGATCTCCTTTATTTTTTAAACATTAAAATGGCATCAACAAATTTTATTTCTTGAAATTCCACACTCATCTATTACTTTCAAACTATGCATATTGTTTATCTCATATCAATTGCTCAACAATTAGTTTTGTGTAAGGAAACATGAATAAAGAATATATTGACCCATTTTACAAAAAAAAAAAAAAGTACCATAAGAAGAAGTTCTCCACTTTTCTCTGGATATTGAAAGAGAAAGAATTTTTTTACAAAACAATCATGTAAATCTTAATACATGGAAGAAGTCAATTCTAACATCGTTAATCATCACTCTTGCAAGTTATATTAGATGACTAGGTGGGATGCAACAAAGCTTTAATGAATTATGGCCATGAAATAAGCATACTTGTTAAACTTATCCATAACCACAAAGATAGCTTTCTTACCAACTCATTTAGGCAAAACCTCTATAAAATCAATGTTAATGTTATTGAATGGTGTTTGGAGAATAGGTAGAGGCTAGAATATTTTAGGGGTTAGCACATTCTCTATTTTGTTTTTTTAACAAGTTAGACATTCCCAAACAATTTGCCTTATATATGCTTATACTATTTTTTCCAATAGAAAATACTCTCCACCCCCTTTGCAGTTACTATAGCGCCATAATATCCTCCTATAACAGAGTTATGATGTATAACTATCAATTTAGCTTACAATTTAAGATCACATCCCACCACTATTTCCTCTTTCCTATGTAAACGACTATTCATCCATTTATAGTGGAGGTGAGAATTAAGGTCATTGAGTAATTCATGTATAATACTTTACATAGTAGCATCCTTCTCTCATTACCTTTTAACTTCATCAATAATATTAGTAGAGATAATTGATACCACCGATACATATATTTCTCCATTAAAAATTGTTCTTCCTCTTTTTATACTCAATTTTATAATATAAGCCTAGTAGTTTAGCTAGCCATAATTGTTAGGAAGGACAAATTACCTTTTGATCAAGTAGATACTTAAAGCTGATATGGTTTATCCTAATCTTGAAGTGTTTTCCTCAGAGTTAGTGTCTCTATTTCACCATAGATTAAAGGATGACCAACATTTCTGTTTCATAAATAGATGATGCTTATTGCCTTTCACCAGACAACTTGATAATAAGAGTTATAGAATGCTTCTTGCATCAATATTGCTTCTATACCCACAACTGATGCATCACTTTCCACCACAAATAGCTTGTTCAAATCTAGTAGTACTATAACAAGTGGCTTGGTCATGACTTCATTAAGGAGTTTCAAGGCAGCTGTAGCCTCATCATCTCATTCAAAAACATCTTTTTTTAGTAATTTGTTTAAGAGCTTATATATAGAACCATAACCCTTTATAAACTTTCTATAATACCTATCCCAATAAAGCCTTTTAACTGATTAATGTTGCTGGGAATAAACCAATCCATTATAGCTTGCATTTTTTATGGATTAATAGTCACCCATGTCTTGAAAATGATTTGGCTAGCTTAAGTATTACATTGTGTCATTCCAGAAGACATATTTACTATTTTTAGTAACCAATTGATAAGAAATAAAGAGTTCAAACACAATCTATAAATGTCTTAAGTAGTCAATAAAAGTATGACTGTTGATTGTGATGTCATCAAAGAACACAAGAATAAACTTTATGAGGTGCACACAAAACACTTCATTCATTAAGCTCTAAAATGTGGTTAAGGGTTTGGTTAAGTCAAAAGGCATAACCAAAAACTCATAATGGTCATTATAAGTCCTAGATACAATTTTATATATGTCTCCATGACTCATTCTATTATGATAATAACTTGCCCTCAAGTTAGTCTTGAAGAAGATTATTGCACCCACTAGTTCCTCTAACTACTCATCAATCAATGATTTATGGAGTTTTCTTTTACAATAAGCTTGTTAAGTTTCTTGTAGTTTATATAAGTCTCCATAAGTTAATTTTCTTTTTCACTAAGACTACCAAAGAAGTAAAAGAATGATGACTGTGTTATATGACACCAGACTAGCATTTCAGAAAACATTATCTCCATAATATCTTTTTGTAACCCAAAATACTTGTAAGGCATTGGGCTAATAAGTTGAGCTCCATCATTTAAAGGTATAAAATTTTTATGAGATTTTGATAAAGGTAAGCCTTTAGGTTCCCTGAATATATCTTGATATGATTCCAACAATGACTTTAAAACAAGACTCCTTTCAACCTTAGGTGAGAGAGTAGCAACATTAAATGTATCTCATTGCCAACTTTTTAAATTAGCCTTAGACTATCACTACTAGAAAATCAATAAATACAAACAGAAATATCGAGGGAATATTTCCGTCGGTAAATTTCCAACGGAAATATTTCCTCGGTATATACCGAGTGAATTACAGCGGGAAAAAATAATTAAGGTAAGATTTTTCTTTTTTCATTTTTTTTCACTATATTTGTTTTTTATTTTATTTTTAATTGTTTTTGTTCTTAATAATTGTATGAATATTGTTATAGGATATTTATTTTACATGTGATCAATTTTTAGTTGATTTATTTATAGGATTTTTAAATTTTTAGCAATCACAACTTTATTTTTTTCATATGAATGTTTTTAGTTGAATTTATTTTTTCGTGTTATTTAGTTGTTGCAAATTTGTTTGAGCTGATTTTCTTCTTTTTTTTCCAAGTGTTTTGAGTATTATAGAGTGCTTATTTATATTAATTTAATTATTTTATAGTTTTGTAAAATGGATTTATTTAAAAATATTTTTAAATAATTACCGATGGAATTAGGATAATTGTTTTTAAGCGCTTTTTCCGTCAATAAATCCATCGATAATAAAATTTTTTATTACCAACAAAAGATTCACCGACGAAGCATTTTCATCAGTGATTTCATTGGTAAATTAATTACTAATGAAATGATAGTACAAATACCAACGGAAAATTTTGTAGGTAAATATAAAGTTTGTGGTAATGTATACACACTGACCTCTGCTACTCAAGTTGGGTTGTCTAACATACTATTGATTTACTCAAACATGATGGTTTGTACCTAATATGATTCTCTCCCCTATGTATCATTTCCTGACAATGCCACTCAAAAAATATCCAAAACTTTATTTGACATAATATTGCCAAACATGGCTAACCATTATATACCTAGCATCATATCATAATTATTGAAATCTATAGTGAACACATCAACCACAAAACTAATCCCTTATATTTTTCATTTGAGTTTCTGCACATAGTTATGCAAAGCATTGTTTCCCTACTTATTGATTCCATTGTTAATGGCTTTATAACTATGAGGTTACACTATAATTTATTGTCCATTTGAATGTTGATAAAATCATGAGTGCTGCTAGAGTCCATAATAATAATAATAATAATAATAATAATAATAATAATAAAAGGATGTTTATCCATCATTCTAGTAACCCTTAGAATGCGGAAGCCAATGACTCATTCTAAGGCATTAATTGAGATATATACGGTAATTTTCTCATGAATGAATTCCTCTCTCTCAACCCCATCACCATCCTCCACCTCCTCATCTCTACCCTCCACTATACTTAAAGAGTATAGTTTTTTATTTTTATATCTATGGCCTGATACAAATTTATCATTGCACCAAAAACACAATCTCTTGGCCTTTCTTTCATCTATCACTTTATTCCTTACACATTTGGTAGGTTTCATGGTTGGTTTGTAATGAAGTTTTGGTAGGAGTAGGTAACAAGTTATTTTAGAGAGGTTGGTTGTTCATGGTTAATGAAGATGGAACTTTTTGTAAGGTGTTTAATTGTTGATGGTTCTAGGTTGGATTGTTTGGTTGGTGGTTTATGAAGGGAGTTGAAAATGATTCTGGTAGGATCTTTTATAAGTTAAGGTGTTTTCTTTTAGGCATGCCAATTTGTAAGCTTGTTTTAAAGTTTTAGGTTCAAACATTTTCATAAGATTTTTTATTTTTACCTTTAAACCTCCCGTGAAAAACACTAAAGTTTACTTCTTATTAATTTCTGCCTTGTTACATGTATATCAAAGTTTTTAATATAAGTCTTTAGATCCCCTATTTACTTGAGATCTTTAAGTTTTTCTAGTGGATCTTTTTGCCCCCAAATCTGAAATATATTGCTTTCATATATTCACCCCAAGTCACCACTTGGCTACCTTTACTTCTTATGAAGTCTCGGTGCTAGTAAAGGGTCATTCCATCAAAATAATGTGAGTCTGGCTTAGCTTCATAACTAGAATCAATAACTTCTTTTATATCAAAATATTAGGTGCACATGTATAACTATTTGTGTACTTCCTCGCCGTTAAAATTAAAAAAGTTTTATTTAGGTTTATGTAACTTGTAAGGGTAATAGCTTTCTTCACAGGTCTAACATCATTTTACAGCATATTCCATTGAATTAGAGGTTTGATGGTAATGGTATTGGTTTCATCAGAGTATAGTTGTAGCTTTCGTAGAATAAAACTTTGTTGGTAGGATTGTCAAAGAACCATCTCAACCTAAAAGTTTAAACTGTTAGGTGAGGTCTTATGATATGATTTATATTATTCTCTAACACACCCCTTCAAGTGAAAGCCATTT
>Ga0325414_1004914_pt1 | contig 14042 bp, 5 predicted proteins | sample PopdelMetagenome_8_FD_206183 | JGI IMG/M metagenome (GOLD analysis project Ga0325414, IMG submission 206183) | Populus deltoides microbial communities from Bellville, Georgia, United States - Leaf-PdKOR-R3 | ecosystem: Host-associated > Plants > Phyllosphere > Phylloplane/Leaf | place: USA...
CATTGGAGGGTCTAGAATCTAGCTATTTCAATTATTTTTTCTTCCCATTTATAGGATCCAATGGATTATGCATGCCAATTAGCCAACACCTCTGACAGACCAATTTTAAGCCATGAGGGAAAAAAAAATCAAAATTTTACACCTGCTAACTCCAGCTGCATCAGTAGTCTACGACACTTGTTGCACTTTCTCAAGCGCTTTCGGATTCTTCACTCGCACTAGTTTTGAAATGTTTTCTAGGATGAGATAGAAAAATGTCTTGATAGATGCTTGAAACTTTTGAATAATTTATACAAAAATCTGTAATAAATGGCTGAATGTTTGAAACATCTGATCCAACAGAGTCATGATATAATCAGATGTTTAACATACGATATTATGTTACATTTGTTCAACTAGATTTTTCAAACTCAAGTATTATCGAACCATGCATTTTCATAGTTTTAAAAAATTTTCTAGTATGAGATAGAAAATTGTCTTGAGATGGTTCGAGCCTTTTCAACATCGCATAGAAAATGTCTTGATTGATAGTTTAAGAATTTTGAATATTACATGTACAAAAATTTGTATAGGATGGTTGGATATTCTAAACAAAAATGCATTCCCTTTGCTTTTTAACATGAGGTATTGTATAACCATGCACCTTCAACTAAGGTTTGGTTACTGTTTTGAAATAGAAGAGAGGAAGACAATATTAATATAAAATTATTTGGATGAAGAGATAAAAATGGAGATATGAAATTAATTTTTATCTGAGATAGTTTTGGAGTGAATTTTTATATTTTCAAAATAGAAAATACATGAAGACATGTTTTCTTTGTCTTCATTATCCTCATTTCTTCTATCCTGAGACAATAACATATTAGGAAAAGACACCAATATAACTAAATCTACAATCCAAAGTCTTAATTTCCTTTTCTCTTTATGCAATTAAAAATAGAGTCAACCAATCAACACAATTAAAATGTGAAAATTAAATAAACATACAACACAAGAAATTTTTACGTGGAAAACCCTATGTGGGGAAAAATCACATAACTATAATCAACACAAACTCTTCCACTAATTCAAATAATATGATCACAAAGTTCTTTCCTAGATTAGAGAGATCATATATATATATATATATATATATATATATATATATATATATATATATATATCACTAAATTCATCATCACAAGGATGAATTTCTTCAACAATAACAAATAAAAAGAACTAGATCTCATCAATTAGATCTTTATAAAATACCCAAAGGTAGAAGCTTTTCAATGATTAACATTGTCTAAATTGAAGAGCTCATCGTTGCAAATAACATATCATAATCTCATATTAATGGGGTAATAAGTCATCGTCCAATTGAGGCATAAAGATGAAAAACACACTTTTTCTCCACACTCTCTCACTTTTTGGTCAAAAGCTTTCCATCTCTCATTTTCTTTTGTATATGTTGGTTCATAAAGAAAATAAGCCAAAGTTAGGTTTTTATACCTAGCCACCTATTTATATGACCTAAAAGGATTTAAACCTTCACCTATTTTTTCTTAGTTTTTTGGGTTATAGCCCAAAAAAGAAGGGACCAAACCCAATAATTCTCCTTATTTGGATTCTTTCAGAAGGCTTCACTAACATCGGTTTCCTTCTATAGAACTAAAAATTTTATCTTAGTAAAGCCTTAGCCATCATATTTGACACATAATCATCAATATAGACCTTTTTAATAGTAAAAGAATTCATCTCTATAGCATCTCAAATTCATTGGTATCTAACCTCAATTTTCTTTGGTCAGGAATGAAAAGTAGGATGCTTAATAAAATGGATTACGCTATGACTATTTTAATGAAATACGAAGTTCTCTTGCATTAGGTCTACTTCATATAAGAACTTCTTCATCTATAACTACTATATATTTACCCTTTTTAATAAGACCAATAATCTCTATAGTGGATAACGCAGCATATTTTTGCGACCTTGATTGCCATGAAACTTTTCTCCTGCAAAGGTCATTAAATATCTTAATGTGGAATTTCTAGAATTAACATCAACAACCATATTTGTATTTGTGTATCAATTCAGCACATGTTTACCATTATCAAAATATAAACTAAAACTAGAAGTACATTTGAGATACTTGAGAATCTATTTTATTATTGACCATTGTTCTTTACCAAGATTTGAGAGGAACTATTTAACCACGCCAACAACAAGAGCTATAATTGGCCTTGTGCAAACCTTGATATATATATCAAGCTACCAACTATGAATGTATGAGAATCCTCCTTCATCTCATTTCTTTCTTCATCACTTGAAAAACATTATTTAGAACTTAGCTTAAAGTGGCATACAAGTAGAGAACAAATGGGTTTTGACATGGTCATATTAAAGCTCTCAAGTATTGTTTTAGCATACCTTTTCTAAGATAGCCAAAGTTTTCTATTCATTCCGTCACAAGGAATATTTATTCCAATAATATGTTTTGTAGGTCTTAGGTCTTTAATTGCAAAAGACTTACCTAAATTTCCTTCAAACTTTTTATTTTCTCAGTATTATAGCCAACAATCAACATATCATTCATATATAGCTAGAGAATAATGAAGTTGCCATCATGAAACTTTTTTATAAACACAAAATGATCATAAGTGGTTCTATCATAACCATGCTCTACCATCAAAGGATGAAGCTTCTCCATATAGATCTCCTCATTTTAGTCATCAAGTTGTTCAACTTCAAGATTCAAAATAGTAGCTAAATCGAGCACAACTCGAATTAAAGACATCTTTGACCACGGGTGAAAAGATTTTTTCAAAATCATTTCCCTTCTTATAATTGAATTCTTTTATAACCAATTTTGCCTTGTACCATTAATATGAGCAATTTTCTTCAATTCTCAACTTGAACACGTATTTATTCTTGAGTGCCCTCTTAACTTTCAATCTTGCCTTTTACCTTTACTGTAGCATGTAATAGCTATTTTTTTTAATATTCTATATTTATTAAAGTACTAAATTGCCTTTAACCAACTTGATTACAACATAAAAAAAAAACCACATGAAAAAATGAAAAAGCTTATAGAAATTATTTTTACAATTTTTTTCTTTAAAGGCACTAATTTTATTTCATTGTTTTTTTAAAAGAAAATGACATCAAAGCCCCTTGTACCCTTTTTTTTCTTTTGAGGGTAAATCTATAGTTTTTATTGTGCTAAAAATAAGTGTAAAGGCCATTAAAACCCCAATTAATTTTTAATGACAAACAGATTCCGTGAAAAAGACCATTTTACCCTCGAAGGAAGTTCATTTGTTTTTGGTCTTGGAGGGAAAGATATCATTGCACTATTCCAATCCACAATACAATGAATCTATGCCTATAGTGTTTTCACAATAGCTATTAACTTCTTCTTCTTCTTTAATTTGATCATTGAAAATATTCATGATCTAATATTAAAAAGAGTTAATTGGCCTTTAGAAACCACTATAGCTGCAAATACATTTACATTGTTCTCTAGAACAGTGTAAAGACTCTTTTTTCCTTCCATCTAAAAAACTTAACACGGGCGTCCAAGGGAATTAGACTCTTTTCACATGGCTCATTTGTTATTTTTCAAATTGACTGGGGATAAATAATTTTTTTTTCATATTAATTGCATAGTGAAACGACCAAAATACCTTGGAAGAAAAAAAAAACACTAGCGTGAAGGGGTATTTTTGTTTTTCATAATGGTGTTTTCATTATTGGAATTTAAGTTGAGGGGGAATTTGGTATTTTATCAGATATAAAAAATAATAAACAATTAAAATATATAGTGAAATAACGAAATACCTTTAAAATAAAAAAACTCTAAGCCTAAGGGTAAATGATGTTTTTTTTTAACAATTTTTTTAAAACACACAAAACCTATAAATAGTGTGAAAGCAGATGGTACGGATTGGGTATAGATATTGGCAGTAATAGGCAACGATGGCATTTCTCATATAAAGACAGTCAGTTAATTGCCCTAAATTTGTTGGATTGCCCATGCATGAACCACTTAATAAAATATTTTGGGTTTTGATTATATATCAAGTAGAGTGAGACAGTTTATTTTCTTAGATAAAATGTTTACTAATTTTTTTCTGTCTGGTCTACCTGTCCGAACATTCTCATAAGATTCATAAATACTCTAACTAATCTTTTGTCCTGCTTTTTTTTCTTTTTCTTTCACTTAGTTTAATACTCAAGAAATAAATAAAAACAATCAAATGATTTTATGAATGTAAGATACAACATCAGCCAAAGTATATGGAGAAAAACCAGTAGCAGCCAACAAAATGTTCAAGCCGACTAATTAACCTTAATTATAATCTAATGACCCACTAATTTATCAAGATGTTTAATGAATTTTAATATTTGCATCACAGTTCTGTGTATCAAATCATATTGCTTTGATAATTGATTGCTCACACAAAAGCAAAACAATTAGCAGTGCAGCATCTGTTTTATTATGTCCTACAACTTTTTTTTTTTTCTTCTTTGTGATGGAATGTCTACATACTTTACTATTATTAGTGACTGATGGATTTAAAATTACAGGATTCAATTTATTTTTTTATTATCATAGATATCCGGACCAGTTTGTACACACCTCGACTAATTCCACGGGCTCTGAAGTTAACGACCATATAAATATCTAGTGGTCATCATATTAGCAACCACATGACTCGAACCTCAAACCATACAGGAATCAAATCTCTTAAACCTAAATTTTTATTATTAAATATTTAATAGATGATTTACATTATCCAATTATTAGTTCCCATAGCAAAGTGCCAAGTGCATAATTAAACCTACATGCCGACCAGTAGGTATAAAATTACTGTGTACTTTACTTGCTGTAGAACTAGGACCGCTGAAAAGATGTCAATAATGTTGTAGCTAAAGAGGCTCAGAAAGCAACTTAGATCATTGATTAATTAATGGGATAAGAATATTATTGGGCACGAGATACTTGGAAGAAGCTTATATATATATATAGTTTATTGCTGTTCAAAATTACTTAAAGGATTGATTGATTAGTTAATATTGCATGGATGGATGAGATTCCAATGGGTTTTTGGAATTTGAACGAAAACAAGAGGAAGAAATCAAAGAGAATGATGTCAATACGTATTGATTTGTACTTACTGTCTGTACCTAGTTCTGAACTTGAATCGTTATCGTCTCTCTTGCACATTGTTTTCTATTTTATTTATATATATATATATAAAAAAAAAAAAACCTCAAGTGAGGGAGCCTGTAAAATGCATGCTCGATTTTCGTCTCAAAAGGGTTGCTGCTTTTTTTTTTATAGGATTAAATTTTGAGAATAGTATTCAAAGAGAATTTATTGAATAATTTTTTTGGTTTTAGACATTTCTTAATTGAATAATTTTATTTATATTAGCTAATATTTTTTGTCAGATTTTCTTCACACTGGTTCATTTGACAAAACTATGCTTATTAAATAGGTTAATTCTTGCGGATTGCATTAAACTTTTTACCTTCATAATTAAACCTGATTTCTTAAAACTTGTGACATTATTTATTTTACATGGCCTACTGATGTGTTTTTTTATTCCTTTTTTTTTGTATTCTATATATAAAAAACTATATGTATTAAAATTTATATCCTTCTATTTATTATTTAAAGTTACAGATACCATATACAACACGCGAGATCGCATGATATATATATACCAATTATAACTCTCTAAATAACACTAAATTTCTAAATAACTTTTTACTACTGTTATTTTACAATAAAGTAAACATTTTTTGAACTGTGATGAATTACCAAATCACTCAAGCACTTGCATAGGGAGTCACATTCTTTTGGAACTGTAGAAACAGAAGCTGCCATTTACAGTACTCTTGGGTAAGCAATCGATACATAATAAAATAAAATACTAACAGTGCTATACACCAAATTATAATGTAAAGTACAATATGAATTGCTTGTTTGTTTCGTCACATGGATTCCTCACGTACAAATCTATCAGACAAATCAAAGCAATGTAACTTTCAGCTTTCTTTGCTTTCCTCACTGTAAGAATCTCTGCTTTGTCAGCCTTTTTTATCTTCACATATCTCAATGAGCTCGTACATCCGGCCCTATTATTACCAAATGACGAACCTTCCTGTTTCAGTTCGCAAATTGTGGTGGTTCATGGTGGCGCGTGTCACTCGCTCTCCGTGCATCATTTCAAGATGCAGGCACGTACTCTCAGCAGTGTAAAGTAAAATGGTCGACATAAAATTCAGGGACTTAATTAATTCTGACAAATTAATTAAAACAATTGAACGAAACTAGAGGAAGGTGACCCTTTGTTGCTGCATATGGTGTTTAGCTAGCAGTGTCTTAAAACCTGGGGGAGATGGGACTTCGCAACATTCCTAAGAGAATACAATTTTTATTTTTATTTATTTTTTATTTTTTGCTCATGAGATGAAACAACATGGTTATAGATGTATTACAAGAATTTAATATTGTGTGGTCAAGGCACAATTTTTCTAGTTTTTTTTTGGCAGTAAAAAAAAAAACAATTATGTTAGCATTTAAAATTTAATTTCAGTTTCCTTTTTTATTCTTTTTCTTATTTTTCTCCTTTTTTTTCCCAATGTTTTCGAGATATGTAGCCCTTAAAATACCAAGCCCAAGTCAAGTCAATCATTTTCAGCTGCATACAAAAAAAATAAAAAAATAAAATAGAAGACAAAATAAGAAATTGGCTATTGTAGGCTACATGAATAACGCTTATGTCAGTTTCTGCCCTAATTCAGATACTTCTGTTAATATCATTTTCATTCAATTAATAAAAGAGTTTTTTTTTGTTTTTTTTTTTATAGAATTGACAATTGTGTCGTAAATGCCACAAGTGTTTATATATATATATATATTAAGAACTTGCTTGCCGTCAACCAGAGAGTAGGCAATATGTGGCCAAGAATTCAAGTTTCGAGTTTCATTGGCTGTAGTTATTTAGCTTATCCAACAGGATAAAATCATTGATCAAATCTTATTCACAAATATTCATGGAAGAAAGAAGACTTAACAATTAATGTGAAAAGTTGTCATGATGATTAATGATGTAATTCTTTCTAGTTTATTAGGATTCAAATTTCAAACTAAGTTACAAGAAATAAAATTATTTTGAATTCCTTAATTTTGATGTGATTGTGTGAATTATAACTTGCTTTTAACTTCAATATACTCAATTTTGAATTCTTTAATTAATTGTAAAATAAAAAATATTATAAGAATAATTATTGTGCATTGGAAGACCAATAGGCCACGAACTTCCAAATTAAGAGAATAAAAAATAATAATTTCCTAAGAGTTATGATGAATTAGAGATTCTTGAAAGTCTCTCTTGGATTTTGCTGTGATGGTTAGCTTGTGTAGATTTTAATGTTGCTTTCTTATGCTAAATTTGCTGTTTTGTTTTCTCTATCTGGGCTTTTTTTTCTTTTGATAGTTCCTGCAAAAATTGATATAATGCAGGCTCTATGGTATTTCCCTTCTGCCAGTCTATGACGTTTAATGAAATAATATATCTCTAAAAAAAAAACAACAAGAAGAAAGATAGAGTTTGACAAAATAGAATAGAGTTAGCACATCAAAACCACTAGTTTTTAGTTTTATTTCTAAGAATAAAGTTAGATATATTATGTCTCTCTAAGTGTTTTATAACTCTTTAAATAGTCTAAAAAATATCTTAATAAGAAAAAAAACCCTAAACAAAAAGGAAAAATAACAAGAAATTCAAAACTAACATAAAATTCAGAAAAATCTAAGAAAAATAATAAAATTGACTCAAACAAAATCTTTATGGTCTAGTTTGAGGTCTTTTGGAGGAGGCCTAACACAAGGGTGCTAACCTCGCGGTAGAATTGGACCTTGGAAATCTCCTAGAAAAAATTAAACTCAATTTAATAATTAAATCAAAAGTTATGATTTTTTATTGTCAAATTGTTAGTGTAAAATGATCAGATTTTTTTTAGCCTAACTCTATTCCATTTGTTCATATATATATATATATATATATATATATATATATATATATATCTTCTAGCTAGCTAGCTAGGATATATCTATAAAATTGGTTGGTAATAGATTTTTATATGATAAATTCTTAAAATTTAATTTTTTTTCTTATAATTCACCTACGTCATGATCATGGATGTAAATTATAATTTTTAGAAGTTAGAATAATATTTTTTTTAAATTATAAGTTTTATGTTTATTCTCAACAAGTTGATTGTATTTTTTTTACTTTACATACAATTTAGAAAGAAATCAAAATGAGTTTTTTATTGACTAATTATTTAAATACCGAGAGAGTAGTTGTTAAGAAGGAAATAAGAAGATAAATAACGCACATATATAAACGCCTGTCATCTTCTAAGGAAAATCCAATTTCTTTGTATACTCTCCTCTCTTTTTTCAACAAAAAACCAATACCATTTTCACGTGCAATGTGCTGTAGATAATTTGTTTCATAACAAGGCCTTTAAAAGCTCAGTTTCTCCATCCATACAAGACCCAAAAGCAGAAAGCCTTTCTTCTTTTTGGGTGGTTTCTGTGCTGCTACTCTTCTCTCTTTGTGTTGCATTTAAGAGGGAAAAGGGAAGAAGGAAGAAATACACTACTGAGTTTCTGAAAAGAAAGAAAGAGTGCGAAAGAGATGGCATTAGAGGCTGCAGTCTTTCAACAAGACTGGTTTGGCCACAGCAGCAAAGAACTCTACACTTTTCCAGGTGGGAATTGGAGCTATGACTTTGGCCTAGACCAAAATGAAGAAGATCAAGACAAAAGCTGCTCTTCTTATTTTCTCGAGAACCAAACAGAAACATTTCTTCATGGGGATTGGAACCCTTTGCCGCCACCTGATTCCATGGTGCCTCCCTTCAGTGATTTGCAATTAACTTGTAGCAACATTCCATCCTTATCAGAAGCTAGCATTAATGCAGTAAATGGACTGATGAGTACTACTCCAACTAGTGATCATCATCACCACTTGGGTGACTCATCAGCAATGCCTGCTACTCGTGTTAAGAGAAGGAGGTCAAGGAGCAAAAAGAACAAAGAAGAGATTGAGAATCAGAGAATGACTCACATTGCTGTAGAGAGAAACCGAAGAAAGCAAATGAATGAGTATCTTTCAGTTCTGAGATCTTTAATGCCTGAGTCCTACGTTCAAAGGGTATCCCTCTCATCCCCTATCTTCCTCATTTACTTGCTCAATTTCATTTCTTGATAACTTCTTCTATGACCTGCAAAGTTTCTTTCTCTTAATTAAGCAGTAAATTTTTGTAGGGTGATCAAGCTTCAATTATTGGAGGCGCCATTAATTTTGTCAAGGAGCTTGAGCAAAAGTTACAAGTTCTTGGTGCCTGTAAAGAAATGAAAGAAAAACCAAATGGTGATGATCAGCAACATGTTTCTTCACTGCCTTTCTCTAAATTCTTTATATTTCCACAGTACACAACAAGCTCAATTCATTGCGAAAGCTCGGCTGGCAACGATGAAAAACTGATGAAGTCTCAATCTGCTATAGCTGACATAGAAGTGACCATGGTGGAGAGTCATGCGAACCTCAAAATAAGATCGAAAAGGCGGCCGAAACAGCTCTTGAAGGTTGTTTCTGCGCTGCATAGTATGCGGCTCACTGTTCTTCACCTAAATGTCTCAACAGTTGATCAAATTGTGCTTTATTCTCTAAGTGTCAAGGTAATTATATTAGAGCAAGTTTATCAATAAATTAAGTTAATATATATCCTTTTAGTCAAGGGAAAAACAAAACAACTAATTTGACTGTTATTGCAGGTAGAAGATGATTGTAAGCTGAGTTCTGTGGATGAGATTGCTACAGCTGTGTATCAGATGCTAGGTAGGATTCAAGAAGAGTCTATGCTGAATTGTTAGAAAGTTTACTATTAATTTTCCTTTGTGATTGGCCCTCTTTTTGCCTCGACATACCATATGTGGGCAATTTCTGCATTTTTTGGCAGTCTCTGAAAGGCTTATTGCAACTAATGTCTTTGCTATTTTATCCTTAGTGTAGCTTTCTCTAGCTGGTCTAATTTGGATGTTTCTGTTCCTTTGTTTTGTAACTTTTTTTTACCCTTTCTTTTTGTAGTTATCTTAGAGCATCTTGTGTATGAGCCATACATAAATGCTTGGTCAATTCAAACCTTCTTTAATGTCTTGCCCATGCATATTTTTTTTGTTCTAGTGTTGTGCTAGTATTCTCCTTTAATCTCTATTTCTTTTTTAAAGATCTACTGTGCCAACCTCTATATATTATAAGCATTATTTCTGCTGCAATTTCTTATACTGTGGATTCTTGAATTGGCCATGGCTGAAACTTTTGCCAATTACACCTTTCAAGTCTGTCAATCCGCGGGACCATATGTCTCCCTCTGTCAGGTTTTGGCTCTGAATTAAGATGATCAAATTATTATTATTATTATTATTATTTTAAAAAAAGATTAAATTATATAGCTCTACCACCAGTAGCTTTAAAAAAGAGACGTGGGATTAGTACTACAGCAAAAATAATTCACTTGGCTAGATAAATAATGCATGTCCATTATCTTTCAGAAAGTCAGAAGGAAGAAAACTCTCAGTATCAAAGATTTTGAACTCAGAAAAGCTTAAAGGTGATGTATCAAAACCTTCATAAAAGTGAAATACGAGAGAAGGCTGCCATGATTGAACAGCTTTAGAAGAACCAACCTTTCTCTGCGTCTCTGAATTTCTTTTAACACATCATGCACATTGAATGCACATTGAAAGATTCATGTACCCTTATAATAATCCACTTGACCACCTTGTGTAGGACTAGAATAGGGTATTGATGATCTTATGTTTGTGGCATCAAATCAAAATCATTTGTGCATTGGAGATCATAATTATAGCCTCATCAAATTGTACGATGTTCACGGTCGAATCCCTAGGCAAAAAGTTGATATGGTGGTAGGGTTGAGTGTCTTTTAAGAGAAAACAGATTCAAAGAGAATAAAGTTTATGACAATGAATTGATAAAAGGGACAACTGATAATTAAGTATTGTTCGGTAAATCTTAACACATAGACCATGAATTGGCATGTTTCGAATTTCACTCAATAAAAAGATAATAATAATAATAATGTCTCCACGGGACCAGGGCCAAAACAATAGTCTCTTGGTTCGTAATAATGTCTCTTGTATTTCTGTTTTTCTATTATTTTTGGTTGGTGAACATATTTTAAGTTTCAAGTATTAATTAGATCTTGGTCAATAATTGAGCTTAATCACCCAGTGGCTTTTTGATCAACTGCAAACCTTGCAGTGCTACATATATATAGTATAAGAAGCTTCAGGATCCGATTTTAACATGGAGACAAGCCACATCCACAAGCAGAGTACAGTAAAATTAGTGCTTGTGGTGAGGCTGCCGAAGCAGGCCATTTTACGTGTAGCCTCTTGCAATTATTAGTGGAGAAATCTCACTTTTGAGGCTGAAATGTTACAGCAAAGCTAGCTATTTTTTTGGTGTTTTTATTTATAGCTGCAAGACTTGGATGATTGAAACAATTTACTGTAACTGAATGAATTAAATTGAACTAAAGAGGATGTTTCTTACTGTGTAACTTTACAAATGGAGGACTGTACATTCCATTTTTAAAGATAAGATCTTCACCATTGTTTTGAGATATGATTTCCATTTTCAAGGACTATTGAAGGGTCAAGACTCCATAGGTAGGTGCAGAAATCATATTTTTAATTCTTGACACAAGCTCTGAGTATCATTTTGGAAGATTCTAACACTAGACTGACTGACCGACTCTCTCTCTCTCTCTCATCCTATCTGTTTTACTTGCTAGTTTTCCAGTGGGGTAAAATGTAGTTGAAGGCTTCCAATTTTAATCATTTGTTCCATATAAAAGTACACTATTTCTTGGTTTGAATTAATTTTCTGCGAAATCTTTAAACTTTAAAGTGATCAGCATGTTGAATCTCAAACCCTGAATAAAGAAAAATACAGTATGTGATTCAAGATAATCTAGACAGTGACTCTTTGTATGTCAATTTGAATAATGCAAAAGTGTAAATCACTAACAAAACATGGAACATAGAATAAACATTGTTTTTGCATTATATTTCCAAGTAAAATGCACCATCTTTCCCTCATAAATCTCGTACTTATGTAAGAAAATATTTGCCCCTTTGATAAATATCTCTAGCTTCATCACTCAAAGGGAAAAGGGTGTAAATAATCTCATTAAATGAACAATACTCTCTTGGTAACTTTCGACTGCTTTGTAACATCAAAAGTCATAAAATCTATAAAAGATGAACATGAAATCTATAATAAGATAGACATGTGAAAACAAGTAATTATAAATTGTGATCTGAAATGCTTTTCAATAAGAACTATACAAAGATTAGCGGCAGATAGTATAGTGTATATTATGCAAGTTTCAAATACAGAGAGCCTTTATATTTAAAAGGTTTTTACTCGAAGAAGTGTGTTAGATAATTATATAAATTATATCTTAGAATTTCACCTAATAAATTAAATTTTTGGATTAAGATAATTTTTTTTTTTAACAAGTTGAGAAAAGAAGTGGAAGGTAAGCTGCAAGGTTTTTGTCAGGGAGGGGCCTCCTTGCTGGTTTCTGTTACTCCAGGGACTTATTTTATTTTCTCAACTGTTTGTGCAGGCTAATTTCTTTTCAATGTGTCTGGCTATGGCTATGTTCTTTGCCGGTTTTTCCATGTTTGGCTCTAGCTAGTTCCTTGCTCACTCATTCCTAGCTATCTTCATTATTGCTGCTGCTGTTGCTGCTGCTGCTGCTGCTGTGGATTTTGGGGTTTAGCTTTTGTTTTTGGGAAAGGTTGTTGGCCTCTTTTTATCCTTTAGTTTTGTTGGGAAGTCATGTTTGTTCCATACTTATCACAACCGACCATGTCTTACTTGAAAAGGAACCTTGGTTACTGAGCTGCCAAATCAATTTTAATCTATAATTTTTATTTAAAACCATATTATTTTAATTTTTTGTTATTTTTTTAAAAAAATTAGAACATCTCAATCTGATTGAATCAATTAAATCATAAATTAACTTGATCAGGTTAACGAATTTGATTAAATCAAAACCAATTCAATTTAAATTAAATTTTGAATTAGAAGGGTTAATCCACTAAATTAAACCAAATTTAACAATTATGGTACTTTGTTCTAGCCACTCACTCCTTTGGCTTGTACTCTGTTTTCTTAACTGATTATTAATAAATTATTAATCTCATTCATATGAAAAAAGCAAGAACATTTAGGGAGACTTCATTTGGTGTTAAATAAAAATGAAGAGAAAATATAAAAATTAAAAGCATTACATTATGATATTGTTTCCGGATTTTTTTTGTTTCTGTCTCAATTAAGAAATTAAATACTAAGTCTGGTGTAAAGAAATAAAATCCCAAAGTCTTTTATTTGAACTCTGGACTTGAACTTTGAACATTTTTTTTCGAGTCAGGATGCTATAATTCAAAGATTTAAAAGAGAAGTTTTTTGAGATTTAAAAGGAAACAAAAACTTATCAAATGTTGAGACCAAATCTAGGCCTGATCTCCATGGACCCTAGATTGAAACCTTGCTATATCCTCGAGTCCAAGCCTGATCCCCATGCACCTCTCTTGGTGTTCGGGAACCGATCCCCTAATATTCATGTTCCGACCAAACTTTCTATTGTCTCGAACCTAACCCCCGAGGCCAGGTCACTCTTATACATTCCAAGTCTGGCCTGAGCGTAATCTACACTATACATTCCAAGTCTGGCCCCCTGAGCCGAACACCAAGAGGCCAGGCAGCACTCTCAGCATGAGGCGTGTGCCTAGATGGGTTCTCAGGCTATTATGTCTTAGCCCATATACATCATGATAAAAGATTTATTTTGGTATTTTAAATGATTTTTTAAATGTATTAAATTTAAGTTTATTACTTGGGTTGCCCAGCGACAAGCATTCAGCACCTTAAAGAAAAAAA
>Ga0325414_1004915_pt1 | contig 14042 bp, 3 predicted proteins | sample PopdelMetagenome_8_FD_206183 | JGI IMG/M metagenome (GOLD analysis project Ga0325414, IMG submission 206183) | Populus deltoides microbial communities from Bellville, Georgia, United States - Leaf-PdKOR-R3 | ecosystem: Host-associated > Plants > Phyllosphere > Phylloplane/Leaf | place: USA...
TTCTCCATTCAAATCTTATAAACATCTCTCTTAGGATTGATTCATGTGAAAAAGATTTCTCTCACAACCCTCATAATTTAAACTCCATAAATCAAACTCTTCAAAAATGTCACCGACATAAGTTATGAAAGACATAATACTTTTTAACACAAAACATTTGAGCATGTGATTGAGTAAAATGGGAGCGAGAGACGAAAGAAAATGTACATTTTGGAGACCCTAAATTTGAACTTCTTTTAAGGTTGTGTTTTGTTCTGGATTAAAAAAAAAATCAGGTTAAATTTTATGGAGTTAATATTTAACTCCGTTAAACTTCTTTGGAAGGGTTTTTTTTTTTTTTAAAAAAAAATGATGTGCTTTAAGCCAGATAGACTCCACCTCATTTGTATATGCCAACTACTTATGTTTTATTTAGTTAATAAGGAGAGAAAGAATCTCATGTCGCTCTCATTCTTCTTTCTTATTTGCAAAACCATCTTTTTTAATCATGATATATACAAAAATGTAAAATCGTGTCTTGTTTCAATCATCATTGTAAAACTCGGCCTAACCTTACAAGTTAATACGGGATTCAAGAAACCCATGACCTTAACTAAGTTTTACATGTTAATAAACCAGAGTTGCAATTGACATGGCCATGCCTGGGTGACCGGTCAGGTTAATATGAAACTTGAATGACCTGACAAAACTCAAGTGAAATCCAATTTTTTTCTGCTCATTTTGAATTAGAGATAAATCCCTAATTCACAAAACAGAGCAACCACGCTTATTTGGAGAAGATAATTGCCAAAGAAGAGAAAAAATTTCCAATTCTCAAATCTCTAATTCCCATCTTCCCCTCTTCTTCATGATCTACACGCAAAAAGCTACATGATGCGAATCTTGTGACTACGTGGTCACGCAACCTATAACAAGATTGACAACGAATCCCGGAAAGCCGAAACAGATCTGATAGGAGTGTGACATAATGAAAATATGTCACAAGGCACTAGCACTATTGGAATAAAAACTCCTACCTTGAGAATACAAATTCGCAAACGAGAAGTATAAGAAAGACGTCACAAAGCCTATTATTAATCTTTGATAAGTCAATTTAGTTTGTTAGAAAACCAAAGAATGCAAGAATCTCTCTCACGCAAGCTAAATAAATTCGGCAGCAAAAGTATTATCAAGTCAATATTTTGTCCTTACAAAGAGTATTTATACTATTGAAAATAAAACCCTAACATTAAAGGGTCAATCATGTACCCAATCTAACTAGCTCATACTAATTAAAATAAGATTTAAAAAAGTAAAGAAAAAAATAAGAAAAATAGTCTTAAATGCTTTGTCACCATTTGTTGCATATGATAGTGAAAAATACTCAAGTTAAATAATTGTTGAAGAATTTTTGCTGAACAAAAATCTGATATCTTGTAAAATAAAAATTAGTTTCTGACCATTTAATTCTTCTTATTTGATCTGGAATCCTTGTAAAATAAGTAATTCAAAGGCTACCATATAAGTTTCTAATAGCATTAAAGACTTTTTGTAGTGAATGAAATCCACAACTTTTAAGGAAACATCATTTTTTTTGTCCGAATGAATTAGAAGTCCTCTCATTTATCGTTGGAAATGTACAGATATATAGTTTCCAAATCAATTAGAATAGTACCCAAAATCCTCTTGTAGCTTCAAATATGAGCTACAAATTAGATAAAGGTTCAACCAAGCAAATTTAAACTTTTTTTACACAAGTTTCTTGACCTAATCCATTAAAATCTTTTTGAATTTATTTTGTTTGACCTTAAAATAAACTCAATAAACACTTCTAATAAATTATTTGGTGTCATAGCTAGGATCACATCACTACATTAAAGCTTGTTCGGCAAGTATTCACCATGTTTCTTTATGTTTTTTATATTTCTCTTCTTTGATTGCTTCTTTATCGGTTTATACAAATGAAAAAAGCCTCGAAAGACTTGTGCCTTAGCATTGTAGTTATTTCCATTCTTTACAAGCCACTCCTCAGACATGCCCATAACCTCATCATCCGTTCTCAGCTTGATTTGGTGTTGTGAGTTTGTCCATAAGACTTGTACCTCCATGATAAAGTTTTTTATATTCCTTTTTGAGAGAAGAATTGAGAGGAAGATAAAATGTGAAAATAGAGACCTAGGGATGGTGGGTCTATAAAGAAAGAATGATTAATTTTAAGAAAAATAATGATATAGAATCTTGTGAAGAATAAATTTATTTGTGTTTTTGAGTTAACTTGGGAAAAATAATGAGACAGAATCTTGTGAAGAATAAATTTATTTGTGTTTTTGAGTTAACTTGGTTAACCCATTTCATTTATAATCCAGTCATTTAACCAAATCAACCCAGATTTGATCTTATAACTATGTTTTCAATTATAAGAAAAATAATTATGAAAAAAAAACATGGTTTAAATAATATAAATCAAAATTTAAATAAATAAATAAATAAGAATCAGGGTTAACATGTGGACTTGGAGAAGAAAGGGGAAAGTTATTCAAAGGATGGATGAATTGCAACCATAACATGTGTCGCACGTGTACGACGTAGCGGTGAATATTCCACTTCATCTAAAGTATCTATCTGGCAAATATAGGGAGACAAGAAATTCTTGTCTTTTATCAGTGGAAAATAGAATGGGAGTCGCTACCTAATATTTTGGTCACTAGGAACCCTAACTAGTCTTAGAGATCGAGTATGAGGACTGATTGCGTACAAGGAAGGTGTTAGCACCCCAAATGCGTCTTACCTAAGGTAAGCTGCATTGTTTGATTGTCTGATAAAAAGCTAAGGTATTATTATATTTCTAATTGTTGGTTTATCTATGATTCAAGAAAAGTCCTCATCAGTAAGGATGTCCTTATCTTATCGGGTAAAAACCTAGTCGTTCTAACGTCTATATAACAAAACTACATTTTTAATATCAGGAATACGTTTTACATATAAATTCGTAATCCCAGATACTACAAGAAGACAAAAATATTTTTTTAGAATTTTTGAAATATTGGCCTAGTTCTTATGGCTCTAACAAACTTGTTATTAAAGTCAAAGTGCATGCTAAAACCTTTTTTGAATTTTTTTTGTGTTTTATGTATAAAAAACAATATGATTTTTTTTGTTGTATGAAAATATGATGTGATGATTTTTCTTATCTTTGAGAGACTTGGCCGTATGCATGAAAAACAAAATATTTTTTTTGTTTTATAAATTTTTTTGCAATGTTTTGATGAAAACCAAATATTTTAATACTGGATTTATATATTTACGGTATAAAAATACAAACCAGTATTAAGCAATTTTGATAAAAAAAAATATGCAAGAAAATCAACAAATTTTTTTAAGGATTTTTTAGAATTTTTAATTAATATATATATATATATATATTATAATTATGTGGGTTGGGCCGGCCTAGTTAGTTGGGTCAGACTCGGCCCAACAGTCCTCTCTGCTTCTTTTGGTCTGGGCCGGACCCGACCTAGATATCAGGGCTGGGCCATAACCGGCCCGAGCTAGAAAAGAAAAATCGGGGGGAGGGGATTATTTTCCCCCTCCCATCCTCCTGCATGCAGAACGATATTCGTTCTGCATGCAGGAGGAGCTTAAGACGAAAACGAAGTAAAAGGGGAGGGGAAAGAAGAGTTACCTGGCGCGGAGGAGGCGATGCTTTGCTATTCTAGCTGCTTCGCTAGCGGTGCTGTTGTGGAGGTCGGTGGCGGTGTCATGGCTCACGGACAGCAGCTCCAAGCGGCGAGATGCAGCTGTCCACTCCCTTTTTTTCAGGTGTTTTGTCTTGTTTTCTCCTCTTTCGTTGTCAAGCGGCTTCCCTCTATGTGCTTCTTGTTCTACCTGTTTATTTCTCTCTTAAACTACCTCCCCTGTTTTAAACCAGTCCTCTCTCTCTCTCTCTCTCTCTCTCTCTCTCTCTCTCTCTCTCTCTCTCTCTCTCTCTCTCTCTCTCTCGACTGCGTCCTTTTTCTTTCCTCTCCTTTCTCCTTTTCCACCCCTCTATCTTGTGCTGGTGTTGAGAGCAATATTTATAGATTTATAGGGCAAAGGGGAACGAGGGCGTCCCTATCGCCGCCCTATCGCTGCGCATGGGTAGCGGGACCGTCCTGCCCTGCGGCGCCGGACGAGGTGACCAACGGGCGCCACTTGCATGGCACGACCTTTGGGTATCTCATTATGAGGGGGCATCGGGCTTTGGATGTTTGGCAGAGCACGCGGGGAGAGAGAGGCAAGAAGAAGTAAAGAAGAAAAAACAAAAAATTATCTTCCCCTGCTACACGTCTAGGGAAAGAAGGAGGAGGAATAGTGTCGCTCATAACAACACTGTTTTGCTTCTTTTTTTATTTTTTTTATTTTTATTTTACTTTTATTTTTTGTGTGGGACCCAAAAATGGGTTACAACATGTAATTTAATGATTGTTATTGAGAGCAATTCTTTGAAACTGTACTTGAATTTGCAGGGTTTTTTTTCTTGAGCAGATTAGTTTTCATCTCACGATAGAATTTTATGTCTTTTTGAGAGTGAGGAAGTGTTGATATTGTTTTTTAAAATAATTTTTATTTAAAAATATATTAAAATATATTTTTATTTTTTAAAATTTATTTTTAACATTAACATATTAAAACGATCTAAAATCATTAAAAATTTAATCTAAAACATTTTTTTTTCAATTTATCACAAAACAAAAACTAAAAAAAAAAAAAAAACTAGATTTAACCTCAGCTCTAAACAGACATTTTATCACAAAACAAAATTACTACTGCGGATGGAGGCAAGCTGGTAACCCGTTCAATCGGTACGATTTTTGATATACCATTCAATTTGTGCATTTGCAGAATATACATTTAATTTACATAATATAATATTGATTGTTAAAGGGGGGGAAATTTTTTAATTTTTTTCGCTCTCCGTCCATCCCCACCACTCATTTTCCTTTCTTTTAATTTTATACATTAATAGGTCACACTAATACATTTCTTTTACTAATTCTTAGTTTTATCTAAATATAAATCTTGATTTAAAAATTTATTAGATTCCGCCATTATTATATATAAGTTTCACATATTTATTAAACATCCGTTAAATCATTTTTTATACTATTAACACTTCATTCTTTAAGACTTAACCCCTTAATATTTAATATTCAATTTAACCCCAAACTCCTTTTTAATTTAAAAAAAAAACTTAAATGATACAAATATAATTTTTTACGCTAATCACCCATATTGAAATTAACAAATAAGGGAAAAAAAATTATATATGTGAATCTTCTATTTAAATTCCAATAAATTTTACTTGTTGTCATAACCCAATTTTTATTTTTTTCAAAAATCTTCAAAATATTTTAAAATTAAAATTAAAAAAACTTTGGTCAACCAGGTTGTTCAAATACAACTAATAACAAGATTTTTCAAAAGAAAAGGAGGGGGAAAATAATAATAAATACAATTTGGGATGAATTAGACAAATAATTGCAATTTAAAAGGTCAAGGATTAGTCTAGAACAGGCTAACAATAATAAAAAAATAACTTGGGGAAGATAGGGGTTTAATTGAAAAGATAATTGACGAAAAGTCTTGAAATTGGATGAATTTGCATGAATTGGATAACCAATGACCAAAAATGAAAAAAAAGAAGCAAAATATATGTACTGAAAATCTGAAGATAAAAGTCCAATTTGGGTCAAATTGTAAATTTGCAAAACCAAGGGCTAGAAATAATTGAACTAATTAGGGTTTTAAATCTTGGATTTTCTTTCAATTTAATCCCTAACTAGAATTAATTGATTTTACTGGTTTGGCCATTTTCCAATTTAATCCTTTCCAAAATTATGCAATTTTAATCAATTTTGCCCCAAATCACATTTTCATTTTTAATTATGCCCCTAATTGAACTAATTAGACCCTAGATTGACAGGTTGTTACAAATTAGTCCTTAGTTCCTACAATTATGCAATTTTAACCAATTTGACTCACAAATTCATTTTTTGATCTTCAATTAATTCTTTAATTGAGTTTTAATTCGAAAATTTATTTTAAATTCATCCTTAGTTGTTTTTTTTATCAAATATAAAAAATTATATAGATTAAAAGTAAAACATAACTGAAATAAAAAAGGCAAAATATACAAGTATGTACAAACAGGTATATTCAAGAAAACAGGCTCTCTAGAACAAGCAAACAACCAAATCAGAACCAACAACGTGCAGTTCTTTAGTTTTTCTAATTTTATTCAAATTAAATACTTTTTCTTTAATTTTTATTCAATTGAGCTCAAACCATTTCTAAATTTTAAATTTTAGTTAAATCGAGAGGTAACCTACCTCGTGATTATTTTTTAAATTCAGGCAGTTGAAAAGGTGACCTAAATCGTGGTCGTTTCGAGATGTGACATACATGAAATCTCATACATCAAGTAGCAATAAAAATCATAAAAATCCTCTGTGAATAATAAGATAAAAATTTATACATTATATTGAAAAATAAAATTGCAACTTCATGTAATAATGTTTTTTAAAAAGGAGAAACTAGGTGGGGGTTGGGCCATGGGAACCCCTCACCTGCCTTTTTATATCTTTTCTTCAGTCAAATCATATTGAATTTTATTCATATAAATAAAAAAATTTAATTTAATCGATGATTCAACACACCAAATACTCAATAAGTCAAATGAAATTATTATGCCTATGAAAATCTCATGAGTTCTCCTAGTTTAATACCAGTACCTAAAATTACTTTGAGTTTATTAGAACCTAATCTTTGTATTCTTATGAAACAAATAATTTAGTGAGTTCAATTTAAAAATTAATTTAATCATTTGACCAAATTTGACTGTCAAGTTATAAACAAAAATCAAAGAAAAACTTGGTGCAACTCAGCACTTCAATGAAAAAAAAGAGAGAGAGTTAGTAACTGATATGAAAATATAAGAATTAATTAATTGTTTTTTTAAATTAAAAAGAGTAATTTATTTATTTCTTAATAAGTAGAAAAGTTGTAATCAACTCAATTTCTTTTCTTTTTTTTTTATTGAAAAGAATAATTTTCTTTTCCGGTAGGTTAACCCAAAGCATTTTTTTAATGTTTTTCTTACCAAGCATGTAGATCCAAAACATGTTGTTCAATTAACAAGACTGCATTCTGGTGCCTCTCTTTTGGCGTCGGATTATTAAAGAACCTCTCCCAACCACGCAGCTCCACAACCAATGCTTTTGAGAAAGTAAGTGGAAACTTGGTTTCCACGTGGCTTCATTTTTTTTGTCGCGTGCATCACGTATCTTTCTTACATGTTTCTCACAAGTAGTTAAGAGTGACTCCCTTTACTGGTGACCTAACTCTTTTTGTTCCATCGCTGATGCTTATATAAAGTGGCAGCTCCTCCATATCTAACGCAGCTCAGATCTCAAACCTATTCCCTCAGCTCAAGTCCTAAGCAGTCTCGAGCAACTCCTCTTGCTAAAGCAACGACGACTTGCATATCACCATTAATTTCCGACAGGGTAAGATTTGAAGGAAGGATTTGTCTTCGGCAATGGAAAAGAAGATCAGAGATTTGAGTTCTTGGATGGAGGTTGCGCCAGCACTCTTCATTTCTTGGCGCAAGACTTCCAATTCTCCTGCGCTGGAGACTATTACCGAAGAGGAGGCTGAGGGTAGGGAAGATGACAAATAATTTAATACTCAGTGTTCTTCGATTGTTTTGGTCCCTCTGTTTTCTCTGTATTTTGGTTGAATCCGATAGATCATGCAATATAACTTAATTTTGTTGTTCAAACTGGCAAGAATTGTCCGTACTTGTAGCATGCTCTTTCCTTCTCCAATATTCCGCCGGTCCTTGTTTGTGCGTTCACCATAGCATCTAAATGCAATTTCCAACTCAATATCTAAAAGTGTTAATTAATTCTGTCTTCGAAAAATTTATTAAGTTAATAGCCAAGATAGTGGCTTAGCTCTAATTATACTTCAAGTTTAAGGTATAATTCTTTCATCAAGTCTTGGACAAATAATTCCTAGTTCATTTTATAATTGCAGGCATTGAAAAACGATGAACTATTTCGCTGAGCCAGTCTTTTTTTCTTTTTATTATTGGATTGTTTATACTATTGAACCCGTTGGTTCAATTGCAACGACAGCAATTATTGACCCCAAATGAACCGGTCTTCCAGAGGTGAAAAGTCATTCTCTCGAACAAATAATGACTAAATAAGAAAAAAAAAACACATGGGAGCTAGCCACAAGGATTCAAACTTGGACCTCTACACTTGTGGACGCATGCACAAGCAATCGGGACTTGTGTGCATCAATAATACATATATAAACACACAGAGGAAAATAAACTATTCCTTGACAATAAAAAATAACCAAAAAAATCCAAAACATGAACTCAAAATGATTCAGGAAGAAGATGAAATCTTTTCACTAAAAATCAACCAATTCTTCATCCTCAATTAGCTCTTTCCATTTGAAGCTCAATTATTGCTTCAGCTATCAATATCAATGACCAAAACAAAAGAAGATTCCTCGAAGCTACCAAAAACACAAGTCTTGATCAAGCCAAATGATCAAATTGCTTCTGACTTGTTCAAATCCGAAGAGGAGGTTCTTAATTAATCAAATGCCTCTCTTCAAATTGTCTTTCCAAATAAAGAGGTGATGGTTTCAAAAACCCCTCAAAATAATTAAAAAAAAAAACATAATATTTCTCAATACAAAATTTTCAAAAAAAAATTGATCTTATTTAAATTATATAAATAGATAACTTATTTGTTTAATCTCAAAAAAAAAGAAGGAAATATAAAATTCTTCTCAAGGATTACGTACACCCTTATTCCTTCCTTAGTCCTTAAGGAAAATTTGTCCATCACTCAATGCAAATAGTTGTAAATGCAAGTAGCCTTGTAAAGTTCAAGCAATACCACCTTGAAATGTTGCGCTCCTATTCAAGGTCTGTGAAGCAGGAAACTCATTATCGTATTTGGAGATTTATATGGTTATTAAATTTAGAATTTGTAAAATTAATTAAGATATTCGTAAACTAATTTGTATATTTATATTAAAAAAAATCACTAAAAATTTATATAATTATTAAATTTAGAATTTATGAGTTTAATTAAGATACGTCTAAATTAATCTAAATATTCAAATTAAAAAATAAAAAAGAAAAAGTAGGAAACACGCTTGTTTTTTTCTCTCTGACACGATAATAATCTGAAGCTAGAGAGAGGCAGCATGCACAAAATGAAAAACAGCAAAGGAAAGTAGAAGCTATCATGTAATTTTCTCGACTTTTTCTGATGTCTCTGAACAGTCCTCCCTAACCCTATTATATATATGTAACCAAGGCTTCAATAATTAATTTCAATTAACTTTATAAATAAATACTAATTTATTTCAAAATTTTAAGCATCCCAATTTTTTTAATGCTTTTTTACATTTAATACTTTTCATTAAAAAATCTAATCAAAATGTTCAGGTATTAAACAAGATAAACACTTGTCATTTTTTAGGCCAAAATGTTATTTTAAAGCTAACCAAACTCCAAGCTTAAACCAAGCTTGAGCACAAGCATGTGGTTTAAGTTCAAATTAATCTTATATAGCCTGAGTTTTTTTTACTATAAAACTTTGGTCTTCTGCGAGCCTAATTTTCACTTTACAGTGTATCAATACGTTAATTTAATATATTTTATAGTTAATCAATTAATTACACATGATTTTATTATATTTATGTAAATATATATTTATTATTAATAAAAATTTAATTTATCTTTAAAATTACTCTGTCAACTTGAGATACAAAGTTTTTTTGGATTTGAAAATTGATCAACAAGAATCTTTTGAGACTTATTCATTTAAATTTGATTTTTCACATGTTAATGTATCAATGTTTAAGTATATGGGTTGAACAAACCATCTAGAAGGTGATTCAGTGATAAGAGCTTGGGACTAAAGGATTTGATCTCTTTGTGGTCTCAGGTTCGAGCCCTATGGTTGCTCATATAATGGTCACTGGAGGTTTATATAATCGTTAACTTTGGAGCCCGTGGGATTAGTTGAGGCGCGCGCAAGCTGGCCCGGACACCGGGTTTTCTGGTTTGCCTCTGTTTTTTTATTTGGCTTGGTTTTTCTCGATTTGGTTTGGTTTGGTTTTTCTAGTTTGACTAGGTTTTTTTGTTTTTAGTTTTAGGCCTATAAAACTAAAACCGAACCGAATCAGTTGGTTTTTAAAAAATTCTAATTAATTTAATTGGTTTTATGATTTTTATCACATATAAAAAATACAAAAATATCTTATGATTTTTTTAGTTAAAAGTCAAAAGGTTATAAATAAATTTAAGTAAAGTGATATAGGTTTAACCCACGGGGCATCTCAGGTTTTGGGATTTGAGGTTATTTTTTACTAATCTATTTTGATTTTGAATTTAATTTATTATAAAATAATTATTTAACTCATAAAAAAATATTTTATTAACTTATTGTTATATCCGACCCATAATCTAATTTATTTTCTTAAAAACAGTTTCTTTAATCCTAAACACTTTTTTCAGTTCAAAAACATAAGATTTATATTCAAAATTTTTAGGTTAATTCTGACTTCATGGAGAGTAATCAAAGCTAATAATAAATACTAGGAATTAATTTTGATAATTACTATAATTAAGTACTCATAGCCCCGGATGGACCGACTGCATCTCCTCCTTGCCATCCTCCATGTACCGGTAATGAAGCTCACTGCTGCTCATGGGAGGAGGTCGAGTAACTTAAAGTCTCATTTTCTCTCTTGTTCTCTCTCTCGATTTCTCTTCTTTCTCGTTGATTGCTGTTACTGTTCGTTGTTATGGAGAAGAGGGACGAGCTGAGTTCTCAGTGAGAAGCGTGGGTTGCCGGTGAAAGGGTTTTGCAAAAGAGATCGACAATGGAAGGAGTTAAACCAATGGTGACTGAGCGCTTTTGTTGGTGGTGTCGTCGTCGTTGATGTGTCACTGACGTCGCATTATCTCAGTATGCAGCCGGAAGGAAAGAAGACTCGTGTGTTTTAATCATTGTTGTTCTGGAATAATAATGTTAAAGATGTTGAAAAGATAGTATCACTTAAAAATTCAATTCCATAGTGATTTTCACTCAATTCCATGCAATGCTCCAATTTCACCAATAATCTTTATTTTATAATGAATTATATATAAAAGTAAAAGAGTTAGTGAATAAATCTCGTACTGAATAAATAAACTCTATAAGAGTGATATCCAAACGCAATTATCAAATTTTATATGTAATCAGAGCCTCAGAGAGGTAAATGACCTGACGAATATCCTTAGAGTTCAATCCACCTGACAAATATTAGTAAAGTTGGGTGAGAAGTGAGGGAGAGTTTTAATCAACATATATATTCCACGTTGAATAAATAAACTGTAGAAGAGTAATATATATATAAAACTAAGAATATGACACTCATTATAAAGTTTAAGTTTTTTGAATGGAATTTAAACTCAACTATTAATTTAATGGAATCATGATTTATATTCTAGGTCCTAAGAAATGGATTTTATTTTTGTGGTTTGATCGAATATCCATTAGGGTTATAATATATCTTTGATGTATTTCTTATTTAAAAAGATCTAGTTTATTTTTGCGTTTCGAAAGTGTTTTTAAAAGAATATGAAATTTTTTTTATTTGCTTCAAATTAATTTTTTTGGGTGTTTTTAGATCATTTTGATGCGTTGATATCAAAAATTATTTTTAAAAATAAAAAAATATTATCTTAATACATTTCTCAGTAAAAAATACTTTAAAAAACAAACCGCAACTACACTTATAAGCAACCCAAAAACTATCTATTATGTATTTCGAGCTTATTAGATAAATTATGTACTAAAATTGAGAGTTTTCTAAATTGTAAGGATGCTAATTATAATGGATTTCTTCCTTTAAGCTCATAAATGGATTTCTAATTACGCCAAGGAGTGTATGTAGGTCTTGACTTGCTTTTCTAAATTATTTTTTTTTAATATCAAATTAATATTTTAATGTGTTTTTTAGTGGATTTAATATGTAGATGTTAAAAATAAAAATAATTTTTTTAAAAAGTATTATTTTAATATATTTTTAATTAAAAAATATTTTAAAAAACATTATGCATCGCATTACTAAACACACATCTAATATTATATTTGATGTGGTTATTGGATTTCTTAAGCCAAGGAGTGTATGTAGTAGGTCTTGAGTTGCTTTTTTAAATTATTTTTTTAATATTAAATTAATATTTTAATGTGTTTTTTAGTGGATTTAATATATAGATGTTTAAAATAAAAATAATTTTTTTAAAAAAATATCATTTTAATATATTTTTAATTAAAAAATATTTTAAAAATACCATATACCACATTACTAAACACAAATCTAATATTATATTTGATGTGATTATTTTTTGTGATACGTGGAACCTTTCATAAGTAATTGACAGATTTTAAAAATTATTTATATTTCAAACAGTAAAAAAAAATACATAGCAAGTAGAAGCTTAAAAATTATGCTTTTGAGGTGTTTTCTTGAACGTGGAGGCACTAAATCCACGGGGCTGCGAAGATCATTTAATGTTATATCACAAATGAGCATATAAAGAAAACAAAAATCAAATACCCATACACCTTCAAAAAGCGTGGATGATTATTTAATTAATTAATTAACTAAGGACTGTATTTTTGCATTGAGTAAAGATTTTGCAATAGACTCAATGTTTGTAAGAATATAACTATAGTTTATTGAGAAACTTAAACAAATTTATGGACAGAGTCATTAAGGTTGGAGTAAAATTGCTAGTTTTGTATGGAATTGAACATGCATTGAACATTGTAGACAAAACTCGACTTTTTTTTAATTTACATGAGTGTCCGGGCTAACTTGCGCACACCACGACTAATCCCATGACTCACTGAACATCTTGCAAGCTCAAAAAACAGATAAGACATCATGAGAATGACATGCGTGCATATAAAGAATCAAACTCAGGACAGGAGCAAAGCAAGCCTTGTAGTTGACCACTGAGTTGACCCTCAAATGCACAAAACTCGACTTTGATTGCCTAAGAATGTGTAAAATGTGCTGAAAATAGCGTCTTCCAAAATTCTTGCATAATTTCATGAATGTTTTGGGAAAATGATAGAAGATAAAAAATTATTTGGAAATGGAATACTTTAACCACAATCACAATTGATTGTTTTAAAATTTATTTTTCATTCAAATTAATTAACATATATAAAAATCAATTGAAAATTTTAAAAGGATATAATAATAAAGAAATGAGATGTAATATAAAAATAAAAAAATAGTGAAGAAAAAAAATAGGTCATCGAGGAGTTCGTTATGGATATATTTGATATCATTAGAAAGGTTTGGATGAGATGATTTTAATCACATATTAAAAAATCATAAAATAATAATAATTAATTAGGGGTTTTGTTTGGGGTTAATTATGATATTCTTTTGATTGTCTTTCAATTTATAATTAGAATTATTTCGTTAAGATCTTTTTAATTATATTGAGTATGATGAAAACGAAGCTCTAGTGTATCTTATAATCTATTTTTTTTTCTTTCTCTATTTCTCCCTTCCTTCAAATCACCTTAACTCCTCCATGATGTTGGATGTTGACTCTCATCTTTTAATTATTAAATATTCATAAAATTTTGAATTAATTTTTATTGTGATTAATTAATTTATAAATGACATGTATTTTGAAATACGACTAAATACTCGTTATTGTATATAAATGAAATTCAAATTCATGATTGTGTTTAAACTATATATATTTGTCAAATATTTTTCTGAACTATATCATTCCTCCAATTTATTTATTTTTTTATCAAAATGTGTTATAGTTTTTAAAATAAAATTATAAAGAAATATGGGAATGTAGTTCAACACTAGTGGACAACCGACCAAATATATAGTAATAAGTGGTTAAAAGACAAACAAGATCTCGTGTTAAAGGACAGAGTTTTCCATGATTATCACATTGTGAA
>Ga0325414_1004916_pt1 | contig 14042 bp, 10 predicted proteins | sample PopdelMetagenome_8_FD_206183 | JGI IMG/M metagenome (GOLD analysis project Ga0325414, IMG submission 206183) | Populus deltoides microbial communities from Bellville, Georgia, United States - Leaf-PdKOR-R3 | ecosystem: Host-associated > Plants > Phyllosphere > Phylloplane/Leaf | place: USA...
TTTTTTTAAGAAAATATTACCAATACTTCAAAGTTTCTTTTCTAAATTAAATATAGTGTAGCGCTGGCTACCAATACAGCACGAGGCTATAATATATAGTTAGACATGCACCAGTCCATCCCTTCCCATGGTTTTGATTTCTTCAAAAATGTTAATTTACTCCACAAATCACATTTAGAAAAGAAAATCTGAAAACTGTGGGCAAGCAAAATCCGTCCCCACCCGACATGTGTTAGTTTCTTGGCATAGTTGGCTAGAAAACTCAAAGAAATTGGTCCGATTGTCAATAAAACGTGCTTCCTTCTGCGATGAAGTCAGTGGTTATTGGTTTGAATATCACATTGTCATGGAATTACATCTTTAAAATAATTCAAAACTTATATTTGATCTTAATTTATTAACATTCAAACTGTCCCGTGCCAACCTGCAGCTCAACCAAAGTCAACGAGCAGGTAAATAATTTTTTTAAATATTAAAACAATATAGTGTAATTTTTTTTTAAAAATTAATTTGGATTTCACCGGTTTTTTTAATCAAGTTAACTTGAATCGTGAATTCAAATGCAAGGTTAAATAAATATAATAAAATTAATTTCTAATATAATTCAATATCAAATCTAATTTATATTAAATCGGATTATTCTACTGTACTGAGTATTGAGTTTTCTTTAATAATAAATAGAATTTAAATGATTGTTGTGTTTAAAATTTCATTTCATTATCCGAAAAAAATATTTTAAATAACGATGTATGTTGGATTGATATAAAATGTGTACATTTAAAATTATTTAAAAAAACAAAATTTAATCTCATTTAATAAATAAATAAATTAATCCGATGATACCTTTAATTAAAAAAAAGAAAATAATAGTAAGTCAATAAAACCGTTTTTTGGTCTCGGGTAAAAAACCACAGGAAGGGAGAGACCAATGGGCAAAAAACAAGCCTTATCTCATTTCCAGATTTCCTTTCTCCTTTCTCCGGTTCTTCTTCCCAGCTGTCGCCCTTTATATCTGCCACCGGTCAGCACAGCATCAGCATCAGCATCAGAAGAAGAAGAAGAAGAGTTGTAGCAAGTAACAGTTTGAAGAAATCACAAATGCCTCCTACAGCTACTCTCTCCGCTTCTTCTTCTCTCAATTATCTCTTTCCAATCCCTCCCTCCTCCTCCTCTTCTTTCACTTCAACTCCTTCGCCTACTAGCTTTTATTTCCATCCCTGTACCAAGAAATTGTCATCATTACGCTTCAAACTTAACAAACCCAACATGACTCGATCTGCAGTCTCCATCGAGAAAGAAATCCCGGAGACAGAGCGGCCCATTACATTTCTTCGTGAATCAGAAGGGGCTGACGTGAGGGCCCGCTTCGAGAAGATGATCAGGGACGCCCAGGACAGCGTTTGTGCTGCCATCGAGGCTGTTGATAAAGGAGGCAAGTTCAAGGAGGATGTCTGGTCGAGACCGGGAGGTGGAGGAGGTATCAGCAGGGTCTTGCAGGACGGCGCCGTTTGGGAGAAAGCTGGGGTTAATGTCTCTGTTGTTTATGGAGTCATGCCTCCTGAAGCTTATAGGGCTGCTAAGGCTGCTCCTGCTGATCAAAAGCCTGGCCCTGTTCCTTTTTTCGCTGCTGGCATCAGCTCTGTAATTTCTTTCTCCATTCCAATTTCAATTTTTTTCATCGGTATTACTGTTTTATTAACATCAATTATTAGTTTTTTCTCAGGTTTTGCACCCCAAGAACCCATTTGCGCCTACTTTGCATTTCAATTATCGATACTTCGAGACGGATGCTCCTCAAGGTATTACTTATGCCCAATGCTCTGACATTTCGTCTCCATGCTCCGTTGTTCTTGTATTGGATTGCAAAAGTTACCCTTTTGTTCTTGAATTGGATTGCAAATGTTACCCTTTTTGGCCCTTTCTTTTTTGTTCTATTGTTGGTGTTCTTAGAAGAATGAATTGGAAAACAATTACTAGTTTGGACTAATTTCAAACTGGCTTTCTTGTTGGCTTTATGTGAAGATGTTCCTGGGGCACCTAGGCAGTGGTGGTTTGGTGGCGGGACTGATTTGACTCCTGCTTATATCTTTGATGAGGATGTTAAGCATTTCCATTCGGTAAATAAATGTTCAATTTTGCATTGCTGCTTCTATTTGTGATAACATATCTTGCTTCCAATGGTCTGCATTGTGATATGGATAAGTGAAATACCTAGTTTCATTTCTGTCTTACGTATTTGGTGATTTAATTTGTCTGTTACGTCTCTAAATTTTACCATACGTTTGTAGACTCAAAAAAAGGCCTGTGACAAATTTGATCCTACCTTTTATCCACGGTTCAAAAAATGGTGTGATGACTATTTCTATATCAAGGTACGTGTCTGTTTTAGGTGCTTAAATTATAGTACTATGGTGTATTTCTCTTGATGCATGGTTTCTGGTTCTTGAAGTTTATGTTTGCAATATTTTCCTTATTTCAGTTTTGCTGGCTAGTTGCCATTGTCCCCCATTCCCCCAACACCCTACACAAAAGGGGAAAAAATTTAACTGTTTGCATGCACAAAAGGGAGAGGGGGGAGTTAACTGTTTGTGTGCCACTGGATCTGCTGAGGCTACTGTTTTCTCACACATTTAACTTGTGCATTTTGAACTTGTAAACTATGAGGTGGAATGAAATGGACAGGTCTGGTTGTATAAGAGAATAAAGCATAGCTTTGACAGCTATTGTTTCAGACTTGTTCATTTATGGGGCTGTTTCAAACTTAAAAGGAAAATTTCCTGCCATTGATGCTTGAAGTGCTGTGGCAGTTCCTTACCTGAATAGCCAAACTGCTTAAATGGCTTTTTCTAGACTTCTTTGTAATGGATACCTGATTGATAGATTGATTTTGAGTCTGCTGGTGAAAGTGGTTGGACTAGAGTTTAGCTCCTGCAGGCCATGAATTTGTATCTATAACCTTGCTGTGCATTTTTTTTTCTTCGTTCTGCTAAAAGGCTGCACAACATATAAGGTTGTATTAATCTTCTGCTGAAGTAGACTAAGAAGCTGGAAGAAACTTGTTTTATAATGACCTTATGTATTTGGGCTCATATTGACTATTGATGCTGTGTGCAGCACCGAGGTGAGAGACGAGGGCTTGGAGGAATCTTTTTTGATGATCTAAATGACTATGATCAGGAGATGCTTCTATCCTTCGCCACTGGTATTCTGCAATGCTAACATGCCTTTGTGGTTTTATCAAGAAAAAAGTCCTAGTTCTCGTGAATTCCAATTTTACTAATTTATGCAATGTTTTTATGAACTCCAGAGTGTGCAAATTCTGTGGTACCTGCATACATTCCCATTATAGAGAAAAGGAAGGATACACCATTCACAGATCATCACAAAGCATGGCAACAATTGCGAAGAGGACGCTACGTAGAATTCAACTTGGTACCAAAACTAGTTCTGGAGAATCTAGACAGAAATTTTAACATAAAAAGCTCTTTTATATCGAGCCTTAAATGTTCTCTCACTTGCTTTTTTCCCCATAGGTTTATGACCGGGGTACGACATTTGGATTGAAGACAGGAGGTCGTATTGAAAGTATTCTTGTTTCTCTGCCACTATCTGCACGATGGGAATATGATCATGTAAGTTTCCAAGAACTTTTGTGCGCAACTATTTGATATGCATGATTAGGGGGTATAAGATTATGAACTGACGGCAAGAGGCTTCCTTGTTTCTTTGCAGAAACCTGAAGAGGGAAGTGAGGAGTGGAAGTTATTAGATGCTTGCATCAACCCAAAAGAATGGATCTAATTTGTCTTTTCTTTTAAAAAATATTTCATTTGAGGTTTCCCCCTTTTTTCCCCGTATTTGTTTCCTCCCTTCTCATTTCTTGTAAGCTTGTATTTTGTTTAGCAAAGTGGTTCTGCTGCCGGAATTAGGACTTAGCATCCAGTTGTGTAATCTATCGACGATGGAAGTTAATAAGAGGATCTATAATATGCATTTCAATCCCAATCTTTCTGATTTCGTTTTTCTTTCTCCATATTGGAACTCGTAAAAAACAAAATTAATTGGAGTGGAATTTACTTAGCTATGATTGAGTTTGGAAGTGAACCCCTAAGATGGGAGATGGCTTCCTTGTTTCTATTTATCATGTCTGTGGATATACCAAAACTTGAGAGTTTTTTCAACTCTCTGTTGAGAATGAAGATGTTCTGTCCCAAAAGAGAGTACAAATTTTATCAGAAACATTATCAGAATGAAGATGTAATCTCAGCATGCCCTAACGCTCTTAACATCGATCAACTATTCCTTGAAACATTATCAGGAACTCCTCTGAAAATTTCCCAAAGAAAAAAAAAGATTCAGGGAGATTAATGATAATCGATAGAAAAGGAGTTTGCAGTACTGCAATGGGATGATTCTTTAACCCCTGTGCTAAAGCTTCTGTACATTTATAACTCAGAAGAGTTGTCTAATGCTTTGTGCATAGTTGCTGACTTGCTTCCTTGCCACTCTATTTTAGGAAATCTAAAATGGAAACATCAGCTATAGAACCTCCAAGCAGCAAACAGAAAAACATAATAACTCCAGGTATCACTCTAAGCAGATTCTTGATCTTTTCATAGTTTAAGATCATCAAATACATTGGATTTTCCCATGCTCTTCTAAGCCATGTCTCTTAACAGTTCCAAAAATATCATGGCTTCGGAATACTAACAAAACAGCAGCAGAGTTTTATAGCAAAAACTACCAAGCACACACCAAAAACAGAACTAGCTCCTAATGGTCATTGGCTGCTGGCTTCCAAAATCGACGGTGGTGATCAAATAATTTCTTATCCATTATTGGCATTACTGGCTGGCCAATCAAGGAACTTGTAGCCCTGGAGTGAAGGTGGTAAAAAGCTCTGGTTTGCGGTGGGGTTATCAGGAGTGTAGATATAGTCCTTCCCATACCCAAGCTCTTTCATTAACTTGGTAGGTGCGTTTCTCAAATGAAGCGGCACTCCCTCGTTTTGTCCAACAGATTCTCTAACAACCTTCTGTGCAGCCCCCATTGCTCGATAGACAGAAATGGATTTTGGAGCCAAAGCCAAGTAAGCTACACACTGAGCAAGAATCACATTGCACTCGGGCATGCCCAAGAAATGGCAAGCTTGGTAGCAAGCAACAGCCTGGTTAAGTGCTAAAGGATCAGCCAAGCCAACATCCTCACTTGCAAACCTTACCAAACGCCTCGCAATATAAAGAGGCTGTTCGCCTCCTTCCAACATCCTCACCAACCAATAAATGGATGCATCTGCATCACTTCCTCTCATAGACTTGTGAAGTGCACTGATGAGATTGTAATGCTCTTCCCCTGCTCTATCATAAGCAAGATGCTTGCTCTGAAGCGCCTCCTTGGCATCATCCAATGCAACACTGGCCAACCTCGAATCCCCATCACTTCCCACTCGGGCAGCTGCAGTTGCAGCAGAAATTTCCAAGGCATTCAACGCCACACGTGCATCACCATCGCAATTCGTGGATAAAAATTCAACAGCGTCCTCACTCACATCAACTCCCAAACTCCCTAAGCTCTTGGACAATCCCTTGTCAGGATCATTCACCGCGCGCATCAAAATGGTTTGAACATGGTGAGGCTTTAAAGGGCTAAGCGTGAGAACCCTGCAGCGAGAAAGCAATGGCGTAACCAAATGAAAAGAAGGATTCTCAGTAGTGGCCCCAATAAACACAATGGTACCGTCTTCAATAACAGGCAAGAAAGAATCCTGCTGGGACTTGTTAAACCTATGAACCTCATCAAGAAAAAGAACAGTCCTTTTACTATTCTTGAGTTTAAATTTCCTAGCATCCTCAACAGCATCCCTAACATCCTTAACCCCACAAGTAACAGCAGACAACGAGACAAAACGGTAGGAGGAAGAGCCCTGAGAGTTAGCAGAAGTGACAATGGCACGAGCAATGGATGTCTTACCAGTTCCAGGTGGGCCCCAGAGGATGATAGAAGGGATGCGGCTGCAACGAATAGCAGAGCGGAGGAGGGAGTTTTGGGAAAGAAGGAGGTCCTGGCCGATAACATCATCAATGGTGCGAGGCCGCATGCGTTCGGACAAGGGCTCATCATTGCTGATAGTATGATTATGTGGATTTGAGGGGGGTGATGGGGCGAATACTTTGGGACGTTTAGAAGGGGGAGGAGTTTGGGCTGATAGTAGTTGATGATGAGGTGGTGGTGGTGGTGGTGCGGTGGTTGTTTGGGTGGGGGAATTGGAGGGGGAGGAGGGTTCTTGTTTTGGTTTTGATGATGGGAAATGAAAGAAGCGGTCTAGTTTTGGCTGCTGGAATGATGATCCATTTGGGCTATTATTGGGATGAGGATGAGATGTTTGGGAGAGAATCCACTCGGTGGCTTTCACTGTTGATTTGCCACCGGTGGCGGCCAGAGCTTGAGCCGCCAATTCACTAGGAAAACCCATGCTCAGTAGCTGCTCCATCTCCATTTCCCTTCTTCTCTCTTTGCTCTCAATGCTTGCAGATGCTGTATGAGGATGCCTCGCTATGCCTGTGCTGGCTTTGCTGCTGCTGGGGGCAAAACAAAGTGACCGCCGACTGTCTGATTCTATGCCGGTTCGATCCGTGACCGAACCGACTCCTTTTTCTCTCGTTCTTTTTCCTTAAAAATATTAAGGATTTTGTAAATTTCAATTTAACCCCAAAAATATAATATGACGGTCATCTCTTATAATATTTTCAATTTTATCATATTTATAATCATCCTCGGACAATATCATTGTCACCCCTTTATCAGTAAAACACTAGAAAGGTTGCCGCGAACTACCCTTTAACATGTAAAAAAAGTTTTGTCAAAGTACGTGCATAAAATGTTAACACGTTTTCAAACAGTAAGAAGAATTTTAAAAAATAAATCAAAATGCTATTGTTTTTTTTTTTACTAATATCTTGACAACAGTATAATGAATTTACTCGGATTAATCCCTTTTAAAAATACACACCCGTTATAGACTCGATTTAATTCAATCACTTCGATTTTTTTTTTAAATTATATTTTATTTAATAATATAACAATAAAGATAGATGTTCATAAAAAAAATTTCATCCCACAAAAAACCTTAAAGAAATTTTAAAAAATGCGGTTGTATCATGATGACAAGTTCATCAGCAATCAAAATCAGCAGAAAACAACCAACATTATGATAGAGACAGCAACATCAGTAGAAGGAGGAAAATGAAAGTGATGATATGATGATGATGCTGGTGCATAGTTGTCTTGTAAGGCAACTATGTAGGAAAGTGGAAGTGATGATCTTATGATGCTGCTGCTGCATAGATGTCTTGTACGGCAACGCCTTACTCTCAACAGCCACTTCTCCTCACTATCCACCGCAAGCAAAGTGCCTGTCAGAGCTCTTTTCCTGGGCAGAGGCGCCTCTGATCAACTTGTTGGTGGCATCGAATAGATAAGGCTCTACCCATCTCCAGCTACTGCCTGACACTTTCGCTCTTTCTCCAACCACTGGCCAACTTGTTGACAATGGCAACAAATAGGGAGTGATTGTGGTGGGCATTTCTGCTTTACTCGGCAATTCTTGCTGATGGTCTTTTTTCGATACGGGGCAAAGGGGATGGAGGCCGTCTTGGCTTTGTACATGAGAATCCTGCTTTTCTTCCTACTCCAAACCCTTTTTTAGATTCCGTTCACTCTATTGCTTTGGGTGGCCTTCGTTCTGTTGCCCTCACTTCCACTGACCAGATTTTTGCATGGTTATTATTGCATCCCTCCATCTATTTCCTTCCGTTGCAATATTATTTCCTTCTTTAAAATGATTCTGAGATAAAGAAGCACATTAAGGATGTCTTTCTGACATAAAGTTTGCAGGGGCTATGGTGGTTTCGTTGCATTGGGGCATGTATCATAGAGAACTGTTCCCTAGACTGGTGGAAGGTTCTTGGGATGGAAAAACACGATACATTTCCACTACTGGCATACATACTTCTGCCATCACTGACTCAGGTATTCATTCTTTTCTTGATTTATGCAAACAAGTAGCAACCTTTTATACATCTCAATTGCAGTTTATATATGCTTAGGAGATACATTTTCCACGTATCTTTTACCTGTTTGCAAATTGCAACTGATTGATTGGCTTTTATGCTGCTTTACTTGGGGATTCTGTGTTTAACCCTGCCATGAGCCCATATCCACTTCTCTATCTAAATCCTAAAGTTTTGGATCACCTTACAATGTTATCAACAACTGATACAGGATTGGGAAGTTCTACTCTATATGATAGTAATGATCAATGGATATATCTTTGCTGACTTTTGGTGCACGTGTGTGAACATAGTTATTTCCCTTTAGCAATGCAATCTTTTCATTAATCTATTTGAGATGTCATTCCCTTGTTGTAATTGGGAATTCAATTGTTTTTCTTATGAAGAGAAAACGCATGAGGAGATCAAGGAGTTACAACCAATCCGTAAAGGATTAATTAATCAAACTTCCTCATACCTGGCAAGTATAGACTTCCTCGTACATTAGTTCATATTTTGTCTTTTGCTTGCTGTCACTCATCTGGTTCCTACTATGGAAACAGGGGAAGTTTATACCTCGGGTTCAGAAGAAGGAGATGGCAGATTAGGCCTTGGCCCTGATCAGGGTCCAAATGAAGGGGGTGGACTTACCGTTTGGGAACGCGGTGCAAACCGCGTTCCCAAAAAATTCAATTTTTTTTTTGCTAAAATTTAATATGTATTGTATGTTTTGGATCGTTTTGATGTGCTGATGTCAAAAATAATTTTTAAAAAATAAAAAAAATCATTGGCATGCATTTCGGCACGAAAAGTTATTTGAAAAGCAACCGCAACCACACTGCCAAGCTAGTTCTAGTATACTCTGCGAAGTAAAGGCATTTCCAGTGCCTGTGGCTGCTGTGTCTTGCGATGATTTTTTCAGAATGGTGCTGGCAGAGGAGGGGCAGGTTTGGAATTGGGGAGGCGAGGATGGTACTTTTGTTTGCAGGATGTTCTCTCTCTTTTCTATATTCCTGCTTAGATGCTAGTATCGGTTTTATTTTTCAAAATGTAGCGAAGGAGCTTTATGGAGCAATATCATGGACTAATTGTTGTTTAGTGTTTGAAGGAAAGAAAAAAGAATAATATATATTTTTTAGTTTAGTCGAACAACCTATGAATTATCTACTGAAAATCTTGTATTTGTAAGACCTGAGATAAAGGATGGCACTACAGCTGTAGTCATGTGGTCTCATGCTTCTCGGGTTAATTCAAAAGGGCTGCTGCCATCTTAGGCTGTTACATGAACTATCCTTTGCCATTCAGGTTATCTAGGGATGTGCAAAATTTTATGTTTCTCACTGCTTCTACTTTATTACATTTGTGATTTTGGCCTTCCTTGTGATTCTGTGTTAACTTACGCTGAATTAAATTCTGTCATTCCATTTTATTGCTGCCTATGTTGCACATGGCTAAAACTGTGCAGGCGGATGCCCCTCATCTTGTTTTCCATCAGTACCAATTATATGTTCTTACAGAGTTTTATTTATGCACTTTCCTGTCCTTGGAGTGTGTTAAAATCCTGGCTGCTCATAGACAACATCAATTCCTGTACTAGGCACTTTCTGTGAAGGCTTGAGTAGAGTGGATAGTTTCATCTGTCACAAAAGCACTATTTTTTTATGGGGACTGTTATTATGTAAAGGTTTGTTCTGTGAATTTGCTATGGTAATGGATGGCTATGCTTTAAAGAAAGACGAGGTGAATGCTTCAATGTAAATGAAAATCGTGTCTCATCGTGTTCAAGATGCTGTGGAATCTTTTTGTTTGCTGAGTTAGATTTAAATTTGTCGAGACCTTTTTTGGGCAGTTAACCAGTGTGACAGCTGATGCATTTTATCATGTTTTCAACATTGACTGAACATCCATTATTGCTGGAACAAAAACAACATAAATAAAGTGTCTGTGAACTTGGAAGAGGTGACAGGGTCAGTGCTTGGAGACCAAAACCAATTCCTAGCCTCAAAGATGTTTGTATCATTCAGATAGCAGGTGGTGGATATCACTGTCTTGCCTTGACTGGTAAAGTGACTCCTGAACGTCATGGTTACAGCAGCAACTGCAACTCTCGTTCCCTTTTCTTCTTTATTCTTTCCTCCTCTTTTTAGATTGTGTAGCCTTTTCTACTATTTCTGATTCTTGTTTGTGTTATCATATGAAGGTCAAGTACTTTCGTGGGGGTTTGATGGACATGGTCAGCTGGGCCATTCTTCAATTCAATGTCAGAAAATACCAGCAGCGATTTGATGCTTTGGCTGATCAGCATGTCATTCATGTCGCCTGTGGAGGTTCATCGTTGGCAGCTATAACTGGTAAGTTGAGGCATGATCTTGAATTGCATCTTTGGTACACATTCTTTCTTTCTTTCTTTCTTTTTTTAATGTAACAGAAACTCTCCAATCCTGAAATCTGGTATATTCTACAAGGGTGCCACATGCTCTTATCATGAGTTTCTCCTTTGGTACATTAGAGTGCTGATGATATTATATATATTACTGTCAATTTTTGTACTGCTATGAAGTGATTCTAACTTACTAGACGTACTCTTATTTTATCTCCTACATGAATTGGTAATTGGTTTGAATGGGCTCAAAACTCCACGCTAGATGGCTGGACTGTGATCTAGATGGAAAGTACACCCAAATCTACCTGGTTTGTTATTTGGTCCTGCTGCCAACCTATCTGTCACTGCAATAAACAGTTTATTCTCCACCATTTTATGAATTGGTTTTAACTGTTTATGTCAAATGTTGCTAATATGTTGACTAACCATTATTTTTTTTCATGTGAAGTTTGGTATGCCCTCATACAGAATCTAGTCTATCCAGCAATTTACTTGAACTTTTGAGCCAGTTGTTGCAGGTGTCTATGTTCTGTTCCTGGTTGCCTTTCATTATCAGTACACCAGATGTCACTGCTGTTTAAACAAATATTTTTTTAAGGAGAAACTTTCATAGTTGGAGGCAATTGTTTTAAATTAATTAGTTTTTTTTCTGGTCATTAATAATGTAAAGCCAAGCATGATATTTAATTGAATCCTGTTTTTTTCTAATCAGTAAGTTTATCTTTGGTTTGTTGATTAAAAACAAACAGGATTGATGTGATTTCTGAAATGATCCCATGTTCTTAATTTTTCCATTGAGGTTGGAGTTATGTCAAGTTTTTATGATAGTTAAACGTGGCTAATCTCTGGTCTTGTTGCTTTTTGCCGATGGATATGGTTTGGTTTGCTTTGTTTTGTAACCAAGCAAGCAAGCAAGTAACCTATGCTTTTGTTTAATTCTTGAAGAGGATTGGTGGATCTGGAATGGATACGAGGAGCAAAGCAAGGGTATATAATTTTATGCTTCGATTTTGTCATTGTTGTTCTTCTTGTCTAAGCTTTCTATTTAGTAAATCTAATGTAAATAATTTTTTTTAAAATTTTTTTTATGTAAAGACTCTTTCTGGTCCGGTTAGTGATCCTTCAAAGCTTCCCAAGTGGAACTATGATGGTTCTCAATTTTATTGCAGTGCTGGCACAAATGCAAGGTAACCTCTTCATCTCATATAATTCTTGCTATGGCTTCATCATACGTGTTGTCCCAGTTGCAAGCACAATGTCTAGTGAATTTTGAGCTGGTTTTTATAATCAAGGAGCGCACCTATAAATTGCTGTTATCTTTTCTTCATTTTGTCTTTAGGCACGAGTTATTGCTCCATTTCCTGAGTTAAAGTCTGCATGAGACAAATCCATGAAATTGATTGTTGTTTAGTTGAAAATGGTGGTAATTGACCAGTCTGGCAGTCGGAATCAGTGTTGAAATTTGTGTGATTTATTATAGAAAAAAGACAAAAAGAAAAGAAAATTGGAGAACACCTAAGATATGTTTTGTGTTTGCCATAAAATTTGATGTAGCTGAAAATGGTAGGATGAGAACATGTTTGAATGCTAACAATCACACAATCCCTCACACACTGAGTAACTCTAAATACCATTATAACATGCCTTTGATATCTAGTCACAGATGATCCTATAATTAACAATCCAGTGTGCTTTCTGATCCATAGTCCATTCATGCATTATTTGCAGGATCAGATCATTGTTATTTTCTCCCCTTTCTGGTAGCGGGATATGATATCTGCTAAAGGAAAAACACTGTTCATGTAAGAAATGCACAAAGGATCTCTTTTATCATATGCAACTACTGGTTCTTTGTGAAAAAACGTTCCTAGAATGTTCTAACTATGATATTACTAGAGTTGGAATGAATGAAGAGCAAATTGGGAGCATGATCTCGCTTTTGCTTTATAATAGTATCTGTGAAGAAACGAATATAATTAATCCCATGAAGCTTTGAGCGTGCAGCCATCAGTTGTAAGACATTTGATGTAGCTCCTCTTCTGATGCTAGACATGGTGCTAATGTTCCTATATGATGTAGCTGCATATTATCATATGAAATCATGGGGATTGTGCAGCTACTCATGCTATCATCAGTTGGCAGAAATCCATCATGAGAATGATCCCCATAAGTATGCAAGTCCTGTATAGGTGCAAAGTTTGAAGCAGAAACTATTTCTTTCATGTTGCCCATTTCTGATACAACTCGTTGATCATCAAAAAGCCTATTTTCTGCAGAGACTGTTCTGTACGCGTTTTCTAGAATTGTTTGCATATACTTTCTCTGTGCATCAATTCTCTTTTGAAGGTGGTGCTTTACCTATTAGGACAATGAGAACAGAATACTCGAAAAGGTAAGGAGCTTTTCCCCCCCTTTTTAAGACACAGAACTTGAAATTTGTCACTAGCCTTAAGGTTTTCTGTAATTTCTTAGGATTTACCTTTAATTGCTCATCTAAAGTCCTCTGTGCTTGTATTTGCGTTCCAAACACTTCATTTCGGTGGATGTTCCTGATAAGGAAACCTATGAATTAAATGATGATAGTTTTCATGGTCTAAAATATACTTCAAAACTGCTGTGAGTAGAAAACAGTGGCTGAGTTGCCTTTATATACGTACTTGTTCAAGCCATCACCGAAGATTCTGGCTGTCGCAGCATCTTGTAGGTTTTTTAGATGACCAGTTGCTGCCAAAAAGAGAGAGACTGAATTAGATTACATACCAATACAAATGCCACGAGCTTCCAATTGCAGGATTGTAGAAGAGAAGTAGACTAGCAGCAGGAATTGAAGGATATATAGACTAGTAAGCAGAAACGGAGGCATGATGGAACCCTAGTTCCTTACCATCTCTAATTGCCTGTTCATTAAGATAATTCTGTGGTTGCTTTCCAAGCCTAAATTTCTGTGTACATAGTCAAAAAGTAACAGAAATAAGATATCCTAAGATGGGAAGATATGTGTAGCTGAAAATCTAGAGAAATGAAGAAGAAATTAACCTGAAGGTGGCTCTTCAAGTGATAAAGGGTCAGACCCTTAACTCCCATAATTCTCATAATGGCCTTAGGTGTGGCCTCTAGATTGGGTTCAGACATGGAAAAGAAAGCAGGAGAAACAAGGTGAGGATTCAGGCAGATGGTCAGTTAACAGTCAGTGACACAAGATTATTATATATATATATATAATACTCCATGCATGCGAGATGAATTCTTGAGCATATATATGTATATAGTGAGAAGAAGAGTTGATGACTAATTACTGTCTGGTCCTCCAAGCAGGGTGACAGCATCGACAAATCGTTCATGAAGCTCGAGAGTCCATCGGAGACGAGGCTTGGGGTCTGTTGTGATCAGAAGATGGTTGCTTTCTCTTTGAAAGCAGGGTGGCTCCCTCTCATGTGTTTGCATCAGTGCTGAAGGCATGTTGGAGTGCAAATTGTTTGCAGTGCCATGAGATGAGAACAAATGCTATATATATAGAGAGTGAGGGAGGGAGAAAACAGGAAATAATCTGCGTATTGAATTCATCTAGACATCAATTATTAGATTTGCCATGTATAAATGATCACATATTT
>Ga0325414_1004917_pt1 | contig 14042 bp, 8 predicted proteins | sample PopdelMetagenome_8_FD_206183 | JGI IMG/M metagenome (GOLD analysis project Ga0325414, IMG submission 206183) | Populus deltoides microbial communities from Bellville, Georgia, United States - Leaf-PdKOR-R3 | ecosystem: Host-associated > Plants > Phyllosphere > Phylloplane/Leaf | place: USA...
TATTATTATTATTATTATTATCATCGCTATTACTATCATAATAAAATATTATTATTACCATTATTGTTTTTTGATCAGAATATAAGTATGTATTAAGATCAAAATTAACAACGCTGGATAACCAGCAAGTTCATTTACATGTACAAGACATATAAGAACAAAAAAGGGAATAGACTCCCAGCATAAAAGAGGGAACATGATCCCATAAAAGACTAGCCATGTAAGGCCCAAAACAAGTGAGTAGAAATGGTTAAGGAAGAAACCAAACAAGGATTGCAGGTATCAAAATTAACCCAACCAACATCACAAGATAAAGAGAAGCATTTGTTACAACATCGAACAACTAACCAAAAAATCATGACCATTTAACAACCTGACATGAATAATAAAGCCAGCAACAAAAGCACCCAAGCAGCCATAAGCTTGGCATAATAACACCGATGGGAGCACACCAATCTCCTTCTAACCCAGCAACATACCAGCAAAGTAGCCAAGTAAAGCAAAAGTTACAAAACTAGACCCAGAAAGGCATTCAGAAGTAGCATGCCTCCCAAACAGGAGAGGAGGTACTGAAACCAAGCAAAAAGAGCAGCAATGAAAATGACAACCCATGACATCCAGAAACAAGCAGTTGGGAAGCATACCAAAGGCCATAACCAGAATACCCCTGCGACAACTTGTATGAAGATGAGACCAGCCAATTTAGATGAGGCAGCCAAACATATCAGACTGGCCTACACACCTTGAACGTGGAGGGCATCCAGCAAGAAAGAAAATGCTTCAAGCAGCAAGGCGTTGCCTAGACGTACCAACCAGGACTTCCCAACATAGGTATAACACTAGTTAGCACAAACAAGCCAGAGCACAAATAGCCAATACTACATGTAGCATCAACCATTCAATAACAACAGAGTAAAGAGTAACTCTAGCAAACCAACCCTAACAGTCAGCAGTAGTAGCATCTTGCAAAGGTGATGAAGTGTGAACCAGGCTAAGGAAAACCCAGGAGGACCTTCAGCAGCACCCAAACAGTCCACAACATATCAAAAACAAAAAGTCTAGCAAACCAAGTTGCATAGAGCAGCATCCAAACGTCCTTCAACCAGAGAGAACATCAGGCTGCAAAATAACAGTAACACCAGCCATTCCAGCAGCAGAGAGAGGGACAACAGCTGCAAAGAGGTAGCAAACAAACCTGCATATAGCAGCAATAAACAAACTAATAATCCAGCTACAAAGAGCATGGCATAACCAAGCTGCGCAAAGCAGCTACACAAAGCCAGAAAGTAGAGCCAATAAACTACATCCATTCTAGCAAATCAGATCTACACTACAGTAGTAGCCAAGTTGGCACCGAAACATGCTTCATCAAGCTCATTTATTGCAAGCAGCCATGGGGAAAAGCTTCATTTGCAAAGCAGCAGCCAACAACAAACCAATAGGCCAAATCGACTGTACTTTCCTCCAATAGCTAAGCAACAACGCAATAGAAGCAGACCAACACCAGCAGGCAAACTAGGCTGCAAACAACAGTACTAAAATACCCCGAGAGGGAGGCCAATGGCTGCAAACAGCCAGGGCCGAACCCCGGAGGCCCTCCCACACAACAATATGAAGAGACCAGGTCTAACAACATCCCAACAATAAGCAAGATAAACAATATAAAACAGTAATACAAAACTAGAGTAGGAGACCATCTTCGATATCTATCCTGCACAGGCTCCCTCAAGTGATACAGGAGCAAGAACTACAATACAGAAGCAGGCCACAACAAATCTAGACTGCAATAATGGTAGACACAACCACAAACAAGCCATAACAACCAGGCACCCAACAAACAGTCCAAAAACCTAATGGCATAACCAGCAAGAAGGCTAGATACACAACGCTTCATAAGGGAAAACACCCCATGATGTTGCAGAGGGCGGTTAAACCCTTTGAAAGTCCAGCTAAATATACATTATGGAGTGAGAGAGATAGGAGTTGGCCTACCACTTCCAGATCTAAGGAAAACGTGGTGCTGAACAGTACCTGAACAAGGAAGACACCCATCAGAATGGCCATCTCCAAAACAATCCTCGGCAGAGCAGATCAATACCAGCAAGCGCTTCATAGAAACACTCGTACCAATGCATCCACCAGACCCTAAGGTTAGGGCTGAGACAGAATGATTTGGGTTTGCTCCATCAAAGTGAGGAGCCACAGATTCGTCAGCAAAATCCCCATCTTTGGAATCTTCAATCTAAACACTTGTTAGGGTTTCGGGGGAACATATCACATTCTTTATGTTGGCTTTCAACTGGAAAGAAACAAAGATGCTAATTTTGGACTGACCATGAGTGGCGCTTAGAAAGGAACTCACGGAGCTCAGCAGCAGAAGGATGATCACGAGGAGAAACTTCGGGTGAAGAAGAGCATCTCTCTCTAGATTCTCTTTCTATCTGGCGCGCTATTATTAACATTATTATCACTGTTAATAGTATTATTAGAAATGTTATTGTTGTTGTTGTTATTATTATTACAACTACTATAATTACCATTATTAGTATTATTATCATTACTATTATTATTATTATTGTAACAAAAATCATAAACTTGATTTGAAGGATAAAATAAAAAACCACAAAAACTTTGACAAAAGAGCAAATAAAACAAATAAAAAATCAAAAGAAAAATGACCAAACTGAAATTATTATTATTATTATTGAAAAAAATCATAAAATTGATTTGAAGGATAAAATTGAAAACTATAAAAACTTTTAAAAAAGAGCCAAGGAAAAAAATAAATCAAAAGTAGAAGGACCAAATCAGAAAACATTATATATATAAATTAGAATTAAAGGATTAAATTGAAAATAAATAAAACTTTAACAACAGAGAAAAATACCAAAATCAAAACTAAAAGGATGGATTCTGAAAAACCAATAACAATGAGGGTATGATTTAGTTTTTTTGGGGTAGGGGAGAGAAATGATGGGAAAAAAAAAAGAAAACATCATTGGTAATAAGCTGACTACTTTTAGATGACACACGTTACTTAATAAGGAAAAGAACATGATGAAGAACAAAATGAGACAATGAAAGCATATTTTCAACCATTAGGAGGCACCGCATATGCCGCCCAAAATGTGCAGCGCCTCCCATGTGCTATAGCCTTTTCAATTTTAAAAATAATAATTAAATAGTAAATTACATTATCAACTTTGACCAAACTAGCAATTACAAAAAAAACTAATATGAAAAGACGCCAATACCCCTATGGTAATGGCTTATTTTTTTAACCCAAAGTCAAATATGTAATTTACTTTATATAAAAAAAGTGAAATGCCCGAAAAGACCTTTGAGTAGAGTTAAACATTTTTTTTTTTGTTTTAAGGGTAGCAAAGTTATTTTACTATGCAAAAGCATGATGAAAAGACAAAGACATGCCTAAAAAATTCTTAAATGAGAAATGAATCAAAGGAAAATATCATTTTGCCTCTAAAAGGTAGCAATATAAGAATTTTTTCAAGGTGCAAAATCGTCATTTTACTATTACAATTCACAGTAAACAAATGCATATATACAGTGATTATCCCACATGTTTTAGCCTTTTTCTTTAATACCTCTTTAGAAAAATTAAAATAATATCCAAATTTGGTTTGGAATTCATAACATTGTTAATATATATTAGCTATTTGACTCGTGTTTTACTACGAGTTGGATAATTTTTTTTCCAAAAACGAATATAAGCAGGTTTCTCCAAAGTGTTGTTTTTTAAAGAAACCCTAAGAATAAATAAATAAAAAAAAACTACGGATACATTTAATTAAACAAATTGAGAACCATTTATGCTAATAAATGCAAACAAGTGTTAATGCGTCTATTCAACTCAAGTTAGATACTTTTTTTTCAACACAAAAGAATAAATGTGTAGGTGATGCTAACACCTTTTTTGACATTGAGAAAAAAAAATTATGAATCAAAAAGTTGATGCTTACATATAATAAAATACAATGAGCATCATATGCTTGCGCTTCGCTACAACTTAGGTCATGAGATTATAATAATCTTGTAAAAAGAAAATCAGAAATTAATAATAGAAAAAAAAACACGAAACATATTACAAAGACCAATTCAAAATACCAAATGCTTTTAAAAAAAATTAAACATGACACCTTTTTTTTGAAAAAATTATAGAAACAACAATATAATAGATCGACACGAACTTTGTGGCTTAATCTACCAAACCTATGATCCAAGTCATAGACTCCATTGAGTTTAATAAGATTGATATTTTAATTTATTTATTTTTGCTAAATATATAATAAAAAATTGAAAAAATAAAATAAAAAATTAAAGGGAAAAAGAGACCAAGCCCAAGTGTGCAGGCTTGACTTGAGAGACATAGTGTGTTTGGGCCTTTATAAAAGCAGATCCAGACGAGTCCACCCCTTTTCTTTGAAAAAGAAATTAAGGCAAACACCATGTTATTTGCCAACCTAGAACCTGACCACCATTTTGGTGGCTGGAAAATCAAGCCATAAAGTTTTCCTCCTAAAAACCCAATTTAACTTAAAAACACTTACTAAACACCTCTACAACATATAAAAAAAAAACCCATATATCAACCAAAAAATTACTGAAAACAACGCGAAACACCAAATCAAACCAGGATATAATTTTCTTTTTCGATCTAGATTTGTTTTTTCAGGCAATATTAAGGTTCAAAACAACCGCAATAAAACTTCCATTGTCGAGTGAAACTTGTCGACACCAAATTTGTTATTTTTCATCAATGGAATCGGTGCCAATAATGATTTTTCTCTCTTCAGCTCTCTTCAATTGGAATTCAATGACTTCCTCTCTAATCTCTTTAATACAAGGATTCAAAAATAAAGAAAATGAAATTTCCTATCAATAATGAATTTAAAAAATATATAGGGACCAAAAATGTATAATTGAGAAAGTAGGACAACAATTAATTTTTTACATAAACTTTGAAACTACCTCCTATTTTTTTCATTCTTTTCACTTTGGTCTGTATTTTGACTTTATTATCCCTTAACAATCTTAGGAAAATTGGCCATCAATTGAGTCCTCAAGATGAAAAAATCTTTTCAGAAAAAAGAAGAAATGGACAAAAAAAAAAAAACACAATGTTTAGTCCATAGTGTTTTATATGAGGATTTACAGTGCAATTTTGCAAAGTGAAATTCCCCATGTCTTTTAGAATAATGTTAATTGTTAAGAAATGTTTTTAAGAGAGCAACTGTAGTTTTTACCTTGCTTAAATTTCATTTATCAACACAAAATTTGGAAAATAATAATAATTTAATAAACCATAGCTTTGAAACCTGGCTCGAGTCAGCAGGTCAACCCAGGACTCGGCCGACCCGAGATTAAGCCGACCCAGGACTGGAACCGGGTCGGGTTGAAAAAAATAGAGAAATAAAAAACTTGGTTGACCCAGTAAGACCCGGTTAAAAATCCGGTTGCAACTCGTTGACTTTTGTTTTGTTTTTTTTTTACTAAAACAATGTTGTTTCGATTTTTTTTTAAAAAATTGACCCGGGTGACCTGCTCAAAACCCTGAACCCGGACCTTGAACCGGGCCGGGTTTAAAAACTATGCAATAAACTATAACAAACAAAAATACGTATATATCACATTGTTAATGTAACTTTTCACAATGTTACACCGTTAAAAGAATGCATGTAGTGACCATAGAGCTTCAAAGAAAATTAGGAAAATAAAGCAATCCTAAAAAAAAAAAAAACAGTATTCACTTGGTTTAAGAAATTAAAAATTACCAGTATGTTCAAATTTTAATGACAAGAAGAATTAAGTTATATCAACTTTTTAATTCTCAAGAAGTTCAAATTTTTAGATTTTTAATAAATAAAGTTTTATTACTTTTTATGCTTTCTAAAATACCCTTTAAAATAAGAAAAATAAATATTTGAATAACACCCAACACCTAATAGAGTGAAATAAGAATTGGCACTAAAAACAAATTAAGAACTTAAATAGATAAAATAAAAAAGGAGAAACTCAAATTAAAAATAATAATAACAAAAGGTTGGCATCATATATCTGATTTTCTATTAGGTTCCATTTTTTACTATTTATCATCAATTATGATATTTTTAGTAAAATAATTGCTTTAATTTCAAGCTACCCTACCCGTTTACCCAAATTCTCATATTTTAATTTTAATGATTAAACTTTATCATTCTTTTCTCTTTCATTTATTTATATGATGTTATTTTTACCTCCTAACTTAGGCCCGTGACTAATAAATTTATCAAAGTCAGCTTGAATTTTTTAAAGTCATTTGTTTAATATTGAATATTTATTTTGCTTCAATTTTTAATATTTTTTTAATATGAGAATTAAACTTTATAATTTTTATTTTTTTCTTTAATTATGTTATTTCATTTTCATAATTAAGCTCGCAAGGTTAGATAATCATGCTAGGGTTTTTTAGTATTTAATTTTTTTGTAGTTTGTATTTATTTATTTATTGTTTTATTCTTCTAGATTTTGATTATTAGGAATTGAATAATATTATTATTTTTGATTTGTTTTCTATGAGGTTATCATGATTTCATAACTCGAGTTGCGAGTTTGCTATGCTAACTCGATTGACTCAGGTTAGTTTTTTTGTTATTTTTAGAATTTTTTTTTAATTTCATAATTTAGCATTGAATTATCTTTAAATTGAGTTTCATAATTTTTATTTTTAGTTTATGTTTTTCATCACCATGTTCATGTTATTTTTTAAAATTTAAAATTTAGCTATTTACATTATTATTTTTTAATTATATAATTAAATAAAATAATTTTATTGGATAGAATTGAATCCATAATTATAAGTTTTATTTTATTTTTTAAAATATGCTAACAATATTTTTATATTATTTTTTTACATAAAAAAAAAGAGCCCGCCATAGCAAAACAGCCACCTATGTAGTTATTATCGTATTTGCATCATTATTAATTGTGTTTTCAAATCAATTCTTTCTATTATCATTTTCTTTTCCTTGATGAAATATTCTCTTTTTTTTTTTATCACTTTTATTTGGGTTAACAAAGGTTTTTTTTTTCTTTTCTTTTCCTATATATATATATATATATAAACTGAACTAGTGTAAAGATTGACAGAAAAGGAAAAGACATTATAGACCCGGTAGCAGTTCTCTTTATCCTTTCATAAAAACCAGAGTCATCAGGTGGACAGCAAAGGTCACTGAACATGGTGGTGTTGGGTTCAATTCATGCCCCCTCCGCTTTATCTCCACTTCAAAAGATGATCGTTTCTTCTTCAGATAATAACAGCCTAGTTCTTGGAAGACGAAGAACCATAGCCTTTGGTTCCAGCGCTTTAGTACTGGCTTCCCTACTCAACTTGCACAATCCCAATTCAAACCCTCCTTTGCTTCACTCTGCTTTTGCCCAACAACAAGATGAACTTCAGCAACAAGAGGATAGAGTCGCTCACCTCTTCCAGGTTCCTCTCCCTCCCCGCCCATTTAGCTTCGGACTTAAATAATTGAGTAGGAGATTATTTTTGTTTTAGATGTGCTAATTAATGACCTTCTTAAGTTCTTGGCTGACTGACTATCAACAATGTGGTCACGGAGTTGTATGAGAAATATTTGCATCGCATGACTTGAATTTTTCCTTCATTGTTGGAGTCATTATTTGTTTATGTTCATGCTAGTGACATTTTGTAAAATTTATTATGTAGGAATCCTCACCATCAGTTGTTTTTATCAAGGACATCGAGTTAGCTAAAGTTCCTAACAGGCCTGAAGATCGGTTTATGCTTACGGAGGATGAAAATGCCAAAGTCGAAGGAACAGGTTCGGGCTTCATCTGGGATAAGTTTGGTCACATTGTATGTATGCAGTTATTCCCTTTTTATGTTATTAACTCTAAAACTTGTCTCTGGCAAATGTGATCTCTTCTTGGTTTACATGTAAATGAAATGATTAAAAGAAACTGCTTTGCCGATCAATACAAATTAGAAACTTAATTATCAGTATGTTTTACGGTGTCTATCCATCTTTTTTCATCGTCTGAAATATTTAATCTTACACATGCTTGGATTGTGCTGAAAATCACACTTTGATTCAAACCTTATCCAATCCCTTGAACATTCTTCTTGGCTTGATGAAGTTATTTCTTTTAGATCACAGGTATTAATCAGATATGCTTGAAAAATGTTGTTCTCATCTGTTACAGGTAACAAATTACCATGTTGTAGCTAAATTGGCAACAGATAAAAGCGGATTACAGTGTTGTAAGGTCTTCTTCGTTTTTAGTAATATGCATTTCTGTAATTGTAGCTTACCTTTTCTTTCCCTTGATTTTTATGATAATTCAGCTGAAATACTTTTCCTGAGAGGTCAAGTGCAGTGTCCACCATCTGAATTAAATTGCTCCTGGTCTCTTATCCTACAGGTATTTCTAGTTGATGCTAGAGGCAACAGCTTGTACAGGGAAGGCAAGATTATTGGTTTTGATCCATCTTATGATCTGGCTGTCCTTAAGGTATCGGATCGAACTTATGTGCAGTATATTTTAAACCTGCTCTTGATATATGCAGAGTACATTTTGTTTCCATGATGAAATCATTAGAAAAGTTGCAATCGAGCAAGCAATGTCAGGGAAAGTTGCATAAGCTACCTTATGATCTAGGGCCCACTTGATGTCACTATGAATATATAACATATTTCGTGTCATTCAGAAAATTCTGAATACCACATGCAATTGCCCTCACATGCTCTGATTCTGTTTTTTGAGAATGCTCTTTGCATAACCCTTCTTTTTGGTCGTCATAAAAAAAAATGAGTATATTTTGTTTTATTTATTTATTATGATTTCTAAGTAAATCTTCTTATTCTACTGTCACCTGCAGGTCGATGTTGAAGGATACGAATTGAAGCCAGCTGCTCTTGGTACTTCTAGGGAATTACATGTGGGTCAAAGTTGTTTTGCCATTGGGAATCCTTACGGATATGAAAACACACTAACAACAGGGGTAACTCCTTCATTAACATGTCTGTTATATAGATATTTTTAGGACAATGGTCAGTATCTACTTGTAAGTTCCATGACTGTAAGCAAGCATCAAATAGAAACATCCAGGGCCTTTTCATTGCAGATCAACTTTTCTATTTAGGGCATTCAAGAAGAGCAATAGTTCACTTTTCCTTTTGTGCTTGCTTAGCTATAGCCTGATGCCTTCTCTGGAATTATTATTTATATTACTAAATGTAGCATGTCATTTGGAACACATATGACAAGATATTTATCGCTGGAAATTAACCAAATAAATAATCAAAAGCATGATAATATGATATTGAGTTTCAATGATGCAGGTGGTCAGCGGCTTGGGTAGAGAAATCCCTTCACCAAATGGAAAGGCCATTCGTGGAGCTATTCAAACAGATGCAGATATTAATGCAGGTATCTTAAATTTCTTTAAATTAAACATTTTAGAATTATCCTGGTTTTAAGTTTCTAGCTCATTTATTTAAATATTTTTTTCATTACTAATTAGTAAAATGAGAGCAGGCAACTAATTTAAGGGGGCAAAATTTGGCTTCTCTTGAGTAGCCTCTGTGAGACTTAGCTTTCATTCACTTCTACTTAAACTTGCTGGCTCTTAACTTCATTAAATAGTGTTGTGGTATTGGCTTCACACTGGAAATATGTGAGGTTTTTTCAATCTATTTTTCTGTTTACGTACTTTTATTATAACTATTGGCCAAATCTTCCACTTCTAATCTATTCAACATATACAGGGAATTCAGGTGGACCATTGATTGATTCATATGGACATGTCATTGGAGTCAACACAGCAACCTTCACCCGGAAAGGTAAAATATACTTTTCAGTTCTTTTGTTTCTCTTCATTCAACCTTTTGAGCAACACTTTAATAATAAATATTACTTTTCATATATCTTAAATATGTAAATGGATCAGCGTGGACTTGGACAAACTGATTTAAAAAGGTTGTCAAGGTTGTCTTTTGTGACATCCAAAGTTGTAGGGTTCTTTAGCAGTTTCAGCAAAATCATATCTTCTCAACCCAAAGTAAAATAAAGAAAGAAAACCATGCTAATATTTTGTATGTAGTAAGGCATTTGTAGACTCAATGATAGTTGTTTTGAGCTTGTTTGTTTCTCAAATCTGCTAATGCTATTTCTCAAGTGAGAAGTTCTTGGAAGATTAAGAAAACAGGGGGAAGAACTCCCTTTTAAGAGTGTCCTTAATTCCTGGAAGAATTGTTATAAACTGGGGAGCAGGCTCTCTATCTCCAAATGATGATGTGCGTGGTTCTATTATTATTATTATTATTGCTGAAAGTAATTTTTTTCTAGCCATTGAGGTAGTCTGTTAGGAATGATGCTTTTCTCGATTGCATGTTGAAACAATAATAGCTGAGTGGAACATCTGAACTGCAAGTTGAAACAATAAGAACATTGTCCTCAACTGTATAGCAAACTGATATGGCAGTAAAAAGAAAGAAAGAATGGCAGTGCCATCATGGATTGTATAATAGGAGAACTGAATCCTTTCAGTTCAAAGTGCATAATATATAATCCAGGTTTCACATTTATTGCAGGGACAGGGGCATCCTCTGGGGTGAATTTTGCAATACCAATCGACACAGTTGTGCAATATGTACCAATTCTTATTGTTTATGGAACTCCTTATAAAGATAGGTTTTGATCTTGTTTATCTTTTGTACTTGGGAAAGACCTGGGAGTGTAAATACTGCGACTTAAGCAAGGTCATCGCTATGCAGGCAATTCCAAGCATGTGGTCATGTGTATTTTTTGGGTTTTTTTTTTTCATATGGTATATAAAACTATCTTTTTCCTCGTTGTATTGTTGATGGATTTTCTGCACTTGGCATCCACCATTTCAGTCTTGCCTTGTGAAGTGGGGAACTAGATTGTGGAATTGCAGATTTTATAACTCGACAGGAGACATCCTGACTGCTGGACGACAGCAGATTCATTTAGTGTTAGAATGACTCATGGTTTTGGTATAAAAAAACTGTATGCCCATAAAATCAAGCAATCTTAAATTTGCTGTGAGTGCATTTTCCGTCTCAAATCAGTAGGAACCCCTTCTTGTAAGAAGAGCAGGGGACAATTGTTGGATTGCAGATTTATAGATTGTTCAGTAGCTATAAAAACTTCGAAATCTGACATCCATTTCCTTCTTTTCCTTGGGACAAGACAAACAAGCACAAGGTGGCTCACATCCATAATTTTGGTTCGAAGAATCTAATCCGCTCTTTCCCTCGCCCATATTTCAACTCCACCATTCAAGTTCGATTAGGTAAATCAAATGCAGTTCATTTATAAAGTCGTTATGATTATAAAATTCATATTGCATCAAACTATTGTTCTTAAATGTTCGTGGTCAATGCTCTATTAAGACTTGATATTAATTAAAATTGAGATTAATATATGTTATTCATATTTTTTTTGTGAAAGGATGCAGTTATAATTATGAAATTCATATTGCATCAAATCATTGTTCTTAAATGTTCGTGGTCAATGTTCTATTAAGACTTGATATTAATTAAAATTATTGAGATTAATACATGTTATTATTATTTTTTTTGTGAAAGGATGTAGTTATTCTCATAAGCTGAAATATGAAAGATACCTATGACTAATATATAGGTACTTGTCGAAAAACATGTACTATAGAGCCTCATATTTAGGATACAAATTAACATATTTAAAATAATAGATAACATGAAACTAGGGAGTTTTTTTTTGTGTACATATCACAACTAAAATTTCAGTAGAATTTCCCTTAAATTTTAATGTTTTCAAATGTCAACATTATTATTCACCTATACAAATCCTAATTTTACATCAAGATCCAACATTTAGGATCATTTCAATATCCAATAAGATGAAAATAGACAACGTCTAATCTTTTAGTTTTTCTTATTATATTCCATATAATGATTTCTATACAATCATTTTATAAACTTAATATAAACAATTTGTAAAAGATTAATAAACTAAATTCCATACATTTCTATTTAAGACATAAATAGAGCAAGATTATGCAAAATACTACAACAATCCAAAGAATTTAAGTTAATGCATGCATATTTAATAATATATTTAATTACATCTCAAAAGACAATAGTGGAATTACATTACATAATAAATGTATTCTATTTCTAAATTTAACATTAAGATCTACCATCAAGAGCAACAATAAAAAAAGTTTACTGTTCAGCTCGAACTTTTGAGGATCATATAGTCAAAATAATTACAATATAAGAAATACTATTTAACAATTTGTATGTCTGTTTGGAAGAATAATTATCAAAATACATATATTATTAACCAACATTTAAGAAATTTTACATCATCAATTATCCAATGGTATCTTTACCATTAATTCTTTTATATCATTCAAATCAATTATCCCAATTATATCATTTGGATCATCTATCACTTTGATGACTCTAATTCCATTAAGGTAAATTTATCATTTAAATCCATGGTCATCAGATAAATTGACTCTTTTAGTACCATTAAGGCACTAGTCAATATTTAAATTCCTGGTCATCATATAAACTGATGCCTCTAGTACCACTAAGATACTAGTCAATATTTAATTTTTCTTTTCAATTGTTCGATAATCACATCGCACTTAATATATGCATAAACAAGCAATTAAATAATTTCAACTATTTAACAACTAGATCCTTGGACAACTTAAATGGAGGAATGCAAAACACCTACTTAGTGCCTAAGCTCTAGATACAGTCTTTTACTACTATCCCAAACCTGTAGCCTCTCTTGTTACCACAAGAATCCAAACATCTATACAACATGGACACCATTGGAAACTCATACCAAGAATTTTCCTTTTGAAATGGTAGCAGTTCATTGTCAGTTAGAATAGTCGATTAGTTCACATTAGTCCAATCAATCGGTTAACCAAATGCTATTTAATTTCATTGGTTCCCTAATGGTCAAATAAACGATCAACCAATTTGATCAACCGAAGTAGATAATAGCTAATTTCATTGTTTCTCCTATCAATCAGTTGACAAGATCATTTAGTAATCCTAAATAGCCGATTGGTTTGTGCAGCACATTAGATGTCAGTTTAGTTTCAGTTTTTTATAATTAATTCTTAATCCAATAATTTATTTCATCATATAACATAATTGAACACCAATTTCATGTCAACTTGGACAAATATTTCAGAATTATTCTCACTAATTTGGCTGAAATACCTATTTAAAGGGGAACATAATTGTTTTCTTTAATTGTTTCTCAATTCACTCATTACCCATTTCTAATTCATGTCCAAAAACATGATTCTTAAAAAAAAAAACACAACTTTAAACATTTCAACCTATAAAATTCAACTTTGTATAATATATACATTTCTTCCTAAGCTTTAAAACATATCAAAAATTAAAATTAATCATGGTGAAAGCGATCCTTACCTCTTAACCATATGAAATCACAAAGAAATTGATGAGAAATCCAAGCTTTCCTCACTTCTTTTTCTCTTTTTTTTTTTTTTAACTTCTAGCACCTCCACTTCTAAGTTTATAACCCTTCCCAAAACTTGAAATCCTTTGGTTTGATAATTTAAAAAACTTCTCCAAACACTTAAACTTCCTCTCTTATGTGGTTTAATGTAAGAAAATCAAAGAAATCATGAAATTTCTCTCCATTCTTCCCTTAATGACCATTGCTCTTGGCTTTCCAGAAAAACCAAGAAAACTATTTATATGCACCAATTAATTGTTAATTACAACATTGCCATTATGTTATAACTCAAGAAGTTTTTGTTACTCGGGTATCTTGTCTCGGCGTAATTTTTACTTATCTTGCCTCAAAGTTTTTATCCATAAAACTTCATTTTAGATAATTTATAATATATATATATATATATATATATATATATATATATATATATATATCTTATTCCATTATATTTTTGGGTTAATTTTCCAGCATTTCCCTAACACAATAATATTTCTAAC